>Ga0307515_10009240_pt1 | contig 19087 bp, 21 predicted proteins | sample 17_EM_MG_FD_194513 | JGI IMG/M metagenome (GOLD analysis project Ga0307515, IMG submission 194513) | Populus trichocarpa ectomycorrhiza microbial communities from riparian zone in the Pacific Northwest, United States - 17_EM | ecosystem: Host-associated > Plants > Roots > Unclassified | place...
TCGAGCGTGATCGTCGCAAACGAACGCTCCTTGCCCGACTCTTCGTCGCGCTTGGTCAGCGATTGGTCGGTGGCCAGCACCGCGACGTTGGAGAGCAGCGGTGCGGTCACGTCGCCGTCCTCGTTGCCCGCACCCACCGGTCGAGCCGAGTAGATCAGGTCGATGCGGTCACCTGGGCGCAACATGCCGGAGATCGAGTTGACGGCGTCGACCTCGAAGGTCAGCGCACGCAGCCCCTTCTTCAGCGTGGCCGAGAAGACCTGACCGCCGTTGCCTTCAGAGTGCAAAGGCAGCAGGATGTCGCCTCGTTTGATAGGCACAGCCAGGCGCTGCCGCTCCATCGACGCGAATTGATCGGGCCGAATCGCATCAGCGTGCACGAATTCGGCAGGCACCTCGCGCACCGCCATCGAGTCGGCCGCGATCGTTTCACCGCGCTGCATGTCGCGCTTGGCGACAACCACGCTCACGGTCTCCTTGCCGCTGCGCGCCTCTTCCTCCAGCTGCGCCATGCGGCGCTGGATGAGGTGATTGCTCAGGACAACCGCGCCGACGCCCAGCGCAATGGCGACGCCAAGCAGAAGCCAGTTGGTATTGATCTTGGGTTTTTGCAAAGCCATGGAGCACGCCCATCCCCCTCAGGGGAGCGAAATGAAATAGGTGAGATTACGAAAAAAGGCCCGGATCATCTCGGTCAGGTACTGGGCACCGGTCTTGCCTCCGCCGAAATCGAACAGAAACAGCGCCGAAGCCAGCACCGCCCCGACGATGGCGTACTCCAGCATGGCCTGACCTCGCTGCGAGGAGCGCTGGCTGCGCCAGCGACGCGCGGAGGCCATCGGCGAAATCATCAGCAAGGGGAGGTGCTTCATGGGCGGGCTCCGTCCGAAGGTCCCAGCAGGTTGGCGGTGAGGTAGGTGCGGCGGTCGGACGGGCGCCAAGTCATCGCCAGGTCCACCGACTGCGGCGGCTTGCTGAAACTGGCCAGCCAGGTCTTGATGCCATCGCGGTCCACCGGCGGTTGTTTTTCGAAAGCCACTTGCCAGCCACGCCGCAGCCATTCGCCACGCCAACGCGCCACGTTCAAGTCGAAACTCTCGCTGCTGACCATCGTGACCAGTTGGCTGCGCTGGGGGCCGTCGGTCGACTCGGTGATTTGCGATATTTTCGTGTCGGAAAACCGCGGCAGTTGAGACGGGAACGGGTCCTTGCGCACACCGCCGAAGTGGGCCGTGCTGATCAGGCCTTCACTGCCCGAGGGCTTGCGCGGCTTCACCTGGACAGCGATCTGGAAGTCTTCGACCAAGGTCGACAGGCCCTGCCAGCCCCCGGCGGTGGTTTCGCGCGGGGGCCCGGCTTTGGCGTTGGCCCAGCGTGTCCGGTAGAAGTTCAGCACCTCACTTGGATTGAGGTCAGACTCGAACCGCTCGATGCGGCTCGGCAAGCCATTGACCACGGAGTCGTGCGCCACCCATTCCGATTTGGAACGAGGCGGGTCCGGCACGTCGGGCCAATTGGGGCCTGCCAGGGCAGGCGTTGCAAACATGGCAAACATCACCCGGCACACCCATTGTTGTGGCTGGGCTATTTGCATGCGCTGTTGTTGGCGGCGCCGTCGAGGCGGTTGTTGGCCACCACGTCAGGCTTGATGCAGCCGATTTTCGGACCTTCAGGTTCGAACAGGTCCAAGGCTTCTTCGAGAATGCCCGTCAAGATGCCGGGGATCTTGGACGTGGGCACGATGGTCGACGCCGCGTTGCGCGTTGACATCGAGCCACCACTGCTGAGCGTGTCACCCACCGCAGCCGTCGCCGCCGCAATGACAATCGGCTTGGGCGACTCAGAGATCAAGTCCAGCTTGTTGGCCAGCTTGACTTCCACCTGAGCGGTCTTGCCAGGGTTGTAGCTCTTGCCAGCGGTCTTCGTCATGAAGCCCATTGCGTCGGTCACGCCACCGCTGCCAATAGGTGCACCCACCCAGTTCACCGTGATGTTCTTTTCGGGCGTGGTCAACAGCGCCCCGCCGCTCAAGTCCGTCCACAGCGTCGGCTGCCCCTTTTCCTTCTTCAGCTTGTCGATGCTGTCATCCGACTGAAGATGGCCCTTGTTCAGGTACTTGCCATCGGCAAAGAAGCGCGTGCGCATCTGGTCTTCCAGCACGCTGTTGGTCAAACGGCTCTCGCTCGGTTCGCGCGCCCGCTGAAGTGCAGCGTAGCGACTCGCCTGGGTGGCGGTCATCTGCAAATCACCATAGCGGCCCGCATAAGTGACGGCCATGAACAAAGGCGTTAGCACGGCCAACGCCACCAGAAATTCGGCGATTGATTGACCGCGCTGCACGGAACGGCCGGTGTTGGCGTTCGAATACTTCATCGGTTATCTCCCAGAGGCGTCTTCGCCGGTTGTGCCAAGAAATTTCGCACGGAGGCCGCGCTGAAACGATCTGCCGGGATGGGGGAGCCATCGGTAAAGCCGGCAAGGCGATCGTTCAGATAGGCCGTGTTCTCACCAAGCAGTTGATCCAAAACATCGCCTTCTGTCGATCCCGAACTCTTAAGTACGACCAGTTCGTGATGACCGTTGTGCACGTAGATGGGCTGACGCGCATAGAGGCAAAAGTCCGCCTCGGGGCTGCCTTTCTTGTGCCCCTCGGCCGCGACACCGGCCTTGCGCAGGTCTTTGGCGATGACGTCGGAGTCCCACACGCACTGCGCGCCGCCGGCGTCTTCGGTGGGCAGGCCGGAAACGTCGTACTGCTTGGCCGACCTGCCGCAGCCGGCGCGCGACGCGGCGACATTGGTCACGGTCACATGGGGCGGCTCAGGACGCTCGTAGTTAAGCAGCTTGTTGACCGACGTGCTGTTGCCACTGGTGGCGTTGCCGCAGATCTGTCCCGACCACGCCGAACGCTCGAGAAACAGCATCAGCTGGCACGTTGAGCTGGCGGGGTCGGCAGCCACCCGACGCAGCGTGCTGTAGGTCGCGTGATTGGCACCGTCGAAATACTCTTCCGTCTCGACCACCGGCAACTTGCCCAGGTAGGTGTCCGAGGGCATTTGCACCTGACCTCCGAGAGGCAATTGCTTGGCCGCGCGGCACGCCTGGACGCTCAGGCCGATGGCGCTCTTCAAACCGTCGACATTGCCAGTTGCCACGCGGTGGACGTGAATCGGCGTGCGGCTGTCTTGCGCGAAACCTGCGACACCGCAGACCATCAGGGCAGCGGTCATCGCGCACCGAAGTGGCCAGCGCGTCACCGACATGGCCATCCAGGTCACTCTTGCCCTCCGGGCGTGTAGAGCACCTTGTCGGGCAGCATGTCCATCGCGATCATCAGGCCGGCCTTCTCGGCACGCGTCAGATCGGCCAGCCTCGCTTGCCAGTATGGGCTGAACAAGGAGCCGTATTCCTTGGCGTTATCGGGGCGCCACAGGGCACTGGCCGTCTTGTCGTTGACCAGGCCGCGCTGGGGGCGCTCGAAGGACACCCGCGCCTTGGCAAGCGCCGTGTACTGGTCGGCTTCTGCGCGCTCTTTCATGTCCCCCGAGCCGGTGACGGCCGGCGTGTCCTCGCCCATGCCCATCTGGTTGGTCGTCAAGACAGCCGCACGCGACTTGCGCGTTGCCACGATGAAATCAACCCCCAGCGTCGGCCGGGCCTTGGCCGACTTGTCCTTGACGTCCCACACCTCAGGCACACCGGTCCAGTTCATGAACTTGCCGGAGTTGCCACCGTGCGAAGTCGCCTCTTCGTAAGCGAACTTCTGGGCCATGCGCTTGGGCTCCCAGATGTCGCCGGAGCTGCCATTTTTGTCGGCGTTGGAGCGACCCCAGCCGATTGGCTGATACTCCTTGCACATACCGGACTTGCAGGGCACCTTTTCCCAGAGCTCCAGCGTGTCTTCGGTTTCCCAGCGGTCGTAGCCCTTCAGCTGCGAGCCGCCGTTCTTTTCGGTACCAACCAAGCCCGCGTTGAGGTTCAAATACCACTCACCCTTGCGCTCGGTGGAGAACCCGTCGCGTGACGCGAGAACCACTTCCTTGGCGTCCTTGCGCTCATTACCGGTGTAGTGGGTGGTGAAATCCCACCAGCGCTTTTCATTGAGGATGAAGGTGGCCGCACGCACCTTGGGCCGTTTGTCGATTTCAACGCCCACGTCTTCGTGCGTACCGAAGTTCGTTCTGTTGGCTTCGACGACCTTGGTGGCAGCGTCTTCTGCCAACACGCCGCCCGCCTTGATGACCACCAAGTGAGCCGCTTCGATGCCCCACTTCGACGCCTCGAGAAGCGGAATGATCGCCTTGTCGTCGGCTTTGACGAGCAGGTCGTGGACCTTGTTTGTCGCCGTGGCCAGCTTGTCGAGGATCTGGCCGATGGCCTCGATCGGCGGAATGAAGATGCCGACGATATCGGCCAGCGTGCCAAAGTTGTTGGCAGTGGTGCCAAAGTACTGCAACCAGCTTTCGATGCTCAGCATCTGGATGAGAAAGGCCTCGTTGGCCATCATCGCGCGGTTGTTGTAGGCCGCCAGGTTGAGCACCCGCGCTTGCACCGTGGCACCCGCCAGCGCGGCGGCGTCGGCCGCGTTGACGGTGCGCTGCTTGGCTACTGTGACTTGCGCCGTGCTGAACACGCCATACAAGATGGCGGCACTGGCCACCATGGTGCCCATCAGCCAGATCAGGGCTTGGCCCCGCACCGACCGGCGCGACACGCCAGCGGTTTTACGCATGCTGAACTTCATCGCATCTCCCTTTCCACATCGGTACGTTTCGAGGCAAACGCCAACCTCGGCGCACGCAGCGGCTTCGCCGTGCGCCACCTTTGAAGGTCAGCTCTGCTTGACCAGTTCAACGCGCCGGTTCTTGGCGCGACCCGCTTCATTGCGGTTGTCCGCGACCGGCGACTCTTGGCCCCGACCCACCGCCACCAGGCGCTTGGCATCGACGCCTTCGCCCACGACAGCCTTCACCACCGCTTCGGCACGCGCTTGCGACAATTTCTTGTTGTCCGCGGGCGAGCCGACGTTGTCGGTGTGGCCTTCAATATTCAGCTTGAGCTTGGGGACTTGCTTCATCAGCAGCGCGATCTCTTTGACGGCCACCACGCCGTCCTGCTTGAGGACGGACTGATTGGTGTCGAAGTTGACGTAGATCGTCGCGAACCCGTTGCTGTTGATTTCCTTGGCCAGCTCGCCCGCTTGCACCGTCTGGGCCATCGCCTGCTGCTCGACGATAACCAACTCATACTCTGACTCATACGGTACGTTCAGCAGAACAGACACCGGCCCCTTGCCAGCTTGCTCGATGCGGAACACGTGCCAATCGCTCACATCGCCAGCCGGCGGGCTGTTCACTTGACGCCCACCCAACTTGCCGATCGCCGCCTTGTAATTGCGAAAAATCTCAGCCCGGCTTCGGGTGCTGGCGGGGTTGGCATAGGTCAGCCGAGTGACCTTGCCTTCGAACGTCAGCGGGCCGTCGTACTTCTTGCCACTGGCTTGAGAGATGTCGCCCGCATCCAGCGTCACCGCATCGAAGGCTTTTTCGCTTCGGCTGCGGATACTGAAGTCCGCGATGCCACTCAGCAGCGGGTGGCCCTCTTCAGCCAGCACGAGCTGCGGGCAGACGGCGGCAGCGAGGAGCACAGCCAAACTAACGCGGCGCGAATGCAAAGTCATCTCTTGAACTCTTGTTGTCTTGGGCGCTGCGGGCGACGATGCGATGGCCGCAGGGCCAATGACACCCGTAACGAATTACTTGGTACTGGCGGGCTCGGTGAAGTTTTCGAGCGTGATCTTGGCCTTCGCCTCGACAGTCGCCATCTTTCCCGCCGTGTTGCCCGACTTGTTGGCGTCTTTCGCGTCCAGCCCGTCGCCGCCTAATGCCGCCGCGATTCCCGCGGTCTGGTTACGCGCCGTCCGGCCATAAAGGTTGTAGACGCCGATTGCCGCACAAGCGATCAGCGCCACGATGATGATGTACTCAGTCATGCCTTGACCGCGTGAACGGCCAGGTCCCCATTTGCAGACCCGCATTGGTGCACTCCCGCTTAGACGGTGGCAGAGGCAGCGCGCCTTGCGGCGCGCTGCCGTCCTGGGAAGAAACGCTCTGCTTACTTCGGCTTGACGTCAGCGCCAGCCGTGAAGTTCTCGAGGCTCTTGGTGTTCTTCGCTTCCTTGACCGATTCCTTGCCGTTGGCGACGCCCTTGGCGTTGGCCGCCTTGGCTTCAGCACCGGCACCGCCCAGAGCAGCCGCCATACCAGCTGTCTGGTTACGGACGGTGGCACCGAACAGGTTATAGACGCCGATCGCCGCGACAGCGATCAGCGCCACGATGATGATGTACTCGGTCATCCCTTGTCCACGCGTGTTGCGCAGAGACTTGCTGGCGAACAGCTTCATGAAGTTTCCTCACTTACTTAGTTGACGAATGTGCCCACTGCGGCGCCGCACGCGTAAGTCATGCGACCGGATGTAGGACCAAGATTCGCGACCCACTTCCGGTCGCCGGCGCAACCATATTCGTCGCCCCCAGAGGGCCGGCATCCCTAACACAATCCTTTATGCAACACGGAGTAAAAGTTTTGAGACGATGATGCGGATGCCGTTTCGAGCTTGATTTGTCGACTGCCCACACGGAGACTCGCACGCCACCAGTGACGAAGAGCAGGGAGTGATGGTGCCAGCGGCAGAAGTCGCCATGACGCAAATGAGGGTGCGGCGCGCGGTCGCCGTACCGAGGCACATGCTGCGCATGAAGCCGCAGCATGTGCGTGTCGATGGTGCGGCATTGCTGCTGTGGCTGGGCGCTGGCCTGTCGGGTGCTGTGCTGGGCATCGGTGCGGCATGGCCCTATGTCTGGCCGGCTTGTTGGCTGGCCCTGGCCGCCCTGTGCATTCTGGTGATTGCGGCTTCAAGGCGGTCCTCATTGCAAGGCCTGACAACCATGGCGCTGGGTTGGGCCGCATGGCAGGTCGCCGGTACCGGCTGGATCGTGTTGGGCGTGCGCGATGGTGCCCACTCGCTGGCTTGGCAGGCAGCGGTGCTGGCCTTCTTCGCCGTGACCCATTTGCTGCCGGCGGTCTCGGTGTGGCTGTTGCTGGCCTGGGCCACCCAGGATTCCACGTCAGCGCATGACCGCGATGCGGCCCGCCTGGCCGTGCGTTTCGGGCTGACGCTGGCGTGCGCCGAAACCTTGCGGCAGCTGGGCTGGCTGGGCAGCGGCTACGCCAGCCTGGGCTCTGCCTTCCTGGACATGCCGGGCGCCCAACTCGTACTGCCGGTGGTGGGTGCCGCAGGCTGGGGTTGGGCCGTGTCGTGCAGTGCCATCTTGTTTGCCTGTGTGGTCTGGTTCCAGCTCGCGGGTGCGCGCCGTGCGCAGCGCTGGGCTGCTGCGGGCTTGTTGGTTTGCATGGTGGCGTGGGCCGCGTTGTGGCATCTTGAGAAGAGCCCTGCCCCTGACTGGATGCAGCCGCAGGTCAGCGCCGAAGTGGTCGCACTGGCGGTGCAACCGCCGGCCGAGCGCGGGCGGCATTGGACGCGCAAAGAACGCGACGAGGCGCTCGACCAGCTGGAGGCAGCGCTTCGGCAGGCGGCCCCCGGCACGGTGCTGGTCACCGCAGAGACCTTCTTTCCGGAGCCGCCTCCGCATGTGGCCGAAGGCAGCTGGCTGGACCTGGTCAAGCTTGTTCGCAAGCACGACGTGCATGTCCTGGTTGGCATGCCGCACCTGCTGCGCGACATAGACGGCATGCACTTGATGAACACGGTCGTGCAGTTGTCACCCGACCGCCAGTCCTTGTATGCGAAGGAACGGTTGGTGCCGGGCGGCGAATACCTGCCCTGGCCGGACACGCTGCGGCCGCTGTACGAGCAAATGTTCGAAAAAGTGCGGACCGGGCAACGCAGCGGCCCGCCGGAGTTGACCGCACCGCTGTTCGCCGGCGGGCAGCTCATCGGCACTTCCATCTGCCATGAGTTGTCTTTCCCGTTGACAATGGCCGAGCGGGCCCGCGACGCCACCTGGCTGGTCAACCTGGCCGACGACATGTGGATCGACAACCTGCTGTACCGCGAGCAGATGTTGACAGTGGCCCGTGCGCGCGCGATGGAGGCCGGCAAGTACGTGCTGCGGGTCAGCCAGGGTGCCTTGTCGACCCTGGTTTCGCCGGACGGCCACGTGCTCGCGCGAGCCCCCGACGCCGGCGCTTACCTGATGCCCGTTCACCTGCAGGCGCGCGAAGGCATGTCACCCTACCATCGCGCGGCCACCTGGTTGGCCTGCGTGCCCCTCATCCTGGCCGGCGCATGGTGTCTTTTCGCCCTGCTGCGGCGCCCCCTTTCCCACAGTCCGACGCCCCCACCATGACCATCCGACTGCACCGTCCTTCATTTCGCCGACCTCGCCTCGCCCGCGGTATCACGCTGGTTGAATTCGTCATCGTGTTCCCGCTGGCCACCTTGTTCGTGCTCAGCCTGATCCAGTTCGGCATGGTCTATATGGCCAAGCTGACACTGAACCATGCGACCTTCATGGCCGCCCGCGTGGGGTCACTGCACAACGCCGATGAAGACTTCATTCGCGAGGCGCTGATCCGTGGCTTGATCCCGTTCTACCAGGACAACACGATCACTGGCGACACGACGCGGCTGGCCAAGGCCGACTTTGATTCTCACAAAGCAAACATCGCTCTGAATCCGTTCAAAGCGGAAATCGAAGTGCTGAGCCCGTCGAAAGACACGTTCTCGGACTTCGGCGTCAAGGACCCGAAGACCAAAGTCACCTACATCCCGAACGACAACCTGGAGTATCGGGATCTGATGCTGGGCACCAAGTCCAAGCAGAACATCCGCGATGCCAACCTGCTGAAGGTGCGGGTCAAGTACGGTTATGAAATGAAGGTGCCGCTGATCGGTGGCGTCATCTCCCGCCTGATGTGCGGCGGCACGGTCGGCGTTGAGGCCTACGGCAATGTCAAACCGTGGGATGCCTTCTTGGCCACGTCACCACTAGAGTGCATGAAGTACTACAAGCGGCCGGCGAGCGACGGCAAGGTCTTCATGCCGATCGAGAGCTACGCCATCGTCGAAATGCAAACCCGCGCGGAATCCAAGTGAGCAAGGAGTCAGTTGTGTTGATGTGGAATCAATGGGCCGCACGTGCGGCCCTGGCAGTGAGCGCGGTGGCCTTGTCCGCCTGTGGGGGTGGCGGCAATGAATCTGGACCTCCCGATTCACTGCACGCTGCGCCCGCAGCGTTCACCGTAAGTGCGGGCGATCAGTGTTTCGCCGGACAAGGACCGACGGTGTTCGTCTACGGTGGCCAGCCCCCTTACAAACTTGCCAACTCCGTGCCACGCGGCATGACGCTGGAAAAAGAGGAACTCACCTACAGCGGTGAGGGTTTCAAGGTCTTTTTCAACGGCTCTTGCATGGCGAGCATGCCTATCACCATCGAAGACGACATGGGGCGCCTGACTGAAGTCTTGGTGTCAAACGAAACTCAGTGAGTGAGCCAGGCATGGTCAGAGGTTGGCAAGTTGCCGTTTGGGCGCTGGTTGCAGGCTGCGGCCTATGGAGCCCTGGCGCTGACGCCGCCACAATTTGCCACTCAGGCAACATCGAGATGATCGTTGGCGGGGCGGCCCCGGCGGCCTGCGCGGGGGGGGGTGCCAGTTCTACTGCATCTGCCGCCGCGCTCACTCCAGCGTCCGGCAGTATCGCGGCGCGCTCATCCGGGCCGGCTGGGCTGCGCATTGAGCCCGGGGTTCAGCGCGAGCGCGACCAAGAGCGCCGCCGCATCCTGGAAGATGAGCTGCAGCGGGAACAGTCCGTGTTGAACAACTTGCTGAAGTCAGGCTCGGGTGCCGACGCGGCCACCGTGTCGCGCACTCAGTCGAATCTCTCGGCCTTGCGGCAGGAATTGGCCCGAGCGACCCCATGACCTTCCTGGCGGGCGGCACGAAAGGCCTGTCCAGGCAACAGCTGTTGGCGGTGTACGCCTTGACCCCGCTGCTGGTGACCATGGTGGCACTTGATCTCGGCGCCTTTCAAGGCCGCTTGCGCGAGCTCTTGCCGCAAAGCCCCGCGGCGCTGCCGATCTACAGCATCGTGTTCGGATTTCCGCACGTGATCGCCAGCTTCTTCTTTGTCGGGGATCGCGAGCTGGCGCGGGACGCGATGCCGGTGTTGCTGCCATCGGCCTTGCTGGCGCTGGTCGCGGCATTCGCGGCGATGTCGCTGTTGGATTCGCGCCAGGTTGGACTGGCGCTGATCCTGACCACGATGGTGCACGTGCTGGGCCAGCAAACCGGCATGGCGGCCGGGCAGGCAGGCCTGACCCGGACGGCCGGATGGAGAGCGGCCACACTGGCCTGGCGCGTGCTGCTGGCGGGCGTGGGGTGCGGAGCAGCCACGGCGATTGGCGGCGAGGCGATGGTGGCGGTGGTCGAGTTCCCTGACGCCTGGCTGCTAATGGCGGGCGTCTGCTTGCTGCTGAGCACGCCGCTGGCTGCCTGGTTGGCCTACCGTGCACGCCAACACGGCGGAGATGTTCGGGCCCTGATGAGCATGCAGCTGACGGCGATGGGCGGTTATGCGCTGGTGCTGCTGGGCTACCCCTTGCTGAGCATCTGGCTCTTTCGCTTCGTGCACGACGTGACCGCCTTCATGGTCTACGGCACCCTGGCCAACACGCGCGCCAGCGCGGCACCGGGCGGCAACCGCTTGTATTCGCTGCTTGGCTTGCGGAGCGCCCTCACCGGTTGGATGTTGTGGCCAATGGCCATCGTGTTGACCTACCTGGCCTCGCTGGCGGTACCCGTCGTCGCCCTTATGGCCCTGACCTGGACTCACTACCTGGCCGAACACCGTATCTGGCGGCACGGTTCGCCACTGCGCAAATGGTTGCCGCTGCGCTGAATCGTTCGGATGCGCTCGGCGCGTGGCGCCGAGCGGGATAGAAGGCATTCGGCAGCCAGCTGCCGCTGTAGCTGCCACCGCATCGGCCGGCGGCTACACGACCTTCGCTCAGGGTTTGTCGACGCGTGTCGAAAATCCGACTTGGCGAGCATTGAGCGCGTTCACCGCATGCACGGCCACCAGGTAGCTGCCGCCGTCTTTCAACGGCTTCGCCGACGGGAACTCTGCGGGATATTGGATGCGCGGCAGCAATGTCTGGCCCTCACCCATCATGCATTGGCTGCTGGTGACGGACTCATTCAGGCAAGCGTGATCGAAGACCCTGACGAGGTAGTACACCGTCGCCCCCTGGCTGGGCCAAGTCCAGGTCGGCGTGGTGCCACCGCTCGAACTGATGACGAAATCGCTGGGGCTGTTGGTGCTGCCGCCGAACAGTTTCCAGGTGCCCAGGGCTGCAATGTCATGTGCGCAGTCGCTGCCGCCCGAGACATGCACTTTGCCGCCCGCGTTGGTGTAGGTGCCGCTGAACTCGTCAGCCCCAGCGTCGTAGGTGCCGCGGTATGCACCGCCCACGGCGACGCTGTCGACGGTGCCCGTCCAATCGCCGTCTAGCCCGGAAGTGCTGCGTGTGCCATTGATGGTGCCCACATCCGCACCACCCATACAGCCCACGTACGAGAACGGCATCTGACCCTCGAACGCACCGCTTTCGGGCGGCAGGCGCGCGATCAGCGTGCCAGGCGTCGGGTCTTCCGGGTTGTTGGTGGGGTCTTCCTGGTAGTAGCCGACATACAACTTGCCTTCGTCATCTGCCTGGTCGCTGCCGCCGCCGCAGCCGGCCAGCAAGGCTGCCGCGGCCAGGGCGATGCCGGTCGCGATGCGTACCATTGAATCGTTAGCTTGATTCTTCATGTTCTGCCTTGTCCAAAGGAATGGCAACGTTCAGGCACCTCGGCCGGCTGACGCGCGCGCAGACCCAGTCGTCGCAAGTCGTAACCCAGGGATGACCCCGAATCACCACCAGGGTCTGGGTTTTTCAATCGCTGCTCCGCGACGAAGTGGCGCGCAAGTCAAGCGCGATGTCGCGGTTCATGGACCGCCGTTCGTCGCGCCGGCCGCGGCGCGACAATGTGCCCCATGGCTGCCGCCCCCTCCACCGTCGCCACGCCACGCTCACGCCTGTCGCTGTATCTGGACTTGATCCGCTGGAACCGCCCGGCTGGCTGGCTGTTGCTGTTGTGGCCGTCATTGGCCGCGCTGTGGATCGCGGCGGACGGCTTCCCGGGCTGGCATCTGGTGACTGTCTTTGTCCTCGGCACGATCTTGATGCGCAGCGCGGGCTGCTGTGTCAACGACGTCGCCGATCGCGAGTTCGACAAGCACGTCAAGCGCACCGCGAACCGGCCGGTGACCAGCGGCGCCTTGCCGGTCAAGGAAGCGCTGGGGCTGGGAGCGGTGCTCGCCCTGCTGGCCTTCGGGCTGGTGCTGACGACCAACCCGCCGACCATCCTGCTGTCGGTGTTGGCACTGGCGGTTGCCATCGCCTACCCGTATGCCAAGCGCTTTGTCTCGATGCCGCAGGCCGTGCTGGGTGTGGCATTCAGCTTCGGCATCCCGATGGCCTTTGCTGCCGTGCAAGGCAGCCAGTTCTGGAACATCGCGGCGGTTGGCAACGCGGTGCCCTGGCATGCCTGGTGCCTGCTGGCGATCAATCTGTTCTGGGTGCTGGCCTACGACACCGAGTACGCGATGGTCGACCGCGACGACGATCTGCGTATTGGCATCCAAACCTCGGCCATTACGCTAGGACGTTATGACATCGCGGCCGTGATGGCTTTCTACGCCGTTTACCTGGTCAGCTGGGGCTGGGTCACGACACGCCTGGGCGTGCCGAAGCTGGTCTGGGCAGGCATTGCCGTTGGTGCCGCGCAAGCTGCGTGGCACTACACGCTGATCCGTGAGCGCTCACGCGACGGTTGCTTCAAGGCGTTTCGGCTCAACCATTGGGTCGGCTTTGCAGTGTTCGCGGGCACGGCGCTGGCGCTGGCTCGCCTCTGAGGCGCCGTCCCAACCCATTCAACGGGGGCCAAAGATCATCCCGCACAGGCGCCGATGTGCTTGCCTTCGTATTTCATGTGCATCTTCGGGATCACGGTGCCGCTGCCGTTGCGATCCATCAGGTTGGTGCCGACCAAGGTCATGCTATAGCGGTCACCAGCGTAGCTGCCGTCGACCTCAATAGTGGCCGGCGCGCCCGGCTGGGTGCACTCGAAACGGCCATGCGCCTGGCCGGCTCCGGCCTTGACCTCAAGCGGCCGGCAACCAGACTGCGCCGCCTGCGACACCATCATCTGCAGCCGCTGCTCGATGCTTTGCGCCGCCTGGGTCGGGGTCAGGCATTCGTTGCGAACCGGCACGGGCTTCCAGTTCTGCCCATCGGCCGAGATCGATGCCTGCTGGCTCCATTGCCCTGCCTTCGGGTTCTCAGCCGCCGCGGTCGCCGCCATCGCAGCAAGCAGCACGGCCAACACGGTCTGGTGGGTGTGGCGATTCATCATCAAGGCATTCCTTCGGGTGGTATTGGCGACACCTTCTTCAACGCCTGACGCCCGGCGGCGTGCACGACACAGCAGTGCGGATGGTGTCGCGGTGTAACGGGCTCATCCCTGACCAAACTCATCACCCAGCTCTTTCGCCCGCCGCGCCGCGGCATGCAGCGCCTGCACGAAAGCATCCATCACGCCGTGCTCGTCCAGCGTCGTGATCGCGGCGTGGGTGGTGCCACCCTTGGAGGTGACGTTCTGCCGCAGCACCGTCGGCGCTTCGCTGCTTTGCGCAGCCAACGCCGCAGCGCCGGCAAACGTGCCGACAGACAGGCGGCGCGCCTGGTCGGTCGACAAGCCTAATTCGTTACCCGCACGCATCATGGCCTCGATGAAATAGAAGACGTAGGCCGGGCCCGAGCCGGACAGTGCGGTCACTGCGTCCAGCTGTTCTTCGCGCTCAACCCACAGCAGCTCACCGGTGGGCGCAAGCAGCCGTTCGACCCCCGCACGTTCATCGCTGGTCACCGCCTCGCTGGCGTACAGGCCCGACATGCCGCGACCGATCAGCGCCGGCGTGTTGGGCATCGTGCGCACCACGCGGGCACTGCCGGTGGCCTCGGCGATCGCGGTGCTGCGGATGCCGGCCATCACCGACAGCTGCAGCGCGCCCTTCACATGCGTGGCGCACGGCTGCGCTGCTTGCTTGAACAGCTGCGGCTTGACCGCCCACACCACCAGCGCTGCATCGGCCAGGGCCGGGCTCGCCGCCCCTTCAACCTTCACGCCGAACTGCTCGCGCAGCTTGTCGGCCTGGGCCTCGAAAGGCTCGACCACGTGGATCACGGCCGGCGCATGGCCCGACTGGATCAGGCCGCCGATCAATGCCGAAGCCATGTTGCCGCCGCCGATGAAAGCGATGGTCGCAGAGGTGAGGTTTGCCGTCATGGCGGGCAGTGTAGGGGCCTTGCTGCCCAGGGCGCATGAGCAGATAAGGATGGGGTTATGCAAACAATGCATGCAGCTCCGAGACAAATTCGGCCCTCTCTTCACTAGAGTGCCGACCCATGCCGCGGCGGCTGACTCACGAGGTGAGCCACCGCTGTATTCACATCTTGGAGTCCACGAGAAATGTCCAGCCCGCTTTCCTTTGTCCACCCGACCGCCGACAGCCCCTGGGGCACCTACCTGTCGCAGGTTGACCGCGTCACGCCGTACCTGGGCCACCTGGCCCGCTGGGTCGACACGCTCAAGCGCCCGAAGCGCGCGCTGATCGTCGACATCCCCATCGAGCTGGACAACGGCACCGTCGCCCACTTCGAGGGCTACCGCGTGCAGCACAACATGTCGCGCGGCCCGGGCAAGGGCGGCGTGCGCTACCACCCCGATGTCACGCTCGAAGAAGTGATGGCGCTGTCGGCCTGGATGAGCATCAAGAACGCCGCGGTGAACCTGCCGTACGGCGGCGCCAAGGGCGGCATCCGCGTCGACCCGAAGCTGCTGTCGATCAAGGAGCTGGAGCGCATGACGCGTCGCTACACCAGCGAGATCGGCATCATCATCGGCCCGCAGCAGGACATCCCGGCGCCGGACGTGAACACCAACCCGCAGATCATGGCGTGGATGATGGACACGTACTCGATGAACGTCGGCGCCACCGCCACCGGCGTCGTGACCGGCAAGCCGATCCACCTCGGTGGCTCGCTGGGCCGCGTCAAGGCCACCGGCCGCGGCGTCTTCGTCACCGGCCGTGAAGCCGCCCGCCGCATCAACCTGGAGCTGAACGGCGCCAAGGTTGCGATCCAGGGCTTCGGCAACGTTGGCTCGTCAGCTGCCGAACTGTTCGCACAGGCCGGCTCGAAGATCGTCGCCGCGCAAGACCACACCGGCTCGATCTACAACGGCAGCGGTTTCGACCTGGCCGAGCTGATCCCCCACGTGAAGGCCACTGGCGGCGTCGCCGGCTTCAAGGGCAGCGAGCCAATGGGCAACGAGGAGTTCTGGGACGTCAAGATCGACATCCTGATCCCCGCCGCGCTGGAAGGCCAGATGACAGCCGACCGCGCCCGCCGCACCAGCGCCAAGCTGGTGCTCGAAGGCGCGAACGGCCCGACCGTGCCGGCCGCCGACGACATCCTCGCCGACCGCAACATCCTGGTCGTGCCGGATGTGATCTGCAACGCCGGTGGTGTGACCGTCAGTTACTTCGAGTGGGTGCAGGACTTCTCCAGCTTCTTCTGGACCGAAGACGAGATCAACCTGCGACTGGACAAGATCATGGTCGGCGCCCTGAAGCGCATCTGGGACGTGGCCGACCAGCACCAGATCACGCTGCGCACCGCGACCTTCGCCGTCGCTTGCGAGCGCATCCTGGCCGCACGCGAAGAGCGCGGCTTGTATCCGTGATGCACCCATGAACTTGGGGGGTCGGCGCAGTCGCTGTCATCGGCGGCGCTAGACTTCGCGTTGCAGCCTTGCCGGGCCTGGACTCGTTCAGTGGCCCGGCCGGTGCGTCAAGCCGGGCCCGCGCCCGGCTTGCGTCTTTTTGAAGAATCCTCCACGGATGGGAGTCCTGATGAAACTACGCCTGACAACGCTTGGCGCCTTGTTGCTCGCAGCGAACGCTGCCTGGGCCGGTAATTCAAAGCCTTCGATCGAACACTGCGATCGAGAAATGGGCAGCCTGGCAGTCTCGGAAGTGCAGGACTACATGCTCACGCGGCTGTCCTACTACAAGCTGGGCTCGCCGAGCACGATGTTGCGCATGATCGCGCAGGAGTCGGGCTGCTTCGCCGTCGTCGAACGCGGCGCGGCCATGCAGAACCTGCAACAGGAACGTTCGCTGGCAGCGGGCGGACAGTTGCAGCAGGGCTCGAACATCGGCGGCGGCCAGATGCAGGCGGCGGACTTCGTGATGACTCCTGCGGTGCAGTTCAGCGACGAGTCGGGCGGTATCGGCGGCTCCGTGAGTAACCTGCTTAGCCGTGCCGGCGGTGTTCTCGGCCAGATCAGCAGCGTAGCCGGTGGCGTGAAATTCAAGGAAGCCGAAACCACGCTGCTGGTGGCCGACGTGCGCTCGGGCATCCAGGTGGCCAGCGCCGAAGGAAAGGCCACCAAGATGGACTTCAGCGTCGATGCCTGGGGTTGGGGGGATCTTGGTTGGGCCTCCGGCGGCGGCTACAGCAAGACGCCGGAAGGCAAGCTGATCGCGGCCAGCCTGTTGGACAACTTCAACAAGATCGTCCAGCAGATCCGCAGCAAGCCGCAGCTGATCCGCAACACCTCGCAAGCGTCGGTGCAGAACGCCTCGCAGTCGATCGCCGCGACCGGCAGCGGCTCGGTCGGCCAGCCTTCGCCCGCAGCGATGGCCGCGATCCAGCCGCAGCAAGCCGGCGGCGCACTGCCGGCCACGCTGATCGGCGCCTTCTCGGGCCAGTACAGCGGCGGCCAGCAGGGCGTCTTCTCGATCATGATCGGCAACGACGGACGCATCACCGGTGTGGGTCAATCGTCCGCCGGTGCCAGCTTCACCGTCAGCGGCATGGCCAACTCCAACGGCTCGTTGGTCATGGCTGGCACCGGCCAGGCCGGTGCGTCGCAATTCACTGGCGTGATCGACCCCAACAGTGGCTCACTGGTCGGCACCTGGCGCATGGGCACCGGCCGCAGCCAAGGCAACTTCAACGGTCGCAAGCAATAAGCGCTGCGCAAGCGGGATCGCTGGCCACCTTCGGGTGGCCTTCTTGTTTGCGGAACAATCGACGCGCCGTTGCCTTGAAGGACTGACATGACGACACGCCGTTCCCTGCTCTTGTGGCTGCCGCTGGTCACTGCGCTCGCTGCACCGCCGTGCGCCCGAGCCGAGACCTGGCCCAGCAAACCGGTGAAGATCGTCGTGCCGGCCCCGCCCGGCAGCTCGCTGGACAACATTGCACGCCTGCTCAGCGACCGCCTGGCCGAGCGCTGGGGCCAGCCGGTGGTGGTCGAGAACAAACCCGGCGCAGGCGGCATGCTGGGCACCGACGTCGCAGCCAAAGCCGTGCCGGACGGCCACACGATGGTGCTGTCGTTCAACGGCCCGATCGCCTTCGCGCCCTTTCTCTACAGCAAGGTCCCCTACGACGCGGCCAAGGACCTGGCTCCGGTCGTGATGACGACCTCGCAGCCCAATGTGCTGGCGGTCAATGCCGCCAAGGTGCCGGCCAAGACTGTCAAGGAATTCGTCGACTGGGCCAAGGCCGGCAACGGGACGATGAACTACGCGTCGCTGGGCAACGGCAGCTCGGCCCACCTGACGATGGAGCTGTTCATGGCCGAGGCGGGGCTGAAGGGCACGCACATCCCCTACAACGGCTCGCCGCCGGCGGCGCTGGCGGTCGCGCAGGGCGATGTCGACGCCACCTTCATGGTTGCGCCGGCGCTGCTGCCGCATGTGAAGTCGGGCAAGGTGCGGCTGATCGCGGTCAGCAGCGCGCAGCCAGTCGAGTCGATGAAGGACCTGCCGACACTGGCCTCGGCGGGCTACAAGGCCGTCGAGTCGATGGCGTGGAACGGCCTGTTCGTGCAGGCCGCGACACCAGCCCCGGTGATCGCGAAGATCAATGCCGATGTCAATGCGCTGTTGGCCGATAGCGCGGTGCGCACCGCGCTCGACAACCAGGGCCTGACGCCGGTGGGCGGCAGCGCCGCGGACCTCAAGCACCTGGTCGAGGCCGAGCAAAAGCGCTGGGCGCCGATCATCACGAAGATCGGCGTCAAGCTGGATTGAGCTATGCCAGTCGACGCTGACACCCCTCTCGGAGGGTGGCGCCGATACCCCGGCACCGGGTGCTGAAGATCAGGCCTTGACGAACAGCCGGTAATCGGCGGTGTACGGCGCCTTGGCCTGGTGGCCCAACTCGTCAGCAGCGCAAGTCGCCGCCGGCGCAACACCACCGACCGTGCGGACGCGCTGGATGCTGGTGACGCCGGCGTAGCGGCCCGCCGGGCCGGCTGTCTGCGTGGTCAGCAACAGCCAGGGGATCGCGCCGGCTTGCGGCGCGTCGGCCTTGGCCTTCACGCTACCCTTGATGCGGCTGCCATCGGTGGCTTCCCAGTGCGGGCCGGCGTAGTGCTTGCCGACTTGTCTGCCCTGCGCATCGAGCAGCTCAGCCTCGGGTGCCACGAAGGCCCATTCGTTGCCGGCGGCGCCGGCTTTCGCGCGGCACTCGTAGATCTGCACGCCGCGTGCCGCCACGACCTCGAGCAGGCGTTCGCTGGCGGGGGCCTGCAAGGCGTCGGGGATGGTGGGGGCCGGTGGCGTCGTGCTGCAGGCGCTGATCAGGCCAGCGGCCATAACGGCGGCAAGGACAACAGGCAGTTGGTCAGAGTGGGTCATCGGGGATCTCCGTCGGTGTGATGAGGGCAGCCAGCCTGCGACTTCGGGCCAGCTTGTCGCCACCTACGGAGCGGGCGTGCGTTTGGACGCAGCGCCCGCCAAAGACCCGATGATGCTCAGTGCAAGCCGGCCAGCAGCGCCGCGTTGCCGCCTGCGGCCGCGGTGTTGATCGTCACCGTCTGCTCGGCACAAAAACGGTAGAGCTGGCGCGCGCTGGTCGCTTCCTGCAGGGCCAGCAGCGGCA
>Ga0307515_10009241_pt1 | contig 19085 bp, 21 predicted proteins | sample 17_EM_MG_FD_194513 | JGI IMG/M metagenome (GOLD analysis project Ga0307515, IMG submission 194513) | Populus trichocarpa ectomycorrhiza microbial communities from riparian zone in the Pacific Northwest, United States - 17_EM | ecosystem: Host-associated > Plants > Roots > Unclassified | place...
CGGTCGACCCGCAACAGGGGCGCATCGAATACCGCGACCGCAAGCGGTGGTGGTGGCTGCTGTCAGTGGTGTACCCGCTGATGCCCTTCACCGGCATGGCATTGCATGCCTACACCGGGCATGAGATAGCGCTCGGCTTGCCGCTCGTCATCAGCTACGGTTTCATGCCGCTGCTGGACCTGCTGATCGGCGAAGACGAGAACAACCCGCCCGAGGCCGTGGTGCCGCAGGTCGATGCCGACCGCTACTACCGCTGGCTCACCTGGATCGTGGTGCCGCTGCACTTCGTCGCGCTCATCGGCTGCGCGTGGTGGGTGGGCACACATTCGCTGTCGTGGTGGGCGATCGTGATGATGGCCTACGTGGCCGGCACCGACTCGGGCCTGGGCATCAACACCGGCCATGAACTCGGGCACAAGCACACGGCCGTCGAGCAATGGCTGGCGCGCCTGGTGCTGGCCGTGCCGGCGTACGGGCACTTCACGGTGGAGCACGGCCGCGGCCACCACCGTTTTGTGTCCACACCCGAAGACCACGCCAGCTCGCGCATGGGCGAAAGCATCTACCGCTTTGCGCTGCGCGAGCTGCCGGGCGGTATCCGGCGCGCGTGGCAGCTGGAGAAGCAGCGCCTCACTGCCGAGAAGCGCTCGGCCTGGAGCGTGCGCAACACCATGCTGCAGTCGTACGCCATCACCGCGGTGCTGCAGATCGGGCTGCTCGTCGCCTTCGGCTGGGTGATGGTTCCCTTTCTCGCTATCCACAACATCGTGGCCTGGTGGCAGCTCACCTCGGCCAACTATGTGGAGCACTACGGTTTGCTGCGCGAGCGCCTGCCGAACGGGCAGTACGAGACACCGCAACCGCACCACTCCTGGAACACCAACCACCTGGTGACCAACCTCGCGCTGTTCCACCTGCAGCGCCACTCGGATCACCACGCCTACCCGTCGCGGCGCTACCAGTCGTTGCGGCACTTCGAGCAACTGCCGCAACTGCCCAGCGGCTATTTCGGCATGTTCCCGCTGTCGTACGTGCCCGCGCTGTGGTTCAAGGTGATGGACCCGAGGTTGATGGCCCTGCCGCATGTGAAGGGCGATCTCTCGCGGGTGAATGTGGACCCGTGCAGCCGCGGGAAGATCCTGGCACGCTATGGGCACGAACATCGCGAGAGCGAGCGGCTTGCGGCGTGAAGCGCCCGCCCCCGAAACACTCGGTGAGGTAACGCGGCTTCGGGGCTGCAAGAAAAGAAAAGAAACGAAACAAACCGATCCCTCCACGAAAGGACAGCAGCGCCCTGCGCCACGACCATTCGTCTCATGTTCAACCGACCCTGAAAGGATCACGACATGAAACCCTGGATCAAACGCACGCTGATCGGCGTGTTCGGCGCCTCCCTCCTCATCGGCGGCCTGTCTGCCTGCTCGCACCGCATGCATGGCGGCTGGGGCAACATGACCGAGGCCGAGCAGGCCAAGTGGCGCGAGCGCATGGTCGACCGCGCGAGCAGCAAGCTCGACCTCGACGCGGCACAGAAGGCCAAGCTCACCGTCCTCGCCGACACCCTGAGCGCGCAGCGCAAGGTGATGGTGGCCGGCGGCGGCGAGGCCTTGCCTGCGATGAAGGCCGTGCTGGCCGGCTCGCAGTTCGACCGCAACCGCGCACAAGCCCTGGTCGACGCCAAGACGGCAGCGCTGCGCGAAGCATCGCCCGCGGTGATTGCGGCGGCGGCCGACTTCTACGACAGCCTGAAGCCCGAGCAGCAGCAGAAGGTGCGCGGCTACCTGGAACGCGGAGGCCACCATGGCTGGCGCGGCTGACGCGGGCCGCGGCCTGGTGGTCGCCGCCACCCGCCCAGCGGCGGCGCAGCGCGAGCACGATCTGCGTGCGCGCGTCGCGGCGCTGCCGGCCAGCGTCACCGCGCTGGCGCTCGGCAGTGGCGCGCTGGCGGCGCACTTCGCGCTCTGGGGCGATGCCGCGCCCTGGGGCCGCGCCGAGGTGACGGGCAGCGCCATCGCCGTGTTCGGGCTGGCCGTCGTGCTGTGGGCCGCCGCGTTGTTTCGCGCGGCCGGCACGCCGATCACGGCGAGTGACCAACCGGTGCAGCTGATCGAGGAAGGCCCGTACCGCTTCAGCCGCCACCCGATGTACCTGGGCACCGCGCTGACCCTGCTGGGCGCGGCGATCAGCCTGGGCGTGCCGCTGCTGGCAGTGAGCGCCGCGCTGTTCGGCGCGCTCATGGCCACGGCGCATGTGCCGCACGAAGAAGCACAACTCGCACAACACTTCGGCGGTTGGCACCGTGACTACGCCGGCTCGGTGCGCCCATGGCTTTGAGACTCAACGATGTGTCAGCATCTCGCCCATGCACCGCATTCTGTTGATCGACGACGACGAAGACCTCGCGCCGCCGCTGGCCACCTACCTGCGGCGCTTCGACCTCGAACTCGACAGCGCCACGCGGCCGAGCGAGGGCTTTGCGAAGCTCGCGGCGCAGGCCTATGACGCGGTGATCCTCGACGTGATGCTGCCCGAGATGGACGGCTTCGAGGTCTGCCGCCGCATCCGCCATGACAGCGAGATCCCGGTGCTGATGCTCACCGCGCGCGGCGACCTCACCGACCGCGTGGTCGGCCTGGAGCTGGGTGCCGACGATTACCTGCCCAAGCCCTTCGAGCCCCGTGAACTGGCGGCGCGGCTGCAGACCATTCTTCGCCGCGTGCGCACAACGAACGGCGATGCCGACCGCGGCGGCAAGCTGCTGTTGTTCGACGGCCTGCAGATCGACCCGATGCGCCGCGAGGTGACCCGCCAGGGTGACTTGATCGAACTTACCGGCACCGAGTTCGAGTTGCTGGTGATGCTCGCGCGCGAGCCGGGCCGCGTGTTCAGCCGCGACGAGATCCTCAACCGCCTGCGCGGCCGCGATGCCGACCTCTTCACCCGCGCGGTCGACATCCTCATCAGCCGCCTGCGCCGCAAGCTGGAGCCGCTGCCGGTGATCAAGACCTTGCGCAACGCGGGCTACACCTTCGCCGGAGTGCCGCGCTCGTGATCTGCCGGCCGCCCCACAGCCGCTGGGCGCACAAGCGGTGGCACCAGCGCTGGCCGCAGCGCTTCCGGCATTCGCTGCGCTGGCGGCTGGTCGCGCTGTTCCTGATGCTCGCGGCGGGCACGGTGATCGTGTTCGTCGGTGGCACGCGGCTCGCGTTCGGCAACGGCTTCGAGGTGCTGGTGAAGCCGCTGCTGTCGGACTACGTGGACCGCCTGGCCGCCGACCTCGGCACGCCGCCCGACGTGGAGCGCGCCAAGGCGCTGGTGGCACGCCTGCCGATCTCGGTGCGCATCGACGGCCCCGAGCTGCACTGGGCCTCGCACCCCAGCCACAAGGCGATGGCGGGCGACGGCATGTTCACCCGCACCAATGCCGAGGGCTACCGCATCCAGTTCGGCCTGGGCGACATGGCCTGGCGTGAGCGGCACCCCTGGGGCGGGCTGGTGCCGCTGTTCGGCCTGCTGTTGCTGACGCTCTTGGCCTACGCCACCGTGCGCCGCCTGTTCCGCCCGCTCGACGACATTCGCGCGGGCGCGCTGCGCTACGGCGAAGGCAATTTCAGCGCGCCGATCCCCGTGCGGCGCAGCGACGAGCTGGGCGACCTGGCCGCGCAGGTGAACTACATGGCCACCGGCCTGCAAGGCATGCTCAAAGGCCAGCGTGCCCTGCTGCTGGCCATCAGCCACGAACTGCGTTCACCGCTCACACGCGCGCGCCTGAATGCCGAACTCTCGGCCGACAGCGCCGAGCGCCAGGCGCTGCTGCGCGACCTGGCGCTGATGAGCGAGCTGATCACCGACCTGCTGGAAAGCGAGCGCCTCGCCGCCGGCCCCGCGGCGCTCACACGCGAGGCCGCCGACCTCAACACGCTGGTGCGCGAGGTCGTTGCCACCGGCTTCAGCGGCCAGCCGATCCAGCTGTCGCTCGCGGACGAGCTGCCGCCGCTGCTGCTCGACCGCCCACGCGCGACGATGCTCGTGCGCAACCTGATCGACAACGCACTGCGCCACGGCAGCAGTGCCGGCGAGCCGGTGTTCATCAGCACGCAGCTCGACGGCGACCAGGTGCGCCTGCTCGTGCGCGACCACGGCCCCGGCGTGCCGGAAGACCAGCTGTCGAAGCTCGCCGAGCCGTTCTACCGGCCCGACATTGCCCGCACGCGCTCGGCCGGCGGCGTGGGCCTGGGGCTGTACCTCTGCCGGCTGGTCGCCCAGTCGCACGGCGGCACGCTGGTGCTGCGCAACGCGTCACCGGGGCTGGAGGTCGAGGTGCGCTGGCCGGTGTGAGGCCGGGCCAACAACCGTTCGCCCTGAGCCTGTATTCCGATCGTCCTGAGCTTGTCGAAGGAAGGGTGCGCCGTGCACTTCGCTGACCCTTCGACAGGCTCAGGGCGAACGGGGACGGGGACGGGGCCAGAACAGATTGCGTCAGTTTACTGGATGACTATTTCCAGTAAACTGGACACATGGACATCAACGCCCTCATTGCCGGCCGAGTGCGCGAGCTACGCGACGCGCGCGGCTTCTCGCTCGACGCGCTGGCCGAACGCAGCGGCGTGAGCCGTTCCAACATCTCGCTGATCGAGCGCGGCCAGAGCAGCCCGACGGCGGTGGTGCTCGACAAGCTGGCCACCGGCCTGGGCGTCACCGTCGCGTCGCTCTTCGAGGCCAGCGCAGCGCCGGTGACCGCGCCGTCGCCGATGGCGCGCGTGGCCGAGCAGCCGGTGTGGAAGGACCCGGCCTCGGGCTACGTGCGCCGCAACGTGTCGCCACCCGGCGTGGGCTCGCCGATCCAGCTGGTCGACGTGATCTTCCCGGCCGGCCAGCGCGTGGCCTACGACACCGCCGCGCGCGAGGTCGAGACTCACCAGCAGGTCTGGATGATCGACGGCGCGATGGAGATGACCGTGGGCGGAACCACCTGGCGCCTGGAAACCGGCGACTGCCTCGCGATGCGGCTCGACGGCCCCATCGTCTACCGCAACCCGACGCGCAAGCCCGCGCGCTACCTCGTGGCGCTGGTCGCGCCAACCTTCATGCCCAGCCGGAGAAGCTCATGAGCGACGACATCACCATCCGCCGCGTTGGCCCCAACGAAGCCGCCACCTGCGTCGACGCACTGGCCGACGTGTTGATCGACTGCGTGCAAGGCGGTGCCTCGGTCAGCTTCATGTGGCCGCTGCCACGCGAGCGGGCGCTGAGCTTCTGGCTCGGCGTGGCCAACGGCGTGGCACGCGGCGAGCGCGTGCTGCTGGTGGCCGAAGACGCGCAAGGCCGCATCGTCGGCACGGTGCAGCTCGTGATGAACCTGCCCGACAACCAGCCGCACCGCGGCGACGTGGCCAAGATGCTGGTGCATCGCAGTGCCCGGCGCCGCGGCGTGGCGCAGCAGCTGATGACCGCCATCGACGAGGCGGCGCGCGAAGAAGGCAAGACGGTGCTGGTGCTCGACACCGTGACCGGCGGCGACGCCGAGCGCCTGTACGAGCGCGCCGGCTGGCAGCGCGCGGGCAGCGTGCCCAAGTACGCGCTGATGCCCGACGGCGCGTTCTGCGCGACGACCTTCTTCTACAAGCATCTGTGACGGTGCCACACCCCCGTTCGCCCTGAGGTATCGAAGGGCAGCGCAGGCCTCGATAGGCCCTGATAGTGACGTACCCAGCTGCCCCAATCTCCGTTCGGGCTGAGCCTGTATCCCCGATCGCCCTGAGCTTGTCGAAGGGAGCCTGCGCAGTGCACGGTGCACCCTTCGACAGGGCGAACGAAGAATGGCTGAGGCATGTCACTGATCGGGCGATACGATGAGTCGCATCCGCCCTGATGTCTCGTCGTGACCCACCGAGCCTGTCCATGACCGACCACCCTCTCTACAGCGGCACCCTCGACCCCGCCGAACGCGCCGAGTTCATGCCCTTCATACATGAGCTCGCCGCCGTCAGCAGCGCCGTCATCAAGCAGCACTACCTGCAAGGCACGCCCGTCGAGCGCAAGAGCGACAAGAGCGACAAGAGCCCGGTCACCGCCGCCGACAAGCGCGCCGAAGAGGTGATGCGCCTGCTCATCACGCAGCGCTACCCCCGACCACGGCATCCTCGGCGAGGAATACGGCATGGAGCGGCCCGACGCCCGCTACCACTGGGTGCTCGAACCGATCGACGGCACCAAGGCCTTCATCAGCAACTGCTTCATCTTCGGCAGCCTGCTCTCACTGTTGCGCGACGGCCGCCCCATCCTCGGCGGCAACCCCACGCTGCTCGGCGACCGGCCCGTTCGCGTGCGCCCTGCGCCGAAGCTCGAAGAAGCCACCGTGCTGCCAACCGGCCACTGGGAAATGGTGAAGCCCGCAGCAAGCAGATCCCAACCATCTTGGGAAGTTCCGTCGCCGCATAGTCGAGCCCTTGCTCGTCAATACGGACGCTCAACCAACCATCCAGTTCGAACGGATATGGCACGCCTCCTTCGAAGCCATGCCCAGCCGCCTCGTCGTGCGGCCACCATCCCTCGAAATGCGCACCTTGCACAGAGGCTTGACGGATACCGTCTATGACATGCCCGGCTGTGACCAGGAACCATCGAGCCGCCACTTCAACTTCGGCGCAGGTGAACAGTTCCCTCAATGACACGGTCACTACGACACTGCGCCGTTGCGTGTAGCAATCTGCAACACTACACTGCACCCCATGGCAAAAGGCATTCGAGTCACCGACGATCTCTACGTGCTCGCGCTCGCCGAGTCGCGTCTGATGAACCGTTCTCTGGCGCAGCAGCTCGAGCATTGGGCCAAGCTCGGCAAAGCGTTCGAAGAAGCCGGGGCGAGCCTGGACGATGTGCGTTCGGCTTCGGTGGCCTATCGCCACAGCCAGATCGCCCACGCCGTTGAAGAAGGCCGCCGCGCGTCGAGCAGCCTTCTCGTCATCCCGAAAGCCTTGATCAAGCGTGCCAAGCTGACCTTCCCCACCAACGCCTTCGACAACGGCAAGACCACGTGGTGAAACCCAAGACCGCGGCGATCACACCGCCGGAGGTCATTGAGCGTGTACTGAGCCAGGCTGGCGACGACGTGGTGCTGGTCGGCGGCCAAGCACTCGGGTTCTGGGTTCAGAGCTACGGCCTTGGCGTGCCGGAAGGCTTTGCCGCCATCTCCAATGACATGGACTTTCTCGCCAAATCCGCTGGCGACAAAGAAAGCGTGCAAAGGTTCGCCAGCATCATCAAAGGCCACACCATCATTCCCAGCGATCGCGCACTGACGGCGTTGGTGGGCCAGGCAGTGCTCGACATCTCGGACGATGAGTTCATCAACATCGACGTGATCTTCAAGGTGATCGGCATCAAACCGGAGCTGATTCGCAGCCGCGCCGTTCGGGTGCAAGACGGCAAGAGCGAGTTTCTGGTGATGCACCCGTTGGACGTGCTGCACAGCCGGCTGGCAAACATCCACCAACTCGTGGACAAGAAAGACACGCCGAAGAAAGAGGCGAAGAGCTCGATGCAACTGGCCATGGGCATCAACGTCGCACGCGAGTTCTTGCGCGCCGAAGCTTCGAGGCTCGACACGACAGACAAGAACACGGCCATCGGGCGCAGCCCGGTCCAGCGTTACGTGAGTGCCATCGAGAAACTGGCCACAGGCGACGCCGGTCGCAAGGTGGCCCAGCGCCATGGGCTGCATGTGGCCGACGCCATCGACCCCTCGCTCATCTCTGCCGGGCCGTTTTGGGAGAAGCGGTGGCCGGGCTTGCAGAAGATGATGTCGCCGGCGTATGCCGCACTGTTCGAGCCGCCGGCAAAAGCGACGACTACTCGGGCTCGACCCGTTCGAAGAAACAGTTGATCCGTGTCGACGGGTGACCGAGATGACGTGTCGATTCCCGACCCGCCCGTTCGTCGTGAGGATGGTGGCTCGTGAATTCGCGAGCCCCGCCGCCTCAACACACCTTCAGCGGGAGCGCTCCTCATGTCCTTCCAGGCCTACCTCGACAACATCCTCGCCAAGACCGGCAAGACCCCCGAGCACTTCAAGTCGCTCGCCACCCAGGCCGGCGTGTTCAAACCCGACATGAAGGCCGGCGAGCTGCTCGCCTGGCTCAAGCGGGAACATGCTCTCGGCCAAGGGCACGGCATGGCGGTCTGGGCTGTGTTCAAGAGCGAAGGCTGGGTGCGCAGCAGGAAGTGACGCCCGCCTGAGCGCCGAGCCGGTCGGCGATGGGCCATGTCGTGGCGTGGGGGATGAAGGGTACGCTGGCGCGGCCCTTGCATATCGAACAAACCCCCTTCCCTCTGGAGCCCACCATGTTCAAGCTGCATCGATTGATCCACAGCGTCGTCATCGCCTCGCTGTTCAGCACGCTCGGCGCCTGCGCTCAGGTGCCGGCCGTGCCTGCGGCCAAGGCCAACATCGTGGTGCTGGCCACCGGCGGCACCATTGCCGGTGCGGGCGCGAGCGCGGCCAACAGCGCCACCTACCAGGCGGCCAAGGTGCCGGTGGAGAAGCTCATTGCCGGCGTGCCCGAGCTGGCCGACATCGCCAACGTGCGCGGCGAGCAGGTGTTCCAGATCGCTTCCGAGAGCTTCACCAACGAGAAGCTGGTGACGCTGGCCAAGCGCGTGGCCGTGCTCGCCAAGGACCCGGGCGTCGACGGTATCGTGATCACGCATGGCACCGACACGCTGGAAGAAACCTCCTTCTTCCTGACACTCACGGTGCACACCGACAAGCCCATCGTGGTGGTGGGCTCCATGCGGCCGGGCACCGCGATGTCGGCCGACGGCACGCTGAACCTGTATGACGCGGTGGCCGTGGCTTCGGACAAAGCCTCGCGCGGCAAGGGCGCGTTGATCGTGATGAACGACGACATTCTCTCGGGCCGCGATTCGGGCAAGCGCATCAACATCAAGACCAACGCCTTCGGCAGCCAATGGGGTGCACTCGGCTCGGTGGTGGAAGGCAAGACCTACTGGTTCCGCGCGCCGGTGAAGCGCCACACCAACGGCAGCGAGTTCGACATCGAGAAGATCACCACGCTGCCGATGGTGAGCATCGTCTACGGCTCGGGCGAGATGGGCACCTACATGGCCGAGGCCGCAGGCAAGGCCGGCGCCAAGGCCATCATCCACGCCGGCACCGGCAACGGCTCGGTGCCGAACTACGAGGTCGACGCGCTGAAGGCGCTGCGCGCACAAGGCATCCAGATCATCCGCTCGGCCCGCGTGCCTGATGGCTTCGTGCTGCGCAACTCGGAGCAGCCCGACGACAAGTACGACTGGGTCGTCGCGCACGATCTGAACCCGCAGAAGGCGAAGATCCTCGCCGCGCTGGCGCTCACGAAGACCAGCGACACGAAGGAACTGCAGCGCATCTTCTGGGAATACTGACCAGCGCCGCGGCAATGACGCCGCGGTAAGTGTTCGGTAATGAGGTGGCCGGCAGCATGAGGCCTTGTCCAACGCTGCTGGAGTTTTCGTGACCCACCTCGCCCACCGCTTGACGATGCTGGCTGGCATCGCCGCCCCGCTGTTCGCTCTTGCCATCGCCAGTTCCCCGGCGCTGGCGCAGGAATCCAACACCACCTCGCAATGGGCCATCGGCATCGGCGTGGGCACGCAGAACCGGCCCTACCGCGATGCCGACCGCGAGACCCGCGTGCTGCCGCTCCTGATCTACGAGAACCGCTGGGTGCGGGTGGTCGGCCTGGGTGCCGACCTCAAGCTCTACAACGACGGGCCGTTCTCGGCGGGGCTTGCCGCGCGCTATTCGCTCTTCGGCTACGAAGGCGACGACGCCCCCATCCTCAACGGCATGGACGAGCGCAAGGGCGGCCTGTGGGTCGGCCCGACGGCCATGTGGCGCGCGGGCTTCGCGAACTTCAGCGCCGAGCTGCTGGGCGATGCTTCGGGCCACAGCAAGGGCACGCAGGTGAAGCTGGGCGTGGACCGGCCTTTCCCGGTGGGCGACTTCCGCTTCACGCCGCGGCTGGCCGCGATCTGGCGCGACGCCAAGTACGTGGACTACTACTACGGCGTGCAGGCACACGAGGTGCGCGCCGACCGGCCGCTGCATGAAGGCCGCTCGACCACCGACTACGAGCTGGGCCTGCGCACCGACTACCGCATCGCGCCGAACCACAGCGTGTTCCTCGACCTCGGCGCCACCAGCTTCGGCAAGGCGGTGAAAGACAGCCCGCTGGTCGACAAGACCACCCAGACCTCGGTGCGCCTGGGGTATGTTTACCGCTTCTGATCACCGACGGAGCAAGCCGCCCCATGAACCGCATTGCCGTGGTCGAAGACCACGAACGCCTGGCCGCCCTGGTGCGCAAGGCGCTGGCCGGTGCCGGCATCGAGGCCGACGTGTTCGGGCGCATTGATGCTGCATGGCAGGCGCTGCGCGACACGCCCTATGCGGTGCTGGTGGTCGACCGCGGCCTGCCCGATGGCGACGGCTTGGCGCTCGTGCGGCGCCTGCGCGAAGCGGGGCGGCTCACACCCTGCCTGATGCTCACCGCGCGAGACGCCCTGCACGACCGCGTGGAAGGCCTGGAGTCAGGTGCCGACGACTACCTGGTCAAGCCCTTCTCGATGGAAGAGCTGGTGGCCCGCGTGCGTGCACTGCTGCGCCGGCCGGCCGCGCTGCAAAGCCTGTCGCCGCAGTTTGGCGACGTGCAGGTGCGGCCCGAGGCGGGCTGCATGGTGTGCGGCGAAGAGTCGATCACGCTCGCGCCGGCGGAGCTGCAGATCGTGCTGGGCCTGGTGCGCGCGGGCGGGCAGACGGTGCGCCGCAGCGCGCTCGAAGCCGCAGCCTGGGGGCTGGCCGAAGCGGTAACGCCCAACGCGCTCGACGTGGCGCTGCACCGGCTGCGCAAGAAGCTTCAGGCCATCGGGTCCACATTGCAGATCGTCAACGTACGGAGCCACGGCTATGCGCTGCGAGAAGCCACGCTGGCGCCATAGCCTGGCGGCCCGGCTGCTGGCCGGCTACCTGAAGGCGCTGGCCGTGACCTTGGGCGTGCTGGGCGGCGCGGCGGCCATCTTGCTGACCTGGCACCAGGATGTGGTGGACGAGATCATCCTCACCGCGCAGGCCAACCACATCGCGCGCGACTTGCGCTACGACGAGCAGGGCCGCCCGTCGGCCGTGGGGCGGCGGGCGGGCATCGGGTGGATCTACGAATCGCTGGCGCAGGACATCAAGTACTGCATCGTCGACGGCGCGGGCCGGGTGGTGTTGTCTTCCGAGCCGATGACCACGGCATTGGTGCCGCCGGGCCAGCCCTTCGACCCGGAGCGCGATGTGTTTGCGCTGCAGCTCGGCGACCAGCACTTCCAGGTGGCGACGGTGCCCGTACCGCCATCGGCATCGCCTGAGCGCTACCACGTGCAGGCGGCGCTCAGCGAGCGTGCCAGCCAGCTGGCCCGCATCGCGGTCATCAAGCCGCTGGCAAGGGCGGCGCTGTGGACTGCCCTCTCGTCGGTCGTGCTGCTCAGCGTGGTGCTGGCCATCGCGATGCGCCGCTCGCTGGTGCCGCTGCGCGAGGCGTCGCTCGCCGCAGCGCGCATCGAGCCGCGCAACCTGGGCGCGCGCCTGTCTTCGCAGCACATGCCGGCCGAGCTGCAGACCTTGATCGATGCGTTCAACCAGGCGCTGGAGCGGCTGGAAAAAGGCTACCGCGTGCAGCAGGAGTTTCTGGCTGGCGCCGCGCACGAGCTGAAGACACCGCTCGCGCTGATCCGCGCGCAGATCGAGATGAGCGGGCCGACGAACAGCAGCGCTGACCGCAGCAGCCTGCTGCACGACGTGGATCTGATGGCACGGCAAGTGCACCAGCTGCTGAACCTGGCCGAGGTGAGCGAGTCGCAGAACTACGTGCTCGAACCGATCGCGATCGCGTCGGTGGCGAGCGACGTGACGGGTTATCTCGCGCGGCTGGCCGATCGCCGGCAGGTGTCGCTGAACCTGGTGGCCGATGCGGCGGTGGCGCCGGTGAATGCCGACCGGTCGGCGCTCTTCGTGCTGGTGAAGAACCTGGCGGAGAACGCGATCCAGCATTCACCCGAGGGCGGCACCGTGACCATGACGATCGATGCGGCCGGCCTGCGTGTGCGCGACGAAGGCGCGGGCATCGCCGAGCACGACATGCCCAGGCTCTTCGAGCGCTTCTGGCGCGGCGAGCAGCGGCGCGACGAAGGCGCAGGCCTGGGCCTCGCGATCTGCCGCGAGATTGCGTTGACACATGGCTGGCAGCTCAGTGCGGGCAATGCGTCGCCGGGGGCGGAGTTCAGGCTGTGCTTCACGGCTGGCTCTTGATTGGTGGACAGAGCTCAGCCGCACCCGCATCCGTTTGCACCTCACATCCGTTCGGGCTGACCCTTTGACGGGCTCAGGACAGGACTTGTCGAAGCCAGCGCAGTGCACGGCGCACGCACCCTTCGACAAGCTCAGGGCGAACGGAATACAGGCTCAGGGAGAACGGGTGACTATTGTGGTTTCCACAACTCGCGGCAGCCTCAGATCCGTTCGCACTGAGCTTGTCGAAGTGCCTGCACCGAGGTGCTCGCTGGCTTCGACGGGCTCAGCCCGAACGGAGTGTTGTGTCAAGTTGGCCGCGCCGCCAACGCAGCCAGCGCCGGCGGCTTGGCGAGGATCGCTTTCCACGTGTCGCCCCACCGAGCCATCGCCTGCGCATCGCCATCGAACGTGCGGCTGAAGAAAGCCAACGCAAGCTCCTTGGTAGCAGTCTTCACCAGCGGGTTGAGCGAGATGCCGCCGGTACCGGCGCGGTCGGTGAACATGCTGTGCGAGCCACCTTCGTAGACGACGAGCGTCTTGCGCGGGTCGGCCACCGCGTCGAACACCGCGATGCGATCGGCCGCACCCGAGCGGTAGCCGGGGATCTGGATCACGTCGTCGGTGGCGGTGACGTGCAGCGTGGGCACGGCCACTTGGCCAAGCACGGCCGCGAGATCATGTTCACCGTAGAACGGCGGCGCCGAGATCACCATGGCCGTGGTGAAGCGCGGGTCGCGGAACGCAAGCCAGTGGTCGCCGCGCTCGACACGCGCGCCGATGGCCAGCAGCGTGGAATTGGCGCCATATGAATGCCCGGCCGCGACGATGCGGCGGCGGTCGATGGCGGCACTGAACACCTCGGGGGTGAGCTCGAGCACCTGGTCGAGCGCAAACGTCAGGTCCTTGACGCGCGCGATGGCCTCGCTCTCTTGCGCTGCGGCCTGCAGGCGGCTCACCATGGCAAGCGGGTTGCCGCCCCAGACGGCCGAATCGCTGCCGACGTGCTGCACGTGCAGGCTCGCATACCCATGGCTCGCCCAGTGCTTGCCGAGGTAGCTATAGCCACGGCGCGACCCGCCGATGCCGTGCGAGAACACCACCAGCGGCACCGAGGCGCCTGCGGCACGCGGCCAGTACAGCCGGGCCGGCACGGCGCGGTCGCGGCGGCTGTCGACCCAATCGAAATCGATCTCCCTGTAGGCCGGCGTGAGCGCCTGGGCCTTGGCGAAGCGCGGCAGCAGCGGGAGCACGCCGGCCAGCAGCAGCGCGCTGCCGAAGCGCCTGCGCGGCAGGTCGAGAAGGCGGGATGACGCCGCGGGGTGGGTGGGCTGCATGGGGCCTGCCGGAGGGAGTGGTCTTCGCCGGCATGTTCGGGCCGGGAGACTTTCTGTTGACTTACTGAAGAGACCGGGTGTTGTCCGACAGACGGCCGCACCGCCGTGGCTGGAAACTGGAGGCCTGTGGGCTGACTGCAAGGAGCCTCGCCATGATCCGCAAACTCGCCACGGGTGAATACCGCCTCTACTCGCGCAAGAAAGATCCCAAGACCGGCAAGCGCCGCAACCTCGGCACCTTCGACACGCGCGAGAAAGCGCAGCAGCACGAGCGCGAGGTGCAGTACTTCAAGTCGCATTGATCGCCGAGCCCGACACACTACGATGAACTCATCGCCATCACCGGAGCGCACATGGCCGGGCCCGACATCGCTTTCTGGCAAGACCGCTACCTGACCCGGCGAACGCCCTGGGACGACGGCGAAGACGACCCCGAATTGCTGGCCTGGCTGGCCGACGGCACGCTCTCGGCCAGCGACGCACCGGTGCTGGTGCCGGGCTGCGGCTCGGGCCGCGACCTGGCCGTGCTGGCGGCGCGGGGCATCGAGGTGATCGGCCTCGACTACGCGCCCGCGGCGGTGGTGCTGTCGCGCGAGAGGCTGGCGAACGCGTGCTTGCAAGCACGCGTCGAGCAGGACGATGTGCTGAGCTGGTCACAGCCTTCACCGATCGGCGCGGTGATGGAGCGCACCTGTCTTTGCGCACTGCATCCGGACCACTGGGTGCGTTATGCGCAGCAGCTCCATGCGTGGCTGCGGCCGGGCGGGCGGGGTTCGCCCAGTTCGAGCAGGTGCCGCGGCCGGAGGCGGCCGAAGGTTGGGTTCAAGGGCCGCCCTACCACTGCGACATCAACGCGATGCGCGCGCTCTTCACATCTGAGCGATGGAGCTGGCCGAAGCCACCTTACTCGCCCGGTGCCAGTGGCGGACACCTCAGTGTCGTGCTCACGGCGCTCTGAAGAGAAGCCCTGTTTTGACGGGGCTTTTCGAACGTTCGGATACAGGCGGGCCGCATAGAATCTCGTTCATCCAAGGCGCAAACCGACCGCACTACTGGGCGGACAACCGGGAACCCGTACCCCAGCGCCGAGGGAGACCGTCATCGCCGCGTACACAACTGAGTGACTCGCCGCAATGCCCGGAAGACCGAGCCCGCCACCAGAAATGGTCGCGGGCTTTTCTTATGGTCCCGGGCTGAAGGCGCGCGGCAGGCTGCGCGCTTGCTTCAACACGTCGAGCGTCGCGTCGATGACGGCCTGCGGCTTGTCGACATGGATCGAATGGCCGGCTGCCGGGACCACGCGGTTGCTGCCACGGGTCGAGAGCTTGGCGATCTCGTCATGCATGGTCTTCACGTCTCGCTCGGCCGCCTTGCTCATCTCGCTCGGCGGCTTGGTCGGGTCTGCATACGGGCTGACGCCGCGGGTGAGATAGGCCAGCGGCAGGTCGCCGAAGCTCTTGCGCGCGGCGCGCAGCTGATCGGCGCTGATGGGATCGTTGTCGTCTTCGGATTGCGCAGCCTCCCAGTACCCGGCACTCACCCGATTGCTCAGGTAGGCCTTGGCCAAGCTGCCCTTGAACATGCGCGGCGCCGGCCCCACGCACTGTTGGAAGACTTCGCTGCCCGGCACCAGCGCGCCCTTTTGAGCGGCCGCGACGCAGGCCTTGGCTCCCTCCTGGTAATCGGCCAGCATCTTGTCGAACCGGCCTGCGCTGACGCGGTTCAACCGGGCCACTTCGTCTTCATGGCCGGCGTCCACCAGCACCAGGCCCACGACTTCCTGCGGGTAGGTGTAGGTATAGATCTGCGACATCATGCCGCCCGACGAATGGCCGACCAGCACATACGGCGGCTTGATCTCGGCCGCGGAAAGCAGGCGGTGCAGGTCGTCAACGGCGTTGGCACCGCTGCCGGGCCGACCACTTGCATCGCTGAAGCCCAAGCCGGCGCGGTCGTAGAGGCAGGCGCGCGTCTTTCGCGCGATGACCGGGTGCACCAGCAGCCAGTCCCAGCCGGCCTGCCCGGAGCCCGATTCGAACACCACGGTCGGTGACCCGCTGCCCTTGCAGAAGACATTCATCTTGCGGCCACCGCCAATGTCGACGCGCATCTGCGCATGAGCGTAGTCGTCTTGGTTCACGGGTGCAGCCAAGGTGGCCTGGGACACCAGCATGGCCGCGAGCAAGAAAAATCTCTTCATGGGATTCGGGTCGATGGCCAGGGCGGGCGCTCAGTTTATAGGCGCTTGTTTCAGGCACAACGTGAACTCACCACCGGCCATCGCGGTGGTGGCCCGTGTCATCTCATCTCGTGAGCCGCGCTCAACGCGCTTGCATGCGAGCCGGCGCGCGGCTTGCGGTGTCCAGACAACCCAGCCCTTCCAGGGCGGCCCGCACAGCCTCGTCCCACGGTGTGTGGGGCTCGCGGCCCAGCAAGGCGAGCAGGCGCGTGTTGCCCATCTGCACCGGCTGCTGCCACAGGTAGCGCATCTCCTTCATCTCGCGGAACACCGTGACGAACGGCGAGGCAAGGCTGAGCAGCCACCACGGGAAGCGGCCCACACTCGGCTTCTTGCCGCTCGTGGTGGCCGCGACCACGCGGCGCACCGACTCGACCATCTGCGTGCCGTCGGCATCCCAATGGCCGGCCATGTGAACGTTCTCGAAGGCTTGCAGCTTCTCTTCGTGCTGCAGCAGCAAGACCATGGTGCGTGCCACGTCGGGCAGGTAGGACCATTGATGCCCCACCCCCGAGAGGCCCGGCTGGGCGACGCTGCGCACCGGCTTGCCGGGCTTGACCAGCCCTTGCGCGAACCAGCTGTTGCCGGCCTTCGGGCCGAAGAAATCACCGGCCCGCACGACGAGGCTGCGCACGCCTTGCTCGGCCGCCGCACGCAGGCGGCGCTCCATCTCGACGCGGATCGCCCCCTTGCGCGTGACCGGGTTCTGCGGCGACTGTTCGTCGACCAGCGGGAAGGCATCGGGCCCGAAGTTGTAGAGCGTGCCGGGCAGCACGATGCGCGCACCGGCTTGGCGGGCGGCGGCGATGGTGTTGTCGATCATCGGCAGCACCAGTTCGGCCCAGCGCTGGTAGCCCGGCGGGTTGACGGCATGCACGATGACCGAAACACCCTGCGCGGCACGGGCCACGTCGGCAGCATTCATCGCGTCGCCTTCGAGCCACTGAAAGCCGTCGCCACGGCCGGCGACGCGCTGCACGTTTCTCACCAGCGCCCGCACCTGCCAGCCGGCCTGGCGCAGCTGCGTGGCCACCTCGCCGCCGATGCCGCCGGTGGCGCCCAGAACCAAGGCCGTCTTGCTGTTCACATTCATGTTCATTGCGTTCTCCTGTGTTGGTGTGACGCCAGTTTCCGGCGAACAGCATTCAAATGGAATTGCTCAACATGTTGGTGACGCTATACATTTATGCATGACCATGATCGACCCAAGCTGGGAGCTCTACCGCACGTTCCTGGGTGTGCTGACGGAAGGTTCGCTCTCCGGCGCCGCGCGTTCGCTGGGCATTGCGCAACCCACGGTGGGCCGGCACGTGGATGCGCTGGAGAAGTCGCTCGGGCTGGTGCTGTTCACCCGCTCGCAGACCGGCTTTCTGCCCACCGAAGCGGCATTCGCACTGCGGCCCCTGGCCGAGACCATGGCGAGCACCGCCGCCGCGCTGCAACGCGTGGCCAGCGGCCAGGGCGAAGGTGTTCGCGGCACGGTGCGCATCACCGCGAGCGAGGTGGTGGGCGCTGAGGTGCTGCCGCCGATCCTGGCCAAGCTCCGGCAGGCGCAGCCCGAGCTCAAGGTCGAGCTGGTGCTGACCAACCAGGTGCAAGACCTGCTGCGCCGGGAAGCCGACATCGCGGTGCGCATGACGGAGCCCAAGCACGGCGCGCTGGTGGCTCGCCGCATCGGCCACATCGAGCTTGGCATGCACGCCCACCGCGATTACCTGGCACGCTGCGGCACGCCGCGCACCGAGGCCGAGCTGGCCGGCCACACGCTCATCGGCTACGACACCGAGACGCCTTTCATCCGCGGTGTGGGCAAGTCGCTGGGCGGCGTGCGGCGCGACATGTTCGCCTTCCGCACCGACAGCGACCTGGCCCAGCTCGGCGCCATACGCGCGGGCCTGGGCATCGGCATCTGCCAGGTCGGCATTGCCCGGCGTGACGAGCGTCTCGTGCGCATCTTGAACAAGCGCTTTTCGTTGCCGCTGGACACCTGGCTCGCGATGCATGAAGACCTGCGCGAAAGCCCGCGCTGCAAGGTGGCTTTCCAGGCGCTGGCCAAGGGCCTGGGCGACTACATCGGCAAGAGCAAGGCGCAACAACCGGCAGAGGGGTGAAACCCGGCGCGACAGTGCTTATGCCTCGCTTCCGCCCGTTAATGCGCGCTTTTATTAACGCTTTTTCAAAGACCGTATCGGCCACTTCTCCGTAGCATCCCGGTCTGAAAAGCCGCGTGCGGGTGCGCGGCGAACAGCGGGATCGATATGCAGTTTGGTGGGATGGCCCTTCTCGGGCTGGTGGTGGCAGCAGGCAGTTTGGTGTCACCGAAGGTCGCGACGGCAGCGTCGCTCGACATCGCAGCAGTACCCCCGGCGGTACGCCTCTCGGAACCCGCCGCGGCCTTGACCGCCGACGCTCGCTACGTCGCCGAATGGGCGCTCCAATCCAACGACAACCAGCACCGGCCGTTCGCCGTGGTCGACAAGAAAGCTGCGCGCATCTACGTCTTCGATGCCGAAGGCCGGCTACTCGGCGCGGCCAACGCGCTGCTGGGCCAAGCGCCGGGCGACCACTCGGTGCCGGGTGTGGGCGATGGCGACGTGAACCGCATCCCGCTGGCCGACCGCACCACGCCGGCCGGCCGTTTTGCCTCGGAACCCGGGCGCAACCTCAGCGGTGAAGCCATCGTCTGGTTCGACTACAACGCCGCGCTGGCCATCCACCGCGTGCGGCCCGGCGCGTCGCAAGTGCAGCGCCTGGAACGCCTGGCCTCGGGCACGCCTTCTGACAACCGGGCCTCGCTCGGCTGTGTGGTGGTGATGCCGGAGTTCTACGACGGCGTCGTACAGCCCACCCTGGGCCAGCACCGCGGCGTGGTCTACGTGCTGCCCGAGTCGCAACCGGTGCAGGCGATGTTCGGCGCGCCGCAACCGGTCGCGCAACAGCGCTGACCGGCCAGGCGGCCGACGATCCTCACTCGTCGCGGCCGCCGAAGATGCCCAGCAGGGCGAGCAGCGACTGGAAAACGTTGTAGATGCTCAGGTAAACACCCAACGTGGCGGTGATGTAGTTCGTCTCCAGCCCGTCTTGCACGCGCTTCAGGTCGTGCAGGATGAAGGCCGAGAAGATGCCGATGGCAACCACCGACAGCGTGATCATCAACGCGCTCGACTGCAGGAAG
>Ga0307515_10009242_pt1 | contig 19085 bp, 8 predicted proteins | sample 17_EM_MG_FD_194513 | JGI IMG/M metagenome (GOLD analysis project Ga0307515, IMG submission 194513) | Populus trichocarpa ectomycorrhiza microbial communities from riparian zone in the Pacific Northwest, United States - 17_EM | ecosystem: Host-associated > Plants > Roots > Unclassified | place...
ACATATCTTAATTTGATGACCGAATCATGTCATGTTGCTTGAATAGAAAGGTTAACGTACCGTTTCCTCCTGATAACATCAATAAAGGATACATATCCCTTACACTACATTAATGTTAATAGAAATATGGTAGGCCCTTATATGATTTCTATACAACTAGGGGTGTAGGGAGAGTAGCATCCAAAATATATTAGTCACTAAAAAGCTCATTTATAGTAGATAGAGGACTCTCAAATACTAAGCTCTTCCCCAAAGATGAGCTCATAAAGGTCGAGCTCTTCCCAAGGTTAAGCTCATGGGGGTTGAGCCTGGGCACATTGCTTGAGATCGTGGGTTTTGGGGCATTTAAAGGGATTTCAGGCTTGTTAAGTTTGAGTTTATCAGTAGCCTCTAAATCTTTATGATATTTATATGCAAAGACTTTGTAAAAATATTTGATACGATGAATTTGTCGAATTCTCTTCGTATGAGAAGAAGGGTGGAAACCCTGGGTAATATATTAAAGAGCCCATGTGTATAGGCATACACCATAGTTAAAAAATGAATTTCTAAACATGCATGTAGAGGGGAACCATGGAGGAACTCATACTGAGAAAAGTTTTATAATGGGTGGGGAAACCCAATGAGAAGGACCCTATACTTAGAAAAAAATTTTAAGAGGCGGAAGGGATAGACCCATGTCGACGCCTATACTTAGAAATTTTTTTCGGAAAACCTAAAAAGAGTTAACCTATGCTTAGAAAATTCTCTAAGAGGTTGAAGGGAACCCCATAAAGATGAGCCTTATACTTAAAAAATTTCTAAGTGGCTGGAGGGAACCCATCATGACACCCATACTTACAAAATTTCTAAGGGATGGAGGGCATGAGCCCATTTCTACACCCATACTTAGAAAAATTTCTAAGGGGCGGAGGGGGCGAACCTATAGAGAGTTATGCAATTGCACTAGGAAGGCTTCAAATCCATCCATTCCAATAAGAGCTACGTGATTGCACTAGGGAGGCTTCAAATGCATCCATTTCAAGGAGAGTTGTGCTATCACACCAGTGAAGCTTCAGATTCATCTCTTCTAAAGAGAATTGTGCTATCACACTAGGGAGACTTTAGATTCATCCCTTCCAAAAAGAGTTATGTTATCACACTAGGGAGACTTCAAATCCATCATTTTTAAGGAGAGTTGTTATGTCTATCCTATCATTGGAGAGTTGTGCAATCGCATTAGGGTGGTCAATCTCTTCCAAGGTAAATTGTACAATTGCACTATGATGATTAAGTCAATCTCTTCCAAGGTAAATTGTGCAATTGCATTGGGGAGACCATGACGACCCCTTCCAAGGTAAATTGTGTAATGGCATTAGGAAAACTAAGTCAATCCCATCCTTAAAAGGTTGTGGGGCTATTGCCCAAGTCAGTTCTTTCTTTAGGGAGTTGATAAGAGGCCATTAGACATCAATTGAAAAAAAATAAAAAGTAATTTTGAATAAGTCATTCATATACAAGAAACTTACATTCTTGTTCCTATTAGCTATGATAAATTTTCATTTGATCAGAGTGTCAGATGTAAGGTAGACTTTTTCTTTTTTGTTGGATGGTTGCTAAAGATACTTGAGATGTTTTACGGTTTAAACCAACATTCCACCTATACTTGTTGAAAGCTTTCCAAAATCTTGAGGCTCTAATTACATTCATGAAGTTGGCAAACACATAGCCTAAATTTGCTTGTCTTACTAAGTCCATGGGCAAGTAAAAACAAGTCATACTCTGACTTAGGACAATCAAATTATTGTATAGCCTTTCCTACTCCTTATTAAAGAGTTGATAAAGCTCTGATGGAGCATATATGCCAATAACTATAGGGAGATCCGTGACACATTCTATTCTAGTAGTGTCTTGATTATTTATCTTTGATGGTGTTTGGGGATGACAATAAACTAGTTTTGAAAGAATAATCAATGATTTTTTTTTTATCATTTTCCCATAGACAACGCCAATTGATGAGGTCTCAAAAAATCCAAGTAGCTTAGAAGCAAGATTTATGTGTTGGATAATCGATTAATCTTTTGGTTATAGCAATATGATTTATTTTCCATAACTAAAGTGGTTGCTGCTTGGTACTTGGAGCCTGGTTTCTAGTTCTTGCAAAATATCCTATTTGGTAAATTTTTTTTTGAAAACTCTTAGATACTTAAGTATATTTTAAAAGAGAGGCTGCAGTGATATTTTAGAGAGGGGTGCTCTAAAAATATATATGCAATAGAAAATAAAGATTTTGAACCCTTTACCTAGCGGTTCAAGAGGTATATATAGCCCCTGAACCTTGTCATGTTTCTTGAATTGAGGGGTTGGAGTATCATTTGCTCCTGATAACATATATAAGGGATAAATATCCCTTACACAATGTTAATATTAATAGAAATATGATAAGCTCTTAGAAGACTTTTATATACCTAAAGGTATGGGTATATGATTCAAGATGTATTGGGTTAGTAAAAAGGTTCCATATGATAGATATAAAACTCTTAGATGCTGCGCTCTTTTTCAAGATTCATGAGCCCATGAAAGCTGGGTTATTCCCAAGGTTGAGCTCTTCCTTAAGGCTAAGTCCATAGGATCCGGACCCGAGCATATTGCTTGAGACTGTGAGTTTTTGGATATTCAAAGAATTTTTTAGACCTATTAAATTTAGATTTTTCAATAGATTTTTTTATTGCATAAATTGAGGTATACTAGGATTATTTCATTAAAGAATGGTCCCCTTGGAACATGGGAGTAAGGGATAAGGTCCCCTACCATTCCGTAAAAGACAATAATCTTTTAAATTATATTATACACCATTCCCACCCCTGAAATACATTTCGTTCCCTTGAATTAAAGTAAGAAAAACTACTAGGTTACATATTTGCCTCACAAGTCACAACGGTTCAGCTTCATTTAATGTTTAAAACAATACACAAAATTAATATCCCATATCTGTATCCCAACCAGATTTTATAAGCGAACACGGACACAATCTCATCTAGTGCACGAGAAACAAATTAGCAGAGTTCATATGCATGCATGAACTACAAAACATTCTGTGTGAAGCGAAGTGGGGCAGAATGCCGCTCTGTATTTGTTGGGTTGCCATGTGGTTGTAACCTTATACCTAAAATTCTGAGGGCGACTTATGTGTGTAAGATTTTGAACATCAAAATGACTAAGGAAATAATGTTGATAGCACTGGATAACACAAGGGACCACCATAAGATTAAATACAACATGGTCCCCGTACGTGATGCATTATGTGGGCAGTGTTTACGTATACTTTAATGTATTGTACAATTAATAAATTAGGGGGAAAATATCGGTTTGCTCAAAGTCATTTTGATTCACGTATCACACATGTGATGAACAACCACAATTTACGTAATTAGCTAGCGGATACCCCTTAAAAAACACTGCAATATTCGTTTTAAATTTGAAGCTTAAGAACATAATTCACCAAAAGGAACGTTCAAGGTTTAAGCTGTAGCATTGGAATATCTTAAAACTTGTAGCCATTATAATCGCTAAACAGCATTAGGGCAAGCCAAGCTGCAAAAACCATCGAGTAGAATTGTTTTTTAATCCCTGGCTTTGAATGTGATCATAACTTGGTCCTTCATATTTGGAACACCATAATTTAATCCTTGAAACCAATGCCTTATGAAAACATACAATTGTTTTTCCTGTCGATCCCCCAATGTACCATCTAACGATATAATTTCTTGGAGAAAAACCATCGTACTGGGGTTTAAAGGAAAATCAATAGGTATTAATTTTAATAAGATAATGGCTACATTGCATTCAAAATTCAAGGGCTAAAGAATAATCTACTGAAAAACCAGTTGATGCAAAAACCAAGAAACAAGTTGGGTTCTCTCTGTCGGAGGCGCCATATACTGAGAACACAAAAGCTCGCCAATCTATCAAATGGGCGAAGAAACAAAATAACTCTGTCACTCTCAAGTCTCAATCTATTCCCTGGAACGCATATGGAGGGCACGTGAAATATTAGTGTTATTTGTTACAGCACTTGCAAACGATTTTAATCCCTACGAGCTCCGTTTGTTAATTGTTTTTGTTTTGTACTGCCTTTTCTTTTCTTTCAACTTAATTTTGCTTCCCTTCGTACTTAAATTTCTTCTTTCGAGTTATTTTAGTTAACATAAATACACACTCGAGAATCAAATAGTTTTTTAAAAAAATTATAAAAGAAGGTTTGAAAATAGAATACACATTATATTCACAGAATCAATCGAACTACAAATGACTTCTAGAAAGAAATATATTTAGAAACTACTTTCACTATCAAAAAAGTTGTCTAATTGCAATGGAATTATCAAACGAAAGTTTTTTGTTTGTACTTTCCGATGCTAATAACGATAAAATATTTCTGTCAAAAATTTATGATGTAATTACTGACAGATCTAAAATTCTTCACAAGACACTAGCTTACAAAATATATTTTTTTAGTAAATTGATCGGTGATAAGCACAACTTTAACATCGACGAAAAATTTGGTTTATGCAAATCAATTTTCTAGTGATGTTCAAGGGATCGTTATAAGCAAATGCATATCAAATATTTAGAAAATTATTCAATGAAGTATGTATGTCTCTGATGTTTCTCTCTTCTTTTACACTTATTTCATGTGAAGTTCATTGTAAAACAAAAAAAACAAAAAAAAGGGGGTTTGAATTCGATATATTTTATAAAAAGATGCAATGCTAATTTTAAGGGTAATCACACCTTCTTGCAATTATCCCATTTTGATTATTTGGGTTCCACGCACGATAACAAGGGTCTCTAATGCATATGGGCAACGAGGCAGGTACTACAAACATGGCTACACAGAGCTGTTCTTTAAAAATTACTATCTATAAAAAAAATCCCTCACGAATATGAGAGAAAACGACCGCACTGCATGTACGAAGTAAATAAATTGTCCCTCTATTTCATGTAAACAGCTGGAGTTAATTTCTTGACACTGCGTCAATGTGAAGGTTGTATGCTGAACCAGCTAGTCGAAAGCCATTGGTTTCGGCGTCAACATTGGGATGGATATGATATTGTTCTAGCTTATTAGTTTCTGCAATCTATGGTTTTGGTTTGAGGAGTTCATGATTTCTTCTTGTGGAATTGATAATTAAGATTCCCTCTTAATTAATAATTAACTACCCGCATAGGGAATAAATGGAAATTTATACTGCTCACCAGCAATTATGAACTTAATGATTGATTGTCAAAAGCTTATTAGATCATTTGAAAAGTTTCAACACTCAAATATATTCAAAATCTTTCACAAGAAAACAGCAAAGCTTAGCTAGGTCACGTAATTGAACTACAAAGGCTGGAAAGACAGGACGATTGTGTATAAAAGGAAAAGAGATATGGTAGTAGATAACTCTATTTAATGAGAAAAGGTACCATAATTTTCAATGGCTTCAACTGAAAGACATTTACTTCAAAAGCTCAAAATTTAATACACAACCAAGAAAATGTACATGTCCCCACCAGCCTCCCCTACTCGGCTAGTCCCCTTTCCCTCCCTCCCTCTCCCTCCTCTCTGCATTTCTTATTCACCACTTGTTTAAAATCTGCTCTCATAACCCAGCTGCCTCTATGAATTACAAACCCATAAAGAAGCTCTACAAAGTTTTTCATTTCTCACCGCCGCCAAAGATCACTTAAACCAAACTTACATTTCTCTCTTAAAGCACATCGATCTTAGGCAAAAATTTAAAACAAACCAGCTGATGGGCAAGAAAATGAAGCTCCCTTTTCTCTCCAAGATTAATACAAACACAGATCAATCAAAAAGGCCTTTATGGCCTTGGCCTACTTATTGTCACCAACCAAGAACCCTCTCTTTTAGTTTTAGAACAAGTGATGGCATGTTCAAGACCATCAACTCAGCTTTCTTAGATGCTACTAACAATGATGTGGTGGACAGCACACCTGAGTCATGGTTCACCAAATCTTGTGAATCAGCTAGCTTCTCAACAGCATCAGATGATCAGTCAGGAGCTATTGACCCTATAGAGACAGTAATCAGAGGTTTAAGGTCAGAGAGGCTGTTCTTTGAACCAGGAGAGACTAATTCAATCTTGGAAGAAGCTAAGGCAGGTGATGAGTTTCCATTTAAAGAAACTGTGGTGCTGTCAATGGAATCTCAAGACCCTTATTTGGATTTCAAGAAGTCAATGGAGGAGATGGTTGAGGCTCATGGTTTAACAGACTGGGAAGGCCTTGAAGAGCTTTTGTCTTGCTACTTGAAAGTGAATGGAGAGAGCAATCATGGGTACATCGTTAGTGCTTTTGTAGATTTGCTTGTTGGTCTTGCTTTTGCTTCTTCTTCTTCCTCCTCTTCTTCTATTACTAGTACTAGCACTACTCAACATCATCATGATTTTTGTTCTTCTTCTCATCATTCTCCTTCTTCTCCTTTGTCTTTTTACACTTCTTCTACATCTGATGATGATTCTTCTTCTACTCCTTGCTGTGTATCCTCATTAGAAAATGGGGCTGATATAATTAGTCCCTGTTTAACTTCATTAGAAGCTGAAAATGGGATTAAAAATATTAATCAATAGATGATGCTTCTTAATTACTTACTTCTCTGTTCCATTTCTTTTGCTAAATTTGCACATGGCAGTTAATGTAAGAAAATAAATTTGTATATGGTAAATTTTTATTTTTACGATTTCCCTCCCTCTCTCTGGTAAGGTGCAAATGAGTAGGAAACTTGCACGAGCCTTCATGGAAACGTACTGTTAGGGTTGACATCACGTTCCTTTCGGTGCATTAGAGAATTAGACAAGGGAAATGATCCATGGAAATATATATTCTAATAATTACGATCTTGCTATTTATGGAAAAATCTTACTTGCTACTTTTTTATAGCATGAACCCTGCTAAAAATATGAGAAAATTTTTTTTTTTATTTATTTATAAACAATAGTATTATATTATTGGAGCTATCTTCAAAGGCACAGTGTTATAAATGAGTTGTTATTCTATGGCCATGAGAGCTAGGTGAAACCATGCAACACAATTCACAGACACGCAAGTGTAACCGCTTTGATGGAGCAAAATCGACCATTCAAAGCACTGACAAGATGGGGTTAATCACAATTGACAGCCGTTGGTTTTAAATAAGATAGCCATAGTCATTTTCAATTGATGGGTGCAATTCCAGCACATAATTTGGCGTGTTTCTTTCACTCATATCCTTGCCATCTGCAGCATTTTCCTCCCTAACAAGTCCACAAGCTTTGAACATATATACTATATTTTCAAATTTCCTTGTATTTAATATATGCTCTCATGTGATTTTCTTCTTTACAAAGCTATTTCTCTAATAATATTTATGCCAACAATATTGTTTAATTACAGTAGACAGCCAAGTGATTAAGGACTTCAAGTTGAGATTATATATGTGCATGTGGGAGATAAATAAAATGGAAGAGGATTTTAAAATTTTACATTTGTTGTTGTTGTCGTCGTCGAGAGCTTAGAGTTAAATCTAAGAGTTTTAATCTATATCCATCGTCACACTCTATATATTTCAAAAACTTCATCGAAAATTACGTAGTGCTAACACCGGTGCCTTTGCCTCCTCGGTTTCTTAATTAATTGATTAACATGTAAACCCTGTTTTAAATTCTTAATCAAAGAGACTAAGTAGTAGAGATCAAAATATTCATTTCCCCATCATAACAAGTCAGTATTTAAAGCAACAGATGCTAGTCAAATATCATGCTATTAGAAACATTTTGGATCTCATCGAACATGAAATATATCTGTGCTTCCATATATATATATATATGAATAGTTTGAGAATCGGATAATTGGAAACAGCTTTTAAAAGAAAACACAAAAGAGGGAAAAAAAAACTGCCTGCGCAATTCAGCTTTTGTAATGAGGTTAAATAGATTCAGGTAAAAACAAATTAAAAGTTCTTCATGATTTGAAAATACTGAACGAATTTTGTGGGCATGCATACACACCTTATCATAAGAAGATACTGCCTGTAAGATTTTGAATCTCCACCCTCTCAAGCAGACAAAATGTTGAAAGAAAAAACAAGAGGAGGGCATCGTCTTACTCAACTGTGTAAGAGACAGTGTCATTACTGCCAGAGAGGTATTAAGCGGTGCAAAAGGGACCATTGACATATTAAAACTTGCTTATAGGATTTTCCACTAAAAGTCTAAATCAGCTTGGTTTAATTAACTTGCACTAATAATTGAGAGAATTATGATTTATTTAGTTATTCTCTTAACTTCTTTATATACTACCTGAAGAAAAATAATTAATATTTATATATAAATTATAATTATAATTACTTAGACTGTGGAAGCATGTTACTTGTTAGACCAGAATTAGTGCAAGTTAATTAGAAGAAATCGATCAATCTTGATCCAATGCACAAACAGGTGGCCTAACTTTTCTTTTACCAGCAATTGACACGTACTGTTAATTGTGTTTTAATTAACTCTGATTTATTTAAAAGTCCATGGAGATTGAGTTTGACTCGCCTCTTTGTACGCTGATCACCACACATTAGTTTAATCAAAACCATAAAGTTAATTGATTCCCATTGCACTCTTAATCAATTGCTTCTCAAAGCTTATGTTATAGAACACATGATCTCATACATATAATATACAAGGAAGAAAAACCCCTACAGTTGTCAACAATCCATGTTTGAGATTAGAAAAACCTTAGCTTTAATCTCCGAGCTTAAGATTACTGTCTCAGTGATGAAGCTTCTAGTCCTTGTGCCATGGCTATTTAAACATCATTTCACGACAAACAATGTGGAGATAATGCTAATTTAATGCTGGCTGGGTAAGCTCTTACGTTAATAATAATAATATGATGATTCTAATACAGTTGTTAAGAATTTCTTTAGCACCAATGGACACACATCACGAAATTATAATAAGTTTGATAATGATCATGTTGGAAATAGCAAAATGAATGAAAAATTATTTATTTACGAACCCATTTTGTTCGTCTTGCTATGTCTTGTAATTAATACGATTCATCCAAAAGGGTCCAAGATTTCTTGCCATGTTTTCCTCTCCGAAGTTTCGAAATCCCATATTATTAAAATTGCAGTTCTCAAGGAAAATTTCCCATTACCTAAGGAAATGTTGTTCGTCGTCCAAAATGATCAGATACCGAACTTAATTAATTGCTACAAAATTAATATCTATGAATCGGAAATTGAAACTAGTTGTACATCTGATCTTGTTCTTGATTGTTAGGAGAGTTTTCGGTAAACAATCTCCATCGCTAGAGCTGGTGCCAATCAAATAGACATTTGCATTTCAGTCGAGATAAAACACTATCAACCCGATCATCTGTATATATGTACACAAGTTTAGAACTAATATTTGATAGAGGTAAACTTTGGCTTTATTTTCCCAGTCTTGTACTCGTATCGCCCTTTTCTTGCTTGATGAAAGAGAGAACAGGTTCCACCAAGTATTTTACGAAGGCACATTCGTGAAAAAAGAGGAAGAAGCATATTTTTTTTGCTTTCTTTTTAAGGGAAAGCACATTTGATTTAATGTTAAGGTAGGAACCTGGCCCAGGTACCCAAAAACACAAAAAGAGGTGATTACTACTTTCATGAAAAATCTAAACTATTAATGTTATTTTTTTATGCTGCATAGTATGAGCTTGGTCATGTGCACAACGATTGTAGCTAGCACTCAAAAGTCAAAATAGTATTTTAAAATAAACAAGGCTAGCTCCGCTGGATTATATTTTTTGTCTTAGACAAACAAACAAACCCTATAGCCGTTTACTCCGCAGGCTTTTACCTGTCAAAACCTTGGAAGAAACCATTACATTTCTTAGGCGAAAACAACTAAACTTTGGCATGGTAATTAGTGAGATAATTAATGACTTCATTTCACGAGAGAAATATTAATTTTCACTAATTTCTTGACCAGACAGTATAGAAGTTGGTGTCTTTCTATTTCAATTTTGCTTCGGCATTAATTGCCCCTTGTGCATGAGCCGATGTACAAAAAAACAATTTTAATTACGATAGGTCACGGACATACCAAACTTTTTTCACCACTAAAAAAAACATATTCAAGATCAACTTAAAGTAATTTGACAAACTCATAAAATTAAATATAAGATTAGGATAAATTATTTTTTCAAAAGTAAAACTTAATAAAAAAAATCAAAGTTCAGTAAAAACATCTAAAAACCCCAAACTAATCTGGATTAACTTCACCAACCCACTCTCGGAATAAACAAATAGAAAGAAAAGTGAAAAATAATAAATCTCAAAAGCAAATAATTTAATACTGAAATTGAAAAAAGAAGGTCATAAAAAAATTAAGAAAAAAAATTCTGAGTAAACTCGGGTTAACTAGACTAACCCGTCACTCACGACATTAGATTGAGATAAGAAAAACATTAGACTTCAAAAAAAAAAGACCTAACAAAAAAGACCCAATTTAAATTAAAAAAAAATATTATGAAAGAAAATACAAGTTGACCCGGGTTAGCTTGACCCACCCGCTCTCGAAATAACAAAACAGAAAGAGAAGCAAAAAAATAACAAAGCTCAAGAGCGAATAATTTAATGCAAAATGATGAAATTGAAAACAAATAATTAAATTCATAAACAAAAAATGAGGAAAAAAACCAACTTGATTAACCCGTCACTCGTGACATGAGATCGGGATAAAAAAAATAGAATTATAGAAGAAGGACCTAGCAAAAAAGGCCGAAGTTAAATAAAAAAACATCGAGTAAGAAAATGCAAGTTAACTCGGGTTAACTTGACAAACATGCACTCAGGGTAACCTAACAAAACAAAAGTGAAAAAAATCATATAGCATAAGGGCCAATAATTTAACGCTAAACTATGAAATTGTAAAAAAATATCAATTTCATTAAAAAATGAGGAAAAAATATATGAGGCAATCATGATAACTCAACAAAAATAAAAGTGCAACAAACAATGAAGCTAAGAGCTTAATAATCAAATGTCAAATGATGAATTTGAAAAAAACTTAATAAAAAACTACCCTGTAGGAAGGCAACTCCAAAAATATAACAAAAAAAATCAACCATAAAACCATTTAAAACCCAAACAATGCAAACCAAATATGGTATAAAAACAAAGTGAAAGAAAACAATTAGAGGCTAACTTGAAGGAAAAAAACTAAGAAAATGATAAAAAAAAATAATAATAATTGAAAGAATGAGGACAAAAACTGAATAAAAAATTAAATAAAATTAAATGTTAAGAAAAAAAAATAATTAAAAATGATTGGAGCCAACCTGGTCCAACCTTCATAACTTATGAAACGGATCATGAGGCCGAATCACAACATAAAAGGCAAGCCTAAAAAAGTAACAATGTAAAATTCTCAACCAACCAAAATAATTAGGGATAAACTTGAAAAAAACAAATTGAAAAAATGTAGATTTAAAAAGAAAGAGAATCAAAGTTGGCACAAAAAAAATCAAATCATAAGAGATAAAATTGAAAAATAATTTCAATTAATAAAAGGATAAGAACAACTAAAAAAACCAATCAAAAGAATAAGGATCATATCTGAAATAAAAATTAAATGTCAATGGATGAAATTGAAAGACAAATTAATTCAATAAAGGATTCAAAACCAAATACATCACAATTAAAAGAACGAGAACCAAATCTAATATAAAAATTAGGTGTAAAGGGATGAAATTGAAAAAAAAATTCACTCAATAAATGATTGAAGACCAAACATATCGCAATTAAAAGACCAAATCTAATATAAAAATCAATTGTCTAGGAATGAAATTAAAAACAAATTAACTCAATAAATGATACAAGATCAAATACATTGCAATAAAAAAAATGAGGATCTAATTTAACATAACAAACAAATGGCTATACATTTTTTTTTTTTTTTTTGCAATAGCCAACATGTTTTTCTAGAAGAGAAGAGAGGGGAAAACTCTTGGTCGAAGCTCCGCCGCGTGCCAGATGCGAACATGCGCCTCACCACCGTGATAAGGGCGATGAGGTGCATCGAATGCCACTAAGGAAGGCAGCATTCAATGTTGTTTCGGTACCGTACGTGCTAGACATTTTTTTTAATTAAAATAGTAATTTATAGATATATATTAAAAGACCTAATTGTCTTTGACCCAACATGAGAATTGCAAAACAAATCATAGAAAAATACCTAAAGTTCCCTTACATTCATAGATAAGAAAGATTAATTTTTAAATGCATTTAAGTAATTGACAAAAAAGTATTTTTACTATACATTTAAAAAATTAGATGTCAAAATTGTCCCCAATCAATTGATGAATGATATTCGAATCCCCTAGAAAAGATGAATTTACCCTCGCTACCAAGGCAATCGTTAAGTGCAATGAAGGAAACAATGACCAATACATTGTCTGAATCCACAATGTTTCTGCTCATAATGTACAGTAAATAGCTGAGCCTTTTTAGTTTTTTTTCTCCAATATGCCTTGTAGCCAATCAATTAGTTACATGTGACATTGGGTTTGTTTATGTAAATGCTATCAAAAAATTGACAAATACAAATAGAAATACCGACGGAAACAATTATGTTGGTAAATTGGGATGAACTAAACTCTTCGCTAATATCTATCGGTGACTCCGTTGATAGTTTTTAAGTTATAACCTAGCAATTGATCCCTTCTCTCCCTCTCCTTCATTTCTTTATCTTCTTCCATTTTTTCTAGAAAAAACAGCAATAGATCACTAGCTACTTGCTCAATTTGTGTGAACCTAAAAAGGAAGGAAGCTGAAATTTTTTTTCTACTAGCTGGCCTAGTCATTTAACTAGAAATTTAGTAACCAAGATTACCTATTTTTTGTTTTAACTCATTTTAAAAATGTAAATTTTTCTTTTGCATTTTTATTTAGTATATTTAGTTTGATTTTGTGTTTACTTATTTTTTAACTTTTGCTTATGAAAATTTATTGTATGAATGAATGATTTGTATATGTTAAGGTTTGTTAAAGATTTTAAAAAATTGCATTTGTTTGTAGTTTGATGAAATTGATTTTGATGTTGTAACTTAGATATTTTTGTATTGAAATAAATAATTGCTTATTTAATTAATGTGTTTTATATTTTATCAATTTTATTGTTAAGTTGAAAATCTCAATAAATATGGAGCAATTTGATTTTTCACAGAAAATTAATAATGATTTAGGGGTGCTATCAAAATAGATTGAATAAGTTTAAGTTAAATCAATGTTAGCTAATTTATTTAGTTCATAAAATTTATTAAAACATGTTGCCATCAATATTCTATATAGGTTTGATATAAGTAAAGGATGATTATTCTTGAATGTATCGAGTTTCACTCGAAGGGCTGCGCATGATGGATTATTGTAGTGGGTTAAATATTTTATTAATTACGCACTATTTAATCTAAAAAATAGTAGTAGAGACGGTATTAGATATCCATATAAGACATATAAAAATAAAAAATTTCTCGATCCGAATATTAAAAAATACTTATGCATTTTGGCTTCGCCTCCAGTTTTGGTAAGAAGCATGATACTCTCTCTTAGCATGCACGTGGCCTCGTATGGCTGTTTGTGTGGTGGTGTTAGAGGCCAGCCCCTTCTTTTCTTGTTAAAACTCCTTGGTATCGCTGGACCCTTTATGTGGATTGACTTTTGTTTAAGCTTGTAGGAATGGGCTGTGATATAGGTTAGGTCCGGGTTTGGTTTCCTTTGCTCTAGCGTTGCTAGGTTTGGGCGTTTGTTTCACATGGGCGTCCTTTCTTATTCCTGGTCCCATGGGCTGAGAAAGATAGGCCATGTTTTGTGTCTGTGACTATCATATGTACTCGCTTTGGGTTTACGAGTTTAGGCTCGGTCGTTTTACCCTTGTCTTGGGTTATTTTAACTTGGATTGGATGAATTCGACTGAGATGGCTAATATTTATAGGAGTAGATACAATTAATTACCAATTAACAACAAGGAGGAGTAGGCGGTTTTAGTGTAACCCTCTCTCTTCTTTTGATTTTTTTTAATTTTAATTTTATTTTTCATAATTAATTTTATTAAATATTAAACTTTATAATTTTTTTATAATTCATTTTTTATTAACAAAAGAACTAAAGGAGACCATTTTAGTGTAACCCTCCTAGTAATGTTATTTTGGTGTAGGTATAATGACTTGTTTCAATTTATTTTTTATTGAATTATCTTGATTTTATGACTTAGGTTATGAGTTTGACAAGATAATTTAGTTGACTCGGGTTATATTTTAATCATTTTCTTAATTGATTTTTTTTAATTTCATCTTTTAACACTAAATCTATTGAAAATTAAGATTCATAATTTGTTTTGATTTACTTTATACGAGATAGACATAGTCTTATAACTTAGCATGTAGATTGACAAGTTAATCCGGATAAACCTAAATCTATCTAATATATTGTTATATCAGTATTTATATATAAAAAATCATTTTAAATATTTATCTTGAGTCAAACTATTTTTTTATTAAATATCTAGGTTATCTGTGGGCCCATTAAGAAGATCGGGTTATATCAAATCAATTTGCATATAATTTATTTTAAAAAAATATTAATAATATCTAGATATTATTTTTATATTAAAAAAATAATTTGATATTACCGGCACCACAATGATCTAGTAATTAGCTATTTTTCCACTTAAATAGATGCTGGCATTTCCTTTGGCCCATTTATAACCATATTTTAGCAAATGATCTAGTATAATCACAACTCCTCGTACAATTTATAGCATTAACCCAGCAAGGCCCAAGTTGTTAATTTGGCAGGCTCGACCTGTTTTTTCACAATTTTTTTTTTAAGTTCTTACTCTGAGATAAAAAACAAAATTGAAAGGGAAAAAAAACATTTTACTAGATATCTTGATGCGCGCGCGCGCACATATATATATATATATATATATATATATATATATATATATATAAGCTTTTTTTCTAAAGTCTATTTTAATATTATAATATGAATAATAATATGAATAATACTAATATACGATAGAAGAAGAGGCTATACTCGCGGATTTTAGTAGCCGTCCGAGCAAATTATGCATATAGGTTCCACATATGGCATGCCATAGAGAGTAGAATTGAAAATCACACAATGAACGGATTTAAAACCTAGTTTTTAAGTTTTCAGGCCAAAATGGACTTGAGATGCCAATATTTGAATCTTCAATTTAGTTAGTTGGTCGTCGTTCGGAGTCATCTTCAACAATTCACAGATCATTATTACTCTTGGAAAAGAGAGCCTGCATCAAGTCAATTCCAGACATAGCCATAAAACTCCATAAATGATACTAAAATCTCTGGAACTCTGTAGGGATAAATAATCATCAGATTTCATTTTAATGGCAGTATTGGGAAATACACAAAGTCAAGTCACAAGAAAATAATATATAAGATTCCTAATTTATTTCCCACTGAAAATGCATTAAACCAACTGTCTCCCTCTTCTTCCAACTTACTAATGTATTTCAAATCCCAACGTCAATGGCCTGCACCTATCTTTCCCCACCATGGACGCTCTCTTCTCGAAACCTGGCATTGATTCTGACCAACTCCGCCATCCCAATCCAGTGTCATGAATAGCTGTGCCGCTCTACGTCTAGCCTCTCTACATAGTGAGTCACCGTGTCAAAATTATAAATAATAAATAATCTAAAAAAAATCAAAATTTTCATACTTTGTTCAAGGAAGGAATGCCTTTTGGCTAATATGCTGCCTTGTGCCTGGCTATGCGAGGGTGTTTAACATAATCTGAAGTGTTAACTCATAATCTGAAGTGTTACAAAGTGATACAACAACAAACACGAAAATTAGTAAACAATGCCATGTACTTATGCTGGACGCATAGATTTATTCACAGCTTGCAGCTCATTCATTTGATCAAAAGAGGAAACATGAAATATTAACAGTTTGATTTTATTATCCCAAAGTAAATTTTCATTAAAAGCATAGATGGATAAGATTCTACAACTCTAATATTTGTACTTTTGCCATTACATAAACCAACAAATGTACAAAAGTTAGAAATGTCGCTCAGACATTTTTTGCCATTACATGAACAAAAAACCAAACTATGCATAAACTAACTTATAAAATTTCATGTCAACAAGAAAAAAAAAAGACTTCCACTTTATTAAGCAACCATTCATTCTACACAGGAATATTTTGTGCTCAGACAGAACTTTCACGTGCAGAACAGCAAGAACCATTTCATAAATCACGTGACTAGCAACCATAGTAATAATGTAGTTGCTTCTCGGAACCTGTACTAGTGGTGTCGGTCCTCATAGAGAAGACTCCATTCCAGATCTCAGTGAAAGCTCTAATAATAACCCCATGATAGTAAGGCGAATTTAGTTGCAAGAAACAATCAAGAAGCTGTCTAAGATCATCTTTCGAGTAAATCTCCTTCTCCAATATCATCTGCAACATTGAGTGTCTAAAATCCAAATAAGGGTCATCAGAATCTTTCTCAACAGCAACACTTTCACCTCCAACGCGACCGAATCCTCGTACAGCTGTTGAACACTTCATGTTGTTGCCTGTGTCAGAGAAGAAATGGGGTGGTGTGTCCATTGCTGGAGAAAATGTGTTCGGGGTGTCATGATTTTCATGGCCATTTGGAGATTGGTTTGTTGTTATTTTTGATGAAGAGGTTGAAGAAGAGGAGCAGTAGAGATCTTTTTTGTGTTTTTGGTAAGTCGGGGTTTGGAGTTTTGGTTTTGGTTTTGGTTTTGGTTTTGGCTGGCATATGTTGGAAAGTTTTGGTTTCTTGCAGCTGCTACAGCCTAAGTTCAGTGAGACTGTGTTGAGAAGGAACGTTTTCTTGTTAGTGGACATTGTTGATTGCTAAAAGATGCGCGTAAGAGATAGGGAGAAGAAAGGAGTCTGTTGGGATTTTCCTTGAAGAGTGCCCGAGGAAGTGGATGAGTAGAGATGAGGCATTTGACTGAGTCTGGGGGAGGTGAGGGTTCTCTATAAATCCTGCATGAGTTAAGATGGGTCCATGCTCTGCCCCTGAATGATGTTATGACTCGCCTGTTGATATTTATTTATCACATCATGTTCTTGACCGTACACTAATTATTCTTTATCAGATAATTATTTTTATTTTTCCTGGTGTGAGATCAGATAAATATTGTCATATTGGGATTGTGTAAATCAAATGTTTGACTTGGTTCTAAAGGCCATCTGATAAGCTGCATCTTTTATGAAGAAAGTAGTTTAGTAACGTCACCATTGTTTTCTTCTTTCTAGTTTAATCCAAGGAGGTACTATGCCATGCTTTGAAGACAACTGTAACGAAGCTGGAATCATAAATTAATTATGAAAATATGCTTGAAGATGATTAATGGCCTTTTTCCATGTACAGGTCAGACTTTGAATGTAAGGGAACTAATACTGCATAAGAAAGCTTGAGCATCGTATTTAATTAAGCAGGCATTTCACTCTTATAAAAGATAATACAACAGTCCCAGTGCCAAACTTCTAACTTTTGGCACTTGACATGTTCATAAAATAATCAACTTTTACAGACGTCATCAATTAAGATGGTAAAATTTAATTTTACCTGCCAAACGACGATCAAGTTCTGTTTATGATAAGAGGACTAGGTTAAAGAAGAAAAGGGACAAAACTAGGCTAATCTCTGCCGTTGACAATGCTTCTTTGGCAAATGAAACAATATAACAACATACACTGAAATCTATGAAGAACTCGAATATGTTTTAGCATGGAACATTTTCTTTTTAAGTAAACTCCCTGGGTTAGTGTAGGGAATGGTGAAAAACTATTTTCACTCAATAAAATGTGAAAGTTATTTTAATGGAAGCACACATAATCCTGATACTTTCATCTCTACCCTTACAATGCCAGCAATACCCACCAACCTGTAGAAAATTTTGCTTTCCAGCCTAACACTCTGGTCAATCTATGAATACTTAAGAGATTCGGTTTAACGTATTGGAGAAAGTAGAAAATCCCCCATTTTCAAGAAATATATGAAGTTATGATTATGAAAGATTCAGAATCGTACAAACTTCGCAATAGATTAAAGTAAAGGTTTGCTGCTCTGCTTTTGCCCTGGACCAATGCAAATGGCTCGGCCTTTAAGGTTCATTTCTAAAAACTTGGCCTGGCAGTATCCAGCTCGAATTTACCACAAAGAGGAGTTAATTTTGAGAGTTCTTGTTAGTCAAGTCTGATAAGTGAGACATAGAGCAAGGGCGGTAGAGACAAAATTGGGTTCCAAACCTGTCCTAGTCTTAAATCATAGGCACACAGTACCTAGCGGTAAAAAAATAGTGCATGAAAAAAATGACAGAAGAAACAAAAGAAGAAGAAGAAGAAGAAGAAGTGAGCTAACTGCATTTATAGCTGGAAGAGTGGTAGAGAAATGGGGTTACAATGGATTTGTTAGTTAACCGAGAGTTTTGTTTGCTGGTGTGATTCTCAATTTACTTTTAAATATTCCATTGATCAGATAAATAAATAAATAAATAGATGGGAATTAAGAAGTTAGGGTTTGAGTGCACGCTTTTTTCATTGAAGTATCAAATCTGATGCAGCGGGAACTAAGCATTAATTATTCATGTGCTGAAACTAATGCTCACAGCAATGCCAATTCAGTAAACAAAGCAGAGCACATAAGCATGTATTTTATCAGAAATGTGATTATATCAAATAAACAACTGTGAGAACATATATAGAACTGCTCATTCCACTTGCACATTCGCTTTGAACATATTGGTGGTGGCTTTTAGTTGGAAACGTGTTTTTGCTGGTATGAAGACAAAATTGGGTATTTCATTTCGTGAAAATCAAAGTCCTTTCGGCGCACAAAATACAAATAAATGATGAAATAACAAACAATCAAAAAAATATTAGCAAAATATAATAGTTTAAAGATGTTGTGGTTCAAAACCGTAATATTTAATTATATATCGTGGTTTAGAACCACAACATTTGAATATATATATTGCGGTTGTGAAGCACGGCAT
>Ga0307515_10009243_pt1 | contig 19085 bp, 4 predicted proteins | sample 17_EM_MG_FD_194513 | JGI IMG/M metagenome (GOLD analysis project Ga0307515, IMG submission 194513) | Populus trichocarpa ectomycorrhiza microbial communities from riparian zone in the Pacific Northwest, United States - 17_EM | ecosystem: Host-associated > Plants > Roots > Unclassified | place...
TATATACGCTTTATTAATATTACTAAGCATATAAAAATGTATAATTTTTATAAATTTAATATTATTAATAAAAATTTAATATTTTATATTTTATATATATTTTATTAATATTAGTAAGTATAGGGGGCGTGGCGGCATTATAAAAAAATTTACCAGTATCTTAAATTAGGTTTATGCTAATTAAGCGATTTTGGTATTTAGCCGCATTTAGTTACATTTTATAGCTATATACTATACCGCCAATAATAATGCTGTAATTTGTGGCTAAACGCCGCCTTAATAATAAAAGTGCTGCAAGCTACAGCTTAATGCTCTCTTAGAAATAATAATACTAAAAACATTTTAGTTAACTAAGTTTACTATATACGTTATACTACTACCTATAAGTTACTAGAAGATATATCCCTTAGCCCATATATACACCACTATATAATTATAATAGGTTTCGCTATATAGCGGCTATATATAGTATTCGGAACTATCTATAGTTATATTATACTTTTATAATCGTTACTAGTATTAGATAGTCTTAATATCTTCCTTCTTACCTTAGCCTGCTTTTAAGCTTAAATCGGCCTTCTCCTTATATACTAACTTATGTAGTAACAACGTAAATTTAGTTAACTTTAATATCCTCTACTTAATACTTAACTTTCAATTAGCTATAATAGTACTATAGCAGATAGGCTTAGTCTGTCCTTATTAATCTATCTAAGTAAATAGTTACTTTACCTCCGAGAGCTTATAGCTTAGCTTAACCATAATAGTATAATTTGCGCGCTATAGGTTAATAGATAGCCTAATTAATGTAAAGGTATAAAGTAGGATTTATTTAGAGTTATTAGTGTTAAAGGTTTGCCTAGCCTTAGCCTTCTTAATATTAGATATACTAGCTATATAGCAGAGTACCTTATCTTTACTATATTCTTTATATAGCCTATTAAACTAATAAGCTAGTGTAAGAGGTAAGCGAGTAGTAATAATAATCTTATACGCTGAACTATCTGTTTGTTTTTTAATATAAACGTAATTATAGATTTTTTTAGCTTAAAAGAACTTTACATTCTATTAAAAATAGCGGTTAAGCATATTGGTGAACTCCTTATTAAGCGGGTTAGTAGTCTACTTAACAATAATTAGGTCCTTAAGTGTGCAACTCTAAGTTTTTAGGCGTTTATTATTAGACTTATTAGACTTATTAGACTTAATTATAATAGGGGTATACTAGTCCCAGTATTAGATAACCTAGGCTACGCTTACTACCGTTTTTATATTAGTGTATAACTTAGCTTAGGTAAGTTTTAGTATCTTAGGTTTAGTATTTAGATCGCTACTATCTTCCTCCTATATAGCCAGAAGTTCCTTATATTAGCGCCTCTACTCTATTCTTACTCGGTTTTCTATAGCTATAATTATAGCCGCCTTAGTGTTATTAGGGTCGGCCTATAATATAACTAATTTAAGATAGCTATTCTTTAGGATAAGCTTTTGCTGGTTAAACTAGAGTGTTAACTCCCCTCTACATATCTAAAACGTTAGAATAACTATGCGAAAAAATACAACCAGTTTGCTAAATTTCTTATCTACTATTGCTTTGGATAGGTTGGTCTTCGCATCCTTATAGAGATAGTTAAATTCCTTCTTCTTTAGCTGGATATTTTCTTCTTTAAGCTTAAGTAGTACTTTAAACTCTATTCCCTTTAGCTTATCCGCTTCTTCCTACTTAGGCCTCTTTAATTCTACTATAATAAACCGCATTAGTTACATTAGGTTCCCGTTATTAGGCGTACTAAACGCACCCTATATAGCAGGGCTGCGATTATATATAATGCGGTACTCCTTAACTATATCCTTAATAAACGATATTAAGACTCTACTAGTTGCGTTTAGGTGGTATTCGTTCTAGAGGATACACTTAACCTATATTATACTCTTTAATTTCTAATATAATCTAGGAGTTTTACCCTTTAGGTGTTTCCATATACTAGTTTATATAGTAATAAACCCGCATATTAGTTGTGTAGTAATATAATTTTGCGTAGTAATTAGAAGGAATTAGGTTAAGTATCTTAGCGCTAATAGTTCCGTTATATTAGGGGTAGGGTAATAATTATTCTTAAACCTAGCTTTACCCTATAGGTGTAATAGGAGAGTCTTACCAACCAGATATATGTTATTATTATTCTCCTATTATTCCTCATTAGTCCACTTAAGAGCCTTACGGATTTATAGCTATTTATCCTTTTTTAGTTTACTAAATATCTTAACTTTATTATAGCTAGGGGCGAGAATTGTAATCCGGGGCGGGTTAGGGCGCTTTATAATTGCGCCGTCTTATAATATTATACTTACGTCCTTTAGGAATCCTAGTAGGCCTGGGGTTAGCGTAAAGATAACTAAGCAGCCTTACTATAGGTCTGTAGGGTACAGTTTCTTAAAGTTATTTTTACAGTAGTATGTAATTAGCTACTTTACTACCTATAGGTATTTTATATCTGGTGGATATATCTTAGGTAAGTGGCGGGTTATATCCCCAGCGGCTCAGGCCTTTTAAACGTCTATTACGTTTTAATAATAAAAGTAGTTTATTAGCTATTAAGTGATTATTTATACAGTCTTGCCCACGCTAGGTTTATCTATATAGATACCGCCTTTTTTAATCGTCCTCTCTTGCTTAAATACCTAAGCTATATATACTACTTAGTATAGGCTAAATTTAAAGCCTAATACAAGGCCCTAATTAGGGAGTTTAATTAGGGTAGTCTTAGAGAGTGCTTTTAATAAAACAAGTAGGAAATACTCTAGAGTAAGTAAAAGATCCGCCTCCGTTACGTGCGCTAGTACGCTATTTAGGTTATCCTTCCTGGCCTTATAAAGCTAGGCTAAGAAAGATTACTAGTTAAGCTCTTCCTCTACATCTATATTTTGGTTATTATTATTAACCAAATTTTTATCTTAGTTGTTATTATTAACTAAATCCTTATCTTTATCTCTACTCTCCGCGTCCTTAGAGTTAGTGTAATATAAGAACTAATTATCGTGTCTACTAGCACGTTACGGCAATTTACTATCCTTTGCGGTAACATCTTAAGGGGTATTAACGGTTGGCGATGCGGTAGTAGGGTCGTCTATTATATTATTAGGCTAGTATATACCTTTAGGTTTAGTAATAGGTTATAGTAATTTACCGTTATCTACGGCAATTTCTCTAATACTGTAACGGCTTATATAAATGCCTCTGAACCAAAGCTTGTGGATTGCTATTTAGTAAAGATACTAAGCTAAGGAGAAGAAGGAGAATCGTTTAAGGGCAGTAGGTAGATATGTCGCAAGGGTCGCCAAGGCGCTAGTGGTAAGCGAGCCAATAGCGATTTTCCATACCGGGTATGGAAAATCCTAATTAGTTAAATGTGGCAGGTAACGCGCACTAGCACCATTATATTACCCCCCCCCTCTTAAAAAAGCCTGCCCTTAGGCGTTATTTAAGTTCCTTATTATCGTCTAGATTATTATAATTATCTAACCCTTCTTCCTAGCATTTAATCCAGCTATCTAACTTGCTTGGTAGTCCGGAGAGGTCTAGGTAGGCTAGGTGGAAGTCTTATAGTTTATAGGGGGAGTACTTAAAATTAAATACAGGATACTATTCTAGGTCCTTATTGTGGCTAACCTAGCTTATATAGTATTTTAAGACACTACGGACCTTCTTAACTGCTAGGATCTCTTTAACTTCCTATTCCTTATCCTCTACAATCTAAATTGGCGGTGGAGGGTCGTTATACTATCTAGGCAGTAGGTCGTTTATAGCCTTTTATAATCGGTCTAAGAAGAAAATAGAGTGGATCTTCATTAAATCTAGTAGTTTGACCCTAAAGGAGTGTCCTACCTTCTCCAAAATCTTATATAGACTAACTATTTGGTAGTCTAACTTGCGGCTTAGCCTCTAGGTTTTCTAGTTCTTTATTAACACCTATACCTTATCTCCTACTTAGAAGTCTACTTCGCGATAATACTAATTTATATCGGCCTCTTTCTTCTCTTACGCCTTTTTTATAATTATTTAAGTAGTCTTCTAGGCCCTATATATTCTCTTAGCAAATACCTAGGCCTTTTTATAGCTAAGGCGTTCGCGAGCCGTAGTAGGTTTAGTAGGCCTATCCCAATTAAAGGATGTTTATAGTGCGTACCCGTTAAGCAGTTTAAATGGTAATATCCCTATACTATTATAGGGGAGCGTAAGCTGCGCGTAGTCTATTATAGGTAGTAATTCCAACTAGTTATCCTAATAGTAGTTTATAAAGGAATATAGTCGCTAGTTAAGGTACTAGTTTATAATCTTAGTTTAGCCATTAGTCTAAGGGTAAAATACGGTAAAGAGCTTAATCTTAATCCTAAGAATATAGTAAAATTTATTCTAAAAGTCTAATATAAACTAGAGACTATAGTTAGAGATAATTAATTTAGGAGCGCCGTAGAATTAATAGATATTGTTAACGTAAAGGCAAGCTATATCCTTTGTAGTTATAGTCTTAAAGTAAGGGAGGGAGACGGATTACTTATATAGTCGGTTAATTACTATAAAGGCCGCGTTATGGCCGTGGGCGTCCTTTAAAAACGACTTAAAGTCTATTATAATATATTACTAAGGGCGTTCTAGAACTGGTAATGGATATAACTACCTAGGAGTTTAATCCCTAGGGGCATCCGCGCGTTTATAGGCGTGGCAGTTTCTAATAAATTATTTTATATTAGATAGGAGTCCTCGCTAATAGTAATAGGGCGCTAGTAGTTAGTGGGTCTTATCCCGACCAGGGTACGCTATTAAGACTTAATAGTAGGCCTTACGGATTAGCTCTGTCTGTAGGTTATTAATATCCGGAACTATAAGCCGTTCTTAGTATAAAAGTAGTCCTTCTTCTATTTCTAAATTAGGGTTACCTTTTAAGGCCTAGTCGCGGAGGGCCTTTAGGGATTTAACTATGCGGTTTGCGGTTAAGATGTAGTTAATTAATCCCATTAACTTGTCTAAGGACTCTCCTTCTATAAGTACTAGCTTATTCTCTTTAGAGCTCAGTTCCTTAAGGATGTGTAGGTTGAGCTATTTAGGACAGAGGAGGGCGCGTATCCGATATTGCGCCTTTAGCTTATCCTAGGGGCCTACGTCCTATTCTTTCCGGGTTAAAGTATTAGCCTTAGAGTTTTATATACCCGGGCGGTATATAATTATAAAGAAGAATTAAAAGAGTATTTTAGCCTATTAAGCCTATTAGCTAGTAAGCTGCTTTATTATTATAAAATACTCTAAGGCTTTATAATTAGTATAGACCTTAATCTAAGAGTTCGTGCCTTTAAGCTCCGCGCGCCATTAGAACAATAATTAAATAATAGCTAGCATTTCTTTATCGTGTACTTTATAGTTATACTTAGCCGGGTTTATTATCTTTAAGAAAAAAGTAATAGGGTACTATTTGCCGTCCGGATATAACTGTAATAGGACTCCCGCTATAACTCTATTAAAAACGTCCGTTTCTAGCATTAATTTAAGATCTGGGTTATAATAACGCAAAATTAAAGAAGAGATAAGCCGATCCTTTAACTCTCCGAAGGCCTCTATATAATTATTATTAAATATAAAAGGCGTATCTTTCCGGGTAAGTTATATAAGAGGCTTTACCACAACTCTATAATTACGGATAAACTAGTAATAGAAATTATAAAAACTAAGAAAGGACTGGATCCCCTTTATAGTATAAGGGGGCTTTTAGCTATAGATTGCTTTAACCTTTTTAGGGTTAACTTTAATCCTATCCGTACTTATAATAAACCCGAGGTACTTTATGCGTTTTACCCCGAATTTACATTTCTTAATATTAACTTATAAGCCCGCGTTCTGTAATCTCTTTAGGACCTTCTTAATATAAACTTTATACTTAAGTTCATTGTCTAAGTATATAAGGATGTTATCTAGGTATACCATGCAGAACTCGTTAAGGTAGTTAAAAAGGACATCGTTTATATACCTTTAGTATATAGCCGGCCCATTTATTAACCTAAAAGGAAGGACTTTATATTTATAGGACCTATAACGGGTACGGAACGTTATTAAATCTTTAGATATAGGGTCTATCCTAATTTAGTAGAAAGCTTGGCGGATATTAAGTTTAGTAAAGATCTTTACCTAGCTTAGACGTGTAAGGGTTTTGTTAATTAAAGGAATAGGATACTAATCCTTTTAAGTAATAGCGTTTAGCTTCTAATAGTTAATACAAAAATAAAGGCCTCTATTAGGCTTTTTTATAAATAGGATAGGGGAAGTAAAAGGGGCTTGGCTAGGCTTAATAAACCCTTTATTAAGGTTATTAATTAAGTACTACTTTATTACCTTTAGCTTATCCGTTAATTATTAGTAAAAGGGGCTATATCCTAGTAAATTATTGGCTTTTAATTAAATCTTATAATTGTATGTTTAGTAGGGGGGTAGTATATTTAAAGCTGCTTTTAAGAACGCGTCTCTATAGCTTAAGAGGTAGGCTAAAAGAAGGCGCTTAACTAGCTCCTTGTTACTTTCCTTAGCTAGCCCTTCTTCCCTTTTATTAATAATCTAGTTGATTTCGTATAAGCTAGTTATAAAAACCTCGTTATCCTTCTAGTATATATTAAAGTGGAACCCTATAGCATTAATAGCCGTAATATCTAACGTAGGGGGGTCACGCGATAGTAGGGGTGTATGTAATTTCCAAGGCTTTTGGGGTATTAACCTTCTTATTCCTCCCTTTAGCTCCTACTATATCTTCTAAAGGCTATCTCTCGTATTTTATTAGTAGGTCCTCTTCTATATAGGTCGGATCTCTATAACTTAGGCGACTTCTATATTACTATTCGTTCCGCTTCCGTACGTAAAGTCCTCTTTAACTATAGCACTGCGGGAGAGTATCTTCATTAGCATAGGGTTCTTACCAGCTTTATAACGGGCGTCTTCCTATATAAAGGCTAGGTCCCAATCCCTAATATCCTACTTATAGGTAGGATCCGCCTCTACGGCCAATATCCTACAGTTAGTTCGGATCTCTTTAATAAAGGAGGATAATTTTAGTCTATCCTTTAGCTAAATAAGCTGCCTTTATTATACGTTTAGCTAGATATTAAAATAGGACATCTACTTCTAACTAAGGATTATATTATGGGAACCTAGGTCTAGGATATAGAAGGGTATACTATATAGGCGTCGTCCATTAAGAGAAATATATAACTTTAATATATAGGTAACCGGCTTACCGGCTTAGCTGTTATAGCCTTTTACTTAAATAGGCTTCTCTAGCTAGGTGGCTTTTATATTTAGGAACCTAGTAATATTAGTTATATAGGTAGTATCTATAAAGGTAAAGCCATTTGCTCCAGTGTTAATAAGGGCGGTTATATTAACTCTATATATATTTTAAGATACTATACATAGAACTATAAAGTATTTTCCACCTATTAACTAATTTAGATTAATCTCTTTAAAATCAATAGGGTACCCTAGGGGGGAGTCTTTCCCTAGGGTTCTTCTTTTCCTAACTTATCGGATGTTTCTCCTTCCTCCATTTCCTTAATATCGCCTATATCTTTTGGCTCCAGGCAAGACAAGGCAAAGTGTCTATTTTTTCCGCAGTTAAAGCACGTAGCTATAGCAGGGTCGATCGGGGTGTTACGGTGGGTATTAGTTAGGGGTATAGCACGTAGTTAATCGGGAGAGGTCCGCTAAAGGGCAGTTATACCTACCTTAGGTATAGGGGTACTTTCCACTAGTTTTCTAGTGCCAGCCCCAGCAGGTATAATTATCGGTTTTTAATTACTATGGGATTTCTTCTACCGATTGGTGCGGGTATTAATTCGCTATAGTTCTGAATCTAATAATAAAAATCGGGCTATAAGTCTTTAGTGGGTTAGTAGGTTGTTTAGGGCTACTATAATCTTCTCTTATAATTAAACTATTAGTTTATCGTATAGGTCTAATCGGTAGTTTTTAAGGGGGACCTGGCCTTCGCCTACTAGGTATAGAAATTAGGTCTAGAACTCGGCAAAGGATTAATTCGGTCTTATTATTAGGCGATTATAGTTATACCTAGCGTTACGTACTTTGTTCGGGTTTACGTAAATAGCCGCTAGGTGCTATAGTATCTTATTAATAGATGTAAACTAAATAGGTAACTCGTCCTCGAACTTAGCTTAGAGGTACTTTTAGGCGTCCCCAGTAGTTTAACTAAAGAGGTAAAGCATCTTAGCTTCTTTAGAAAGGAAATAGTTATGGTTAACGCGGAGCTTTCCTTATATTTAAATCCTCTAATTCTTAAAGGTAGGGTCTATCCCGTTAGATAGTGGTTAGGGGTTAGGGAGCTTAACAGACTTTAATTACTTCATTATCGTTTCCGTGCTCCCTAGTATATTATCCTCGGTTAAGTAGATAGGTTAACTAGGACTTCTAAAAGGGGGAGCTAAGCTACTTTAAAGAGCTGTAAGGCTGTCCAGGATCTCTTATAGGGTCTCCTATATACTTTAAGCTTGGAGACAATTAGCTTCTTAATTAGCTATTAAGGCACGAATCTGCTTATATATGTCTATAATATTATTATTATCTTTAATTTCGGATCCTAATTAAATCTTATATTCTTCTTGGGTTGGGCTAGCTCTTTTAAATAAGCTTGCTTTAGGTACCATTATTAGCTTCTTAGGGTTCGTCGGAATTATACGATTCGGTTTTAATTCTAGGGGGTATAGGTCTAGTCCTGTCTAGCTTACAAAGTAGGGTATTATTAAGGCCTTCGTAGGCAGTATAGAGTTGTTTTAATATCTAAGTATAGCGCGTCTACGCGTCGTTGTAGACGAAGATCTTCTCTTTTTAGGGGTAGGATATTATTAAGGCCTTCCTAGGCAGTATAAGGAGAGCTTAGTATAATGTGACGGCTTACACAAATGCCTCTAAACCGAAGCTTGTAGATTACTATCTAGTAAAGATACTAAGCTAAGGAGAAGAAGGAGAATCATTTAGGGGCAGTAGGTAGATATATCGCGAGGGCCGCCAAGGCGCTAGTGGTAAGCAAGCCAATAGCGATTTTCCATGCCGGGCATGGAAAATCCTAATTGGTTAAATGTGGCAGGTGACGCGCACCAGCACCGTCACAAATACCGCTGTTACTCGCTAATATGGGCTTATAGGTAGATAGGTTACGTCTTCCCTTTACTAATCGCCTTCTGCGCATAACTAGCTCGTTATTACTATTTTCTATAAGGGTATCTACTGCTATTTTTGCTTAAAGGCGTTTCCTACTTCTATTTAGGCTAGCCTTATAACTATTTAACTTCCCAGGCACGGCCGGCTTGCTTTTATTATCCTTTACCAAAGCACTTATTACTGATCTTAGTTAAGGCTACTTATTATATCTACCTAATTTAGTCTTACTATTATCTAATTTCTTATATTTAATAGGCTCGCCCTTACTATCTTCCTTAGAGCTATATACTGCTAATTTTAATTAACTCCGCTTTTTACCTTCTTCTAGTTTACTCTTACTACTAGCTTTACGCGGTATTAGGACTTACTAGCTATCTTTTATACTACGTCTATCGTGTTTAAGCGCCTTAGATTTGATAGCTAGCGGTATATTATTAGTAGTAGTAACTTAGGAGTTTAAGCTAGAAGGTAAGAGTAATACTATAAATACGGCCTCCTTTATACCATTTCTTACTATTTCGCTAAGAGCTATAATAAGTATACCCTCTAACCGTATTGCGAGGTTTTTATATCTCTATAACAATATATAAATATTCTTTTTAGGTGGACCGTTAATATTAAGCTCTATATAGGCTTATAGTTTCTCCTATAGCTTACCTAGAGCTATATATAGGTTTCCGCTTATTAGATATAAGACTTAAACTACCCTAACTATTAACTTACCTATTAAACCTATAGATTAAATTTTAATCTTAATATCTCCTATATTAATTGCGTTACTTACCGCTAGGGTTACTAGCTAAGGCAAAGGGATACTATATAGTGGGGTTATAGTAACGTCTATGGGCTGTATCGTATATAGTAGTTAAGGTAGCGTTATTTTATCTTATACTTTGGTCTTTAGGGGTAATGTATATTTACACAGAGCGTGCCTACTCTTAGAGGTACTTAGTACCCTCCTTACGTAATTAGAATAAGTACTTTTTATAATTTTTAGGATTACCTATAGTTTCTAATCCGGTAAAGTATTAGTAAATTATGGGAGTTACTTATAAAACTCCTTAACGTACCCTTCTTTTATTATTATAGAGTTGCCGCGATATATTATATGCTTAGGCTTAACTTTAATTACAATGTTTTTAACCGTCTCTTTTAGTCTATTATAGTTTTTAATACTTATTCTAAAGCCTTAGGTAATATCCGCATCTTTAGTTAGCTTTAGGTTCGCCTTATACCACACGTCCAGCTTTACCTATATTTACGTTATTATTAAGTTACTTATTTAGTTAGGTACGTATAATATTATAATATATATTAAGTAGAAGGTAACTATTAAAGTAAGAGGGCTTTATACAGTAGCTGGCTAGCGCTATACTAGTATAACTCTAGTATTAGATATAATTAGAGGTTAGTTATAGGAGAGATAAAAGGTAGGGTAAGTAAAGTTAATTAAAAAGAGGTAAAGAGGTAAATTTTATAATTACCCACACGTGCCTATATAGAGGTAAAATTAGCTATAATTTACTATTACTAGTTAGGGTAAATATAGCTAAACTTAGTACTGTACAGTTAAATAAGGGCATAATTATATAACTTATAGGGACTACCCTACCTAGCCTATTTAGGGCTAAGTGGCGGTTTAGTACCGCTAGACTCTTATAGTTTTTAATATAAGTAATTTATTAAGTGCCTATAAAGGGGTAACTAGTTATTACAGTATAGTAAAATATAGAAGGTTATAGGCGTTACTATATTTCTTATTATTATATAGAGTTAGTATATATACGCGCCGCTAGAGTTAGAGGGCTAGCCTATATCTATATATACAGGCTCTATTACTATAAAGTATTTGCTATATAATAGGTAGTATTTCTAGTAGACGGCGACGTATTATACTTATTATAGGCGTTACTATATTTCTTATTATTATATAAAGTTAGTAAATATATACGCCACTAGAGTTAAAGGGCTGGCCTATATCTATATATGCGGACTCTATTACTATAAAGTACTTAGTATATAACAGGTAGTACTTCTAGTAGACGGTAACGTATTATACTTACTTTATAATTACTAGTGTTATTATTATACTATATAGCACTTAAGGGCCTACCGGATAAGTCTATTTAGAATAATAATTATCTAGTATATAGGATTTACGTTTATATATAAATATCTAGTACTTATTTAAATGCATATCTACTATAAAAGGTAGTAGGAGGTTTTATATCTTATATTATAAGTTTATATAATTAATAGCATTTTGCGGCATTTTATAATATTTTAGGGCATTTTAGAATAGTAAATATGTTATATATACCAGTATCTAGCCGCTTAGCAATATTAACTTATTTTACTATTTATCCATTTAGTATTATATAAAAGGTTAGTATTCTACTATAGTATTTATTACGTTAGAGTCTCTTAAATTTAATATCTTTATTTTAGATCTGTTTAGAACTATATACAGTTTTATAATATCCCGCCTCCCACCCTATACTCTAGTAAGAGATTATTTAGTTAATAATGCCTTTTCTCTTACTAATTAAGGGAGAAAAAGACTTATACTTTCTAGCAGTGGCATACTATGCTTATTAGTAATATTTTTTTAACGGATTACAGTATTTAAGTTTCCGTTTACCTATAATGTAATTAGCCTACCTATAGTAAAGTGCTTTTACTTTATTACTCGCTTCTCTTTTCCCTTACCCTTCTATATATCTATATACTTATATTATAAACTATAAAAGCTTAATAGTGCTAGACTATTGCCTAGCCTATATTAAGAGATAGGCTAGGTAGGGTAGTCCCCGTAACTTATACTATACCACATCTTCCTCTATAGGTTGGTTTTATTACTATAGATTTACCCTTATACGCGTTTAACCTATAAAGTATATAACTATATGCTTTACCGCTAAGGCCTTACTTATATAATTTTATTAGGGCGCGCCTTATTTTCTTACCTTTACTAATTAACCTAACTCTACTAACTACCTACCCTTACTCCTACCCTACTAGTATCTACCTCTATAACTAGTGCCTTTATAAATCTATCTAAGCTATAGAGTTTTATAACGTAGTAAGTTAGCCGCCTTATCTTTAGCCTTAGCTATATAATAGAGAATCTATATTTACTAATACGTTTATATAGACCACTGCTTAATATAGCCTACTACTAAAATAGACCTACCCACTAATTATTTTATAACTCGCGACGTTAACTATATCTATAACCATAAAAAGTTTACTAAGGGCGTTATGGTTTTTAAAATTGCCTTAACTATAGCGTTTATAGGCTCCGGTGTCTTATAAGGTAACAATAAGGGCCCTATATTTAATAAGCCTTTTCTTCTAAAGCTTGGTAGTCTATACCTCTTAGCTAATAATACTTTAAAATACTATCTCTATTTATCTACCAGCTATATACGCGCCGATTATCCTCTTAAGAAAGCTTCTTAACTTTATTGCGGCTATAGTGAGGCCGGTTATCTTAAAGCTAACTACCCTAATCTTATATATAATAATTATAGGGAAGCCGGTTATCTTAAGAGTAACTATTTTAGTATAACGTGTAACTAATATAGTGCTATAGGCTATAGAAAGCGAGACTGTCCCTAGCTATTAGGTAAGAAGAAGCGGACTTACCTAAACTATAGCTCCCTAGACTATTAAACTGTCTTCTATAGTTAGGTATATAAGAACTGCGAAGTTATAGGGTATAATATTAATGATTGCATAAGTAGACCTACTTTAATTTGGGTAATAAACGCCGCAACCGCTCTAGGTAAGGTAGATACACTAAGTGCTGCCGCTTTAAGTATAGCTGCTACCTCTCCGTTACCTAAACCTCTTAATATAGCTAGCTTCTATCCAGTAGTAAATAACCTAGTAGATAATCTAGATACCTATATAGAGGATAGCAATTCCATAATAGCCAAACCTTTAGATATACTCTAGCTTCTAAATAACGGCTACCTTATAGTTTAGTTTATTATATAAATTATTAAAGAGTATATTATAGTATGTGGTATTATATTCTAGGTGTCTTATAAGACCGGTAGAATGCCTACTTATTATTTATATAAGATGGCGTCTATCTAATTTACAGATGCTAATATCGCTGGCGACGTTAAGGTTAATACTGCTAATACTACTTCTTTAGTTACTTAACAACTGTTACATCTAACTACGCTTAAGCATCTTACTTTTATTCTCCCGTAAGATGCTATAACCCTATAACTTTACTATATTAGGTTCGTTATTGCCTCTAATAAACTCATACTAGGTACGCATATGTTACTTAGTAAGTACTTCTTTGTTAATAGGGACTTTGGCCTATTTACGCCGTAAATCTATAAAGCTTAGGATATGCTATTAAATAGTCCTGCGGTTATTATCTACTTCTTTACGCTAGGTATTAAATGGCTTAATAGTTATATCGCGAGCCTAAACGTAAGCCTATAACAGTAGAGCGTTAATAATCCTTTAGGTTATTAGTAGAAGAACTATAATATAAATGTCTAGCTTAGCATGCAGCTTTTAGTAAAGGACCGACCATTATATAAAATCCCCGCGAGGTATTAGTTTAATAGCGTTCTTAAGTATTTTACGGTCTAGTTCTATACCGCAGTCGTAAGCCTTAAGGCCGTTAATTAGAACCCCTAGGTACCCACTATTATTTATCTTATTACCTTCCTAGGTAGCGCGGACTAAGTCTACTACGCTACTATCTAGATAGTTAATGGTCTTACCCTTTACACTAACTCTATTATTGATATCTTATTTCTAGGTAAAGACGCAGATAGCTAGGCTAGCTAGAAAGGAGTTATTATTAATACTACTTCCTTTAGCTCCGGCTATAACTACTATACTTTTATCTTTTAACTATAGGTAGGTTATAAGTTTATACTAAACCTTATATTTACTCCAGAGCATATCCTAAGCAGCAACGACTTTATAATAGTTAGTAACCTAAGTAAGGCCCTAATTACGGCATAGGGTATTAAATGTCTTATAACCGAGTGTGTCCCTAAGGTTAAAATCTCCTAAGAGATTAATACTCTACGCTACCTATGGTAAGGAGGCGATAGTTTCTATATTAAGCGCCAAATTACGCTATTTAACAACTTTACAGATCTCCCGCGTATTAATTACTTTAACTGCGATATTGCTAAGTATAGGAAGAACTTGGTTAATAATGCCCTTAAGGCTATCTTACTGCTACTTAACGAAGAGTAAATAGGTGCCTATACTGCGCTTAAATATATAATAGGCGGTATTTTGCTAATATAAGGCCCTGGTAGTATTAGGAAATTAACCTTTCTAACTGTCTTAGTACGATACTAGTATTAACTTAGGTCGCCTTAGTAGGATCTTACTAGAATCTAAATCCTATCGCCGCTTAATTACTAACTAGATATGCTAGCTAAGATAATTAATAATGCGCTTATAGAGGACTATAAGGCACTAATTGCGCAAGGCCGTTTCGCTAAATTTCCTATTATTCTTTGCCGCTATATGCGCTTAACGGAAACTAAGGTCTATAAGTAGGATACTATTATATAGTAAATAGCGGTAGGTATTAATACTTGTCCTAAGTATTTTAAGAAATAGGATAACTATGCTATAATTAATAAGGACGCGTTTATGCTAAATATAGCATTCCTACTCTACCGTACGTTTAAGGCTAGTAATGCTACTAGCTTTAATAAGCAATTATAGGTTATAGATTTGTTTAAAGGTTAGTAGTTGTTACGCCTTATAGGTATTTTAGATAGTAATGGAAACTTATATCCCATTATAGACCCTAATACGACTAAATACGCCGAATTCCGCCAATACTTGTACTAATTTGCGCTTAGTGATAATATAACGTAAAATAATAAGATGGGATTAATACTCGCGGCTAATATAGTTATTACAGACCTGGCTAAGAAGGCTAATATTATTCTTATAATACCCGATATAGTTTCGCAGACTTATATATATTCTATTAGCGCTATACGCGTAGTTTTCTATAACGAGGCCAGGAAGGCATTTAAGCTAAGTAGTCTTGCTAGGTTCGCCTAGAGTAGACTATATTTAATCTAGGGAGGTTTATAGATCTAGGCTAGCGACCCCGTACCTTAGGTTTTCCTTAGTAATATATACTAACTAAAACTAATCCTTAGTCCCGATTTTAATAATCCGTTTTACTATTAAAAATCTATCTCCCTCTATACGCGTCTCCTTACGGCTAGTACAGATACGGTGTGGTTCTTACTGCAATATTAATTTGTTAAAGACATTATATATCTTATAAATGCCGTCCTACTATACGGCTAGCTTTAGATAAGCCTAATAGTTAAAGACTAAGAGCAGTTAAAGCTGGCGGCGAGCTTTTTAAGGATATACTGTGCTATAACTACCCTATCGCCTTTTTTTCCGTTAATAGTACTATATAGGTAAACGAGCTTAGCTAATTAATGTATAACCTAGTCTACGCTTAACGCGTATTCTAGGTGGCTATAGCGCTAATAGACTTTAGATTTAAGCTATTAGAGATTAGCCTTACCGTTTTATATATAGCCTAACTTGCCGTCTACTCCGCAGCGCTGTATGCGCTTAAAGAATAGTGCTATACTCAGTAAGATAACAGCAAGTGGCGGGAATTTGCGCTAGTAGTTAGCGAGATTAAGGTCTTTACTATTAATAGCATCTAAGGCGGCTAGGTAGAGTTATTAGTGTATAATATAATAGTTACTAGTCCGCTAAAATTTGTCTAGGATATAGTAAGGAACCTTCTTATAATTACTAGACTATAAGCGGGCCTTATTATCGTTAGTAGTCCCTAGGTGGTCTATAATTATTATACCGGCAATAAGACCTTTATAAATACCGCGTACTATAAAATTAAGAAGTGGTATAAGGATAATAAGGTATTTATTAACCTCGAGAATCCTAAGTAAAAAGAGCACTTCTAGTAACTTGTTGCCCTATTTAATGTTAATAAAACTATATAGTATATCTACCGCTAGCGTACAGCTAATTATATGCCCATTTTATATAATATAGACGTTAACTTTAATATTGCTATCCCTGACTTTATAGGTAGAGTAAATATTAGTAGCCTTAGTAATTATGCTAAAGCGTGGAACGAGGCTAATAGAGAGGGCGCTAATAATAACAGCTAGGACGGTGCCGGTAATAATAGTAAGGATAACAATAATGGAGAGGATGTTGGTGGCGTCGGAATATAAGAAGGGTAGTAAGAATAAATGTTATAGACTTTACTAGCAGCGAGACCCTTAAATAGGGACACTAGATAGAAGTTAAGAGCGGTAGTAACTATAGGCCTTTAGCATTTGCAATTTTGCTACAGCACTAGGTAAAATATGGTATATTGCGATATTATATGTTATAGCTAAATTAGATAGACTCTTAATAATTATAATCTCTAAAATAGATAAGCGCATTATAGTAAAGATAGCCCAATTTATAAAGCCTAGTAATCCTAGTTTCTATCCCTTATAGGCTAGCGGTTAATTAATGCTAATCTATAATCTAGATTTTAAGGGGTTATTTAGTTATAATCTGTCACTTTTAAATCTAAACTAAAAGTCTGGTAAAAAGAACGTGTTCTTTCCCAATTTAATACGCGTCTATAACTCTACGGGTTATATAGACGTATATAATCTAAAGCCTTTAAATTTAAACTAACGCTAAGACCTTAGTTTAGATTCTATATATAGTAAAGTTGCCAACTTTTTAGTAACTTTTAGCGGGTTTTTTAGAATATTAAAAATTTGTAGCTAAAGTTAAGTTAAACTAGAATTTAACCGAATGGTTGCCTTAGAATTAGATTAGAGCTTTAGATTAACTCTATTTTAAAGCCCTTATTCTAATCTAAACTTATAACTAAATGTTCCCTAAGTACTTAACTAGTTAGATTATAGTCTAGATATTTTACTAGTAACCGTAACTATTATTAATTACTCTCCGTATAGTATAGGCCGCCTCTATTTTTACTAAACTATAATAACCTTAAATAAGATCTAATCTTTTTCTTGCTATAGCTGCCGCTAAGGCAACGTAACCTAACGCCCTCTCTTGCTTATATTGGGTATGCTATTCCTAGTATTAGCACGCCGTTACCATATCTTAAGAAACTTGTCGCTAATACTATAGGCCCTTAAGATGATACCTGTCCTACTATACTGGCTACTAGCTAGTAAAATATAGGACAAATATAATGTCTATATAGTTGCCCCTAATAAAAGAGCCTATAGTAAAGGTAATTCGTTATACTATGTCTGGATAGCCTAAGAGTGTATATATAGGTAATAATCTTAGGGCTTCCTAGTGCGATAGGAGGTCTTACTATAAGGCAAACTTAACTAAAGTCACTATCTCTACGTAAATTAGATTAACTATAATTAATTAATACCTTTTAGCCCGCCTAGTAAAACGTGTTATATTAGAGATAGGGCTAGATAAACGTTAGTAATATATTATAATTATAACGGATATCTGTATACTATCTTTGCGGATAGCCGTAAATATAACCTAGCCTACCCTATAATAAACTGCCCTTAATAGAGCAGCCCTTAAGGCCCTATTGTTTTAGATAGGCATAGTCTCTATATAGGCGGCCTATATCCACTCCTTATTATAATCTACCCCGGCCTCTGAAAATATCTTAACTAGTAGCTAATATTTAACTATACGTAGGTCTTAAGGCGCATTAGACAACGATACTAGACTTAAGGCTACGTCTATACTTAGGACTAAGTTCGTACTATCTAGTTTCCGCCTATAAAGTAGTATAACGAGTTGTTTAAGATTATAGCCGTAGTTTTACGTATGGTTAAGCTAGGACAAACTTTATAAGTTTGTGGTAGCCGTATACCCCCTTTCCGCATCTACTATATAGTTAATGCCAGGCCGTCCTAGCACCTTTATCTTCTTATATATATTCGACTATACGCGGGCTAGCATATTCTATATAGCCTTATATACCTATAGCGCTAGTACCTTCTCGTATTCTATTACCTAATAAATAACTTTCTGGATTGCCTGCTCGCGTAGTAAATTATTTAGTTATCCGCGAAATAAAATATATAGGATGCCGTCCTTAATAATAACCTACTTAAAAGTCCGCTTAATAGTATTAAGTCTCTCTATAGTAATGCCTAAGCTAGTAATAAGCTATATGTCTTTTTACGGGTCTATGGCGCTTACAGAGTTATACTACGCCGCATTTATAGCATACCGCTGTTATATATCGCGTCCTATTGTAAAAAACAGTCTAGTATCCTAAGTAGGGAATAGTGGTGTTTAGAATTCTATGCTTAGTATAACAGAGAGGCGGCGCGATATTAGTAATAAGTAGAGTCTCCTAGCCTAACGTGACGCGATCTAGCGTAAATTAGCGTAAAACGCAACGGGTTGCGCTATCTACTATAGCGCGTTAGTGTTTACGGACATCGCCGTGCTCTTACTATACTTCTCCTATCTTAACTGGTTTATAATATAGTATAAGCTATAAATACTACTTTAAATATACGGTTCTATACGGATGTTATTTTTGGCTTCTTTCTAACTAAACTATAGTAAATTATAGCTTAATGCGGCAATTTACAAATAAGCTCTATTTAGCGGTAATATAGAAAGTATAGGACTAAAGTAAAAAGTATAGGCGGTCTAACCTGTTATAAATAATATTATTTAAGATAATAGAAATGGAAGAAGGGTAGATATAAGGGCGTTAATATTAAAGAGACAAACAAAAATGCACCCTTACGTTATTAAAGCTTAGAGGAGTATTAGACAGCCTATTATAGGGCTAAGCTAGAGCAATATAATAAGTGGCCACTTACATAATATATAGACG
>Ga0307515_10009244_pt1 | contig 19084 bp, 4 predicted proteins | sample 17_EM_MG_FD_194513 | JGI IMG/M metagenome (GOLD analysis project Ga0307515, IMG submission 194513) | Populus trichocarpa ectomycorrhiza microbial communities from riparian zone in the Pacific Northwest, United States - 17_EM | ecosystem: Host-associated > Plants > Roots > Unclassified | place...
AGTAGTTTTTAAGATATAGTAATTTGGCTATATTTTGGCCCCCAAATTTTAATATCTTAAAAACTACTAATCTATATACTATGCAACTTTAATAGAAGCTGCAGAGTGTATATAAAAGTCTAAATCTAAATTATTAGAATTTATTATTAAGTGGTTGTTGAGATATTATATTGTGATTTTTACGATTTTTGGTGGGGAAATGGACCTACCGGCTCGGTGGTTCTGCCGGCTTAGTGGTGGAATACGTTATAGAGAGTTGCTATATTATATACTATTAAACGTTATTAAGACGTCTTAGTTATAGTTACTATAGTATAGTCCTATATTAAGGTGTCTTAATTACCGCAATATAGGTCCTATATTAAGACGTTTTAGTTACTAATATAGTCTTATATTAAGGCGTCTTAGTTACTATAGTAAAATAACTATTAGGCTACTAAGTAAACTGGTGGAAATAATATATATAATGCTCCATAAGGAAGAATCCAAGGGGCTTAATAGCCTTAAGAAGATATCTATAAAATAGCCTATGTGCTATTATATAACCTATTATATATATATTGCTAAGCTTAAAAGGACTACCTAAGTACTCCCCCTTATTAGTATACCCCCCTAGGCTCTATAAGCTTTAGCGGATAGGAAACTTCTTTAGAATAACTATACTATACTCTATAAGGTTATAGTTAATAGGTAAGAGTAGTATAAGTAGTAAGAAATATAATTAAGGAAGAATTTTAAAATTTAAATAACGCTTAAACGCCCGTCTTCTATGCTAAAAAATAGTATTAATAAGTCTTTAAAAATTGGAACTAAGTCGATTGGCATTAATTTTAAGATTTTACTAGTTGTAATATAATTTCCTAATTAGGCCTAGGTAATCTAGGAAACTTTAGTAACTTTAATACCTATCTTAAATACCTTATATATATCCTTTAGTAAAGTATAAGGGGACGTTATAGATAGGAGGCTATAAGGACACGATTGTAGAATAGAATAGATTAGTAAGAGAGACAAATCCTTAAGGAGGTAAGGCCTCTAATACGTAACCAGTAACCATCTAAGGGGCGTCTGGGGTTTATCCTAAGGGTAACCCAAAATAACTGCAATGATATCCCTTATATTGCCCCCCCCCTTCTTATAGTTAGCCCCTAATTACTATTACCTTATAGTAGAGGGAGATTATAAGGGCTTGTCCTAGAAGGGGTTTAAAGAGATATTAGTATGCTGCTATATATTATCTATCTATCTAACCCCTACTTTAAACTCCTAAAAACCTTAATAATATATATATATATATATATATATACACAACTAGAGAAAAGATATAATGATTATTAAAAAACCTATTAAAAGCCTGCTAAAAGCCTGCTAGCGACTACCTAGGTTAACCTAAGAATTTTTATATAACTTTATTTCTACGTCTTTATACTAGTCTATAATTAATAATAAGTATTATAGGTAATTTAATGTTCTAGTATAATTCTATAGAACCTTTTTAGTATAGGATTTAATATATAAAGCCTTAGCTTACTATTATCTTTAACTATTAAAATATAGTCTATAATCCTTTTTTATAATCCCCTATATTACTAATATATTTCTTTTATATTTACCCTTAGGCTATTAAATACGGTTAAGGTATTAATTAGTTAGTTAAAGAGACTTATCTCTTAAGATTTAATGTATATACTTTTAAATCTAATAGTCCTATACTGTATAGTTAGTATAGCTCTACTACTTAGTTAATAGAAGGAATACTTTATAATAGCACCTATAGCTATTATATAATTATTAAGAACGTCTATAACGTTATTCTTTAATACTATAGTATTATTTAGGTATAATTTAACCTATATATATCTTTAATTAATACCTTAATTACCTTTCCCTGGCTACGTAATTAGTTTTTATAAAGAAGTGATACCTAAATAGCTTATATATATATTTCCTTTCTTTTAAATTACGCTATTATAATAGAGTTATATTGGTAAGATTGCGGCTATATGCTAAAAGGGTATTAGAAGGTAAAGTATAAAGATACCTTACTTATTAAGCCTAATTCTTTTCCTTAACACCATACTTCCTATTATTAACCTTTATTTAACCTTAGACGTATCTTTAATATATTATTAAGATTTTCTTTTTATTTATTATTAATTTAATATACCTTTTTATTCTTTTACTAACTGCTTTTCTAAGCTAATTGCTTAGTATATTTTAGCCCTACCACTATATATAAAACCCTAACCTTTACTAACCTATAACTAGTCCTAGTCCTACCTAAATAATTTTGCCTATATGCCTTTAAAAGACTAAAAATCTAATAAAAGGATTCTAAAGGCTTGTAATAAGACCTACTATATAAGGTCTAATACCTTTAGTCCTTATAATTAATATATACGTACTAAAAGCGGTAATTATATTAAGGTAAGCTTTTCTATTCTTAATAGATTCCTATTACTAACTTTAAGCTTTAATGGCCTAGGCCTAAGTGGCGATAATCCTTTAATATTTTTAACTACTATATTACCTAGGCTCTCTTTTATTTTAGCGCTAATGCTAAACGTCTAGGTTAAATTTAAGACTATATCACAGCTATTTATATAGCTTATAATTCCTAGTAAGCTAGTTAGTAACGCCTAATATAAAAGTAAGGCTAGTATACTAAGGATAGGGTAAAGGATAGGGGCGATAAAAAGAAGGTCGCCGTCTACTATAGAAAGGAGTTTATGTATATATATTAAGTTTTAAAGGAGTATAATATAATATAGTATTAGGTAGGTTACCCTTTAGGTACCTAGTAGATAGGTAATTAATAGTTACTATAGTAAGGTCTTGGTAGTTCTAGGATATACTAGCCAGCTAATATCTCTATTTATTCTAGGCTTAAGCGTGTTTTATTAACTATAAGCTTACGCCGTCAGAGCTTTATTAGTATTGGTTTGGGCCTAATATTAATATTAAGCGTTTAAGGATCTCTGCCCTAGCTACACCTTATTATTCTACCCCTATTTTTATACCTACTTATACCCCTACTAAGGGGTCTAGATTTTATTTTTATTAGCTATTACTTAGTAACCTAATAGATCCTAGTCCTACTCCTAAGGATAAGGCATAATAGCTTTTTAGGTTAGGCATTTATGGTTTAAACTTTTAGGATTTATTCTTATATATAGTAGTAATTAAGGATCTTAATTAGTGCTTAAAAAACCCTTATAAGGCTTTTGGAAGGGGCCTAGAAGCCCTAAAAACAATATTCCTAGTATAAATTAATTAATGTGAATGCAGTTCTAGCAAAATGCCCTATTAATTCTATACTATATATATAAAAAGGCTAAGAACCTATCCTACCTTAGGCTATAGCCCTATCCCTATAGTTTCTAGAGTCTATCCGTTTTATATTTAATTTAACCTATTTCTTACTCTATAGAGCCTCTTTACGGCCTACTATAAGCTTTCTTTATAGGTTATAATAATACTATAGTATTAGAGCACTTTCTATAATTTATAGATTATAGACCTTAATCCTAATATTCTTTTAAAATATCTTTATAATAATTAAGGCAATCCTCTGGTTTCTATATAGAGTCCTTAATAGGCTAGCCTAGCTATTTAACTTTATATTAAAGCTTATTCTTAATTAATTTTTTTTAAATTTTTTTAATTTTTATATCCGTTGTATTATACTACGTATAATACTGCGCATGCAGCCTCTAGGCTATAGCGCTATAGTCCTATATACATAAATCCCGTAGGGCAGCTTAATATATACTAGTAACTATGTCCTAGTGGTTTATAAACCCCTAAACTAGGGGTTTATAGTTCCTTAATAAAATACTAACTTGCAAGCAACTACTAGGGAATGAGAAAACGGTAGAAAACGGTAAGAAATAAGAAATCCTAACGCTTATCCCTGTTCTTCTTAATAAACTTATAGCATAGTATAGCTTTAACCTTATACCACTCGCCTACTACCTTAAGGTGTTTAATTAGGCCTTAACAGAAGTTCTTTTCCTGTAGTAGTCTATACTATAGCTCTAGTAAGTTTATATAAAATACTAAATATATATAGGCTATAAATAGGGGTAGCTAGAGATAGTAGGCTAGCTTACTAATTTATTCCTTAACTTAAAAGGGACCTAGGTATTATCTATTAAGCTTCTTTAATATTTAATAGGTTTTAATATTTGTTAAATATAATAGAACCTCGTCGCCTACTCTAAAATACTTACCCTAGTGTTTACGGTTATACTAAAGCCTTTACTACTCTTAGGCATCTTATAAACTCTACTTTATATACTTTTATTAATCCTCCTATTCCTAAAGGTATCCTTATACTCTTTAGTAAATATTCTTAAACTTCCTGGTAAGATCCTATAATTAATTATACGGCCTTAGCTAGTAATGGCTAAATATACTATTTAACCTAAATAGTTAAACGCTATAGGCAATTTAGATTAGTATATACTTATTATAACAGCGCTATCGCACGTTACCTACTAAGTTCTGCTATATTCTGCCAACCTGTAATTAGCTCGCCTAGAGCTAGCGCCTTGGCGGCTTACCCTATATATTTATTTACATTAGTCCTAGTAACCCCCTTTTTCTTCTCCTTAGCTTAGTATCTTTGTAATATAGTATTCTACAAGCTTTAGTTTAGAGGTATTTATATAAGCCGTAACATTATACTAAGCTTACCCTACACTGCCTAGGAAGGCCTTAATAATATCCTACCCTAAAAGAAACTTCGTCTGCAACGACGCGTTAACGCGCTATACTTAGATACTAAAATAACTCTACGCTGCTTAGAAAGGCTTCAATAATATCCCACTTTATAAGCTAGATAGGACTAGACCTATACCCTTAGAATTAAAACTAAAGCGTATAATACTAATAAATCCTAAGAAGCTAACAATAGTACCTAAAGTAAGCTTATTTAAATAAGCTGCCTCCACCTAAAAGGAACCAAAGATCTAATTAGGATTAGAAATTAAAGACAATAATATTATTATAGACGTACGCAAGCAGATTCGCGCCCTTGTAGCCAGCTAGAAAGCCAATTGTCTTAAAGCAAAAAATATATAAAAGACCCTGTAAGAGATCCTAAAAAGCCTTACGGCCCTATATAATAGCCCAGCTTCCCCTTCTTAAAGCCCTAGCCGACCTATTTACTCTACTAAATATAATATACTAGGGAGTGCGGATACAATATGGTTATAGTTATAATCAACCGCTTTGGCAAACGCCCGTTCTTAATTCCCTATTATAAGAACATTAATGCTAAAGAGGCAGCCCAGCTATACGTCCACTATATTTACCAAATTTACGGACTACCAGATACTATTGTGTCTAATTATAGGCCATAGTTTATATTAGCCTTTTGGAATAAGTTTACCTAGATTCTAGGTATTAAGCTAAAGCTTTCTATAGCTTACTACCCCCAAATAGACGGTTAGACGGAGATTATAAATTAGTACCTAGACTAGAGGCTTAGGCCCTTTATTAACTACTTCTAGAATAACTAGTCTAAACTACTACCCTTAATAGACTACGCCCAAGTAACCCTGCCCCATAACTCTATAGGGTTTACCCCAATTTAGCTAGAAATAGGATACTTACCCCATATAAGCTTTAACTAAAAAAGGCTAGAAGAACCCTAGACTGTATAAGAAAAGCTATTCTATAGCGAGGCCTAACAGTACGCCAAACGCCTGGAGAAAGCCTAAATGGTAGCCTATAAGAACCTAGGAAAAGCCTAAAGATTAATAAAATAGTAGGCAAATAAACACCGTTAAGAGCCTAACTTTACCCCTAGTAATATAGTCTAGGTTATAATAAGGAATTAGAAAACCGAACAACCTAGCTATAAGCTAGACTACTAGATAGCAGGGCCGTATAAGGTCCTTAAAAAGATAGGCAACTTGTATAAAATAAAGCTCCTGGATTTAATTAGGGTACACCCTATCTTTTTACTAGATAAGCTATAGAAAGCTATAAACGACCTATTACCCAGACAAAAGAACGAGCCTCCCCTACTAATTTAAGTAAACGGTAATAATAAATAGGAAGTTAACAAAATACTGGCCTATAAGATAGTACGGAGAATATTAAAATACCATATTTAATAGAAGGGCTACGACCCGGACCCAACCTAGTACCTTATATAAAACTTTATAGGCTGCCCCTAGAAGTTTAAAGAGTTTTATAACTAATACCCTAATATACCTAAACCCCTAAAGTACCTAGATAAGTAGATAGAATACTAGTATAATAAAGATAATAAGTTACCAGAGGAGTATAGAGATAAGAACGCTCTAAAGCCCTAATACAGCTATCTGCCAAATTCTGCTATATTCTGTTATTTTCTGCTAGTACTATAAAATTTCAGATATCTAGGAACTTTAACCGCTAACGTACTCTATAAGTGAGTCGCGAACCCTACCAACTTTCTCTACCTTTACAGCTATCTATTTTAATAACGTATTAGAATACTATCTATATAATAGCTATTCTAGCTTAAGCAGTATCTACAGTGTCCTTCTTATACGTATGTAAGTTATGCCTAGTCTCTCTACAGAGTATATAGCGCGCTATAGCCTACCGGCTTATACCTAAGCGCGCTATATCTTAACGCCTTTTGCTCTCTACCTACTACTTAGCGTCCTTTTAAGTAATAATCTCCTCTCCCTTTACCTTTATTAAGGTACCTTACTTCTAAATCCGCTTCTTTTTACGCTATTTACGCTTTATTGCGGCCTTATTTAACCTTTTAAGGCTTATAATCTAACCCTTAAGTAACATAGCTAAATATAGCATTACTTTAGCACCCTTTTTAAGCTAATTAATTGCCGCAATTATAGAGGTAGGTAAAAAGCTCTTATACCTTTAAATCTAATTACAAATTAATATTATTTAAGCCTCTAGCTCGCGCGTATTACTTAGTATTTTTAACTCCTATCCCTTAACCCGCCGAGTTACGTCCATCTGTTATTAATAAGGATTTAGCTAATTAGATTAATAGGATTAAATCGCCGTACTTAGAAATATGAGGCTGGTAATATCCACTAAATATTATATAAAACAATCTATATAGCTTATTCCTTAGAGTTAAGTCGCTTAATATAAGGTAGCTAACACTCATCCTTTCTGCAGAACGGAATCTGATATATTTTACACCCAAAATGCGTCCTTAGCGCTCGCCAAGGCCTCTTTTAGTATTTACTGTCTCGTGGTTTTCGAATAGTATTTAGTGAAAGCTTTGATAAAGGCTTCCTTAATCGTTTATGGTGTTCCTAAGACGATATTTAAGCCTATATGCAAGCAGAATAGTTTTTTAGCTTTAACTAAAGCTTCTCTAGTGTATATAGCTTAGTAGGATACTATATAATATTATTTATAGGATACCGCGCGGGGTCTTTAACAGTTCGCTTCTGCTTTTAAATTAAGCGATTAAATAGGGCGTCGCGGAGGTTTCTCCTAAATTGTTTATGGCCTTCTTAATAAGTTACTCGGTAATTAGTAGGATGGTAAAAGGATAGTAGATAGGAGTTACTAAGGACTATATCTAGCAGGAAGTAAAATAGAGGTTTCCACGTCTTCCTATACGTCCTTTAAGTATTAAAATATAACTGCAGTTAATTGGCAATATCCACACCATCTATATATAGATTATAGTAGAATATAAAGGTAGGAATGCGTAGAGTCTTAACTACCTTATCGCTAAAGACTTTGCGAGTCATTCGGGCGCCAGTTTAGGTAAGGGGAGAACATTTACGGTCGGTTTCCTACGTTAATCAACCTAGCGATATATAATGAAATTAGTATTTTAAGCCTTATTTTTAGAAGCTTTTTAGTGTATTATTTACCGTTGTCAATCGTACTTATAAAAAGCACTATATTAGCATCCTTTTATGCGAACTATATAACCTAGCTATCCTTTAACATTATTACATATAGTGTACCCCATTCTATTTAAGCCGCGTAAGTTAATTTAAGGTTAGTGAGCCTATGGTTAATTTGCTCTACAGCAACTTTAACCTTTTTCATACTACCTATATTTACTAATATATTGCCCTCCTCCCCTCCCTTCTTCTCCCACTCTGTTTTAGTAGTTTAAACAGTTCCTACTCCTCTAATACTAAGCCCTTAAAGTCGTGTAAGAAGCTTAACGCTTATAAACAAATTATTAAGCTAAACAACGTGCTTTTCTAGAGGATAAAGAGGCTTATTTAACTCTATATCGTGCTAAGTAAGTAGATTAAGCACTACTGCCTACGTCTTTAAAAAGCCTTCCTCCGTAAATACCTTATCTAGATTAACTGGACCTACCTTATTACCTCTCGCATGCCAGAGCCAATTAAGTATATAGCCCTCGTTCGCTAGGACCCATATTTTAAAGCCTTTAGGTATTAGTTTGGAAGGAATATTAATAATTTTAAAAGCGCAGCCTATAAAGCGTTTAATCATCTTATTAACAGTAAGGTGCGTGCTAGGGCTGTAGAGCTTCCTATAGGTAAGCCGAATATATTTAGCAAGCTTATTAACTCTATTAACTATAAATTGTGGTATAGGATCGTTGTCTGGCCATAGTTCTATACACCAAAAGTAGTAATTAAGCTATTTAAATCGTACCCGGCTTATATATTTTTTAACAATATACTCTAAGCCAGTAGTATTTAAAGAGCCCCAGTAGTCCTTAATAGATGATTTATACGTAAGGCCTATATAAATAAGCACACTAAAATACGGCTAGAGTTTTTCCTTGTATATTAGCTGCTATAGGCATACTTATAGCCTTTTACCGTCCAACGGGTATAGCTCTGCGTATTTATTTGTCCACTCCGCTAGCTTATCTATAATCTTATCCATAAAGAATTGACTAAATATAGCAAATAGATCGCCTCGATTAAGGGTAGGAGGTAGATTTAGGGTGCTATAGTTGTCGAAATCGTTAATATATAAAGGCTTAAAATCGGGCAGCTCCTATAGCTCCGGGGGTAGTTTTTTAGCTACCCGATTTGGTTAAACGTTATATTAAGTCGGCTAAACAAGGTTTATATCATTGGAAGTATAATAGGAAGGCATAGTTAATAGTAATATATTGATTAAATCTATATAGGCTATACGCGTAGTTTTAATTCCGGTGTTCCGCACGGACCATCTACTAGATAGACGCCGGCGGGTTAAGGGATAGGGCTGCCTTTAGGGCTAGTAGTATTAGCGTATAAAGCTTTATATTAAGCTTTAAGAGCACTACCTTTAAATTATATAGGACTAAACTAGCTCCTTAAAAACCTATATAGATATTTTCCTTTATAATTAACTATTAATAGGCTGCCTTAAAGGCTAGTAGGAACTTAAGCTTAGTAATATAGTTAATATAATCGCGTAAAAAATAAAATGGAGACCACGTATTAGGAAATGGAGGTTCCTTTACGGGCAAGGCGCGCTCGCTTCCCTACCCTAGTTTGGCCAAGACCTAACCTTAACCTCAACTATAAAAGGCCTTCTCCCTCACTGCTTTTGCCCTTATGCTCTATCTCCTCTTTTCTTTCCCGCTACCGTGCCACCTTAGACTTTAGCTGTTAGCCATAAGGCATTTTCCATCCCCTTAGCGTCTATATAGGTGCTCTGCCTACCTTCCCCAATCTCCGCATGTTTTATACTAACAATTACCTAGCGCTATAACTCTTCGGCCCTTTCTATAGAATACATTTATACTCTCTCCTAGTGTTAATATATGCTTTGGTTCTACCATATTCCTCCTTTCTTCTCTCCTTTTTTCCTGCCCACGTCTCCTACCAATTAGTGCACCAAAATAACATTTCCGTTTATCCTCTTCTTTACCTCTACCTCTAGCAGTATCTTAGGCGTAACTACAATATACAATTTAATCCCTATCAGAACAGCTATAAATAGCTATAAGGCTATACCGAGAACCACCTAGCAATAGATTATATGGGTTATAGCTACTACGAGCTACGGGACGCGTTAAGTAGTATTACATTACAGCGTTACAATAAAGGCGAAGCCGGACGCTAAAGTAGATCCTTAGCGAAACTATAGGCTAATACTAGTTACTTAGCTTAGTTAAAGCTGCGCCGCTAGAAGCTAAAAGCCTTCGCCCTCTTTAGCGCCTTCTTAACCTAGATCTAGACCTTACTTTTCCCTAATAATTAAAGGATTGCATTATAATCGGAGAAGCTACTAGGCTTTAGTCTAATCCAGCCCCCTATTTAGCTAAAGAGGCATAAGTTATATGGAAATATCCTTTATATAGACCTAAGACTTATAAGGCGGAATCTAGGGGTAAATGGCCTATTTAGTAGCACAGCCTAGCTTCTAGTAGAGCTAGTGTTATAATCCTACTCTTAGCTAACAAATACTAGAGAAAAATTCGTATATTTAATCTCCTAACGGAAACGGACTTCATATAGTAGCTACATCAGCTAAAAGGGCCAAAATGGATACGGGCGTAATCGCCTAATCTACTCGCGCTATCTGCCCCCTTATATTATTTATAACATCCAGCTATAGGTAAGGGTAAAAGTAAGGCTTTTACGTATATTTAGGAGGTTAAGTAGCGGCTATAAGCTCCGTAAAGTGTAACTAAGGAAGTTCCTCGGATCCAGGGGAGAGATTTAAGAATACCCTTATTACTCAGAGTATCTTTTAATGCTTACAGTAGAATTACGGCACGCCCTTTACCTATTTAATACTAGAAATTATAGTCTCGCGGAGGATCTAGCGCGGAGGATCCAGCTTGCTAGCATATTAGGGTAGAAAACGGACATATTAGCGCTAGCCCTAACTCTAAGAAATAAGAGTAGAGGAGGTACTTTACCACCAACCTCCTTAATAGGGAGGCTTAGTGCGATACCCCTATTAAAGGCAGAATATACTAGCTTAATTAGTTAGGTCTTAATCGCAGTTTCCTAATAGGTATTAATCTTGTAATAGTTTAAGCCCGTATAAACCTTTATACGTTACAAACGGTAATTACTAATAAAGTGTAAATTATACGTTTTAATTTGCTATTAAGCTAGTAGGGTTATTTTAGTATAAATACTGCGGATATAAGCCGGTAGCGAAGAGAAGACTAGTGTAAACTTAAAAGCCCAGCGTAACCCGTCCTTTAGGGCTATTAGAAAAATATAAAGTAATAATAACTCTAACAATAATAGCGGTAGCAATAGTAGCATCTTCTTAACCCCTTCGCTTTTATTTAGAAATTTCACTTAATAATATCAATTTCTATACTATACCCCCTAAAAAACTAAGGGCTTCTCAGCATTATATAATTATAGCCCCTAAGAAAAGCACAAGCAGCAAACCTAAAAGGAGAAATAGGGGAGTACCTCTTTTCCCCCCAAAAAGTCAAGAAGCATTAAAAGCTTAGGCACTTAATAGCATATTATTCTACCTAGGGCCTTAATTTAGAGATTCTATCTAATAAACCGCCTATAGACCCTATATATAATTATAAGAAAGCTTATAAAAAGTATTATAAGAATAATAAGGATAACAAGGACGACAAGGAAGATTCCTATAGAAATAGAAATAACAGTTAAGTCTCTAGAGGAAGTTAAGGTAATTATCCCCTATAATTACCCCACTACACTTTCCCTATTCCCCTAGTAGTTATAAATATATACGTTTAACAACTAGCAGAAAATCTAATAGTTATTAAAGATAATACAGCCGATCTAGACTTAGAAGCTAAGGGTAATAAAGCTAGTAATACTAATAATAAAGCTAATAAAGCCGATAATCAACTAACACCTTATAGATTAGGTATACGCTTCCCCTTTTAATTTATAATAGCCTTATTTAACAATTAGTAGATAACGGAAATAATGGCAGTAATAAGGATAATAAAGATAATAAGGAGCTGCCTTTATTAGAAGCGCTAGAAGAGGAGGTATATATACCTATATATAACCATACTACACCCTTAACGCTAAACGGCAATTAAACGGATAATTTAGCTAAGGGGTGTTGTATTAGAACTGCTCCGTAGTTTAGGCAGAAGCTTAAAACATTAGCAGCTACCAGTTAAAAGTCTTTAAGAGCTAAGAAGTTAAAGAAGCGAAGGTCCGATTAGCTTAATTAACTAAATAGCATTAATTATATCTCTAATACTTCTATTAGTGAGAGCGGCGAGAGCGTATAACCTAAGAAGTAATAAAGGTTACCTACTTCCCAAAGGACCACGCCTTCTGGCTCTCCTACCTTTGGCCTTAATAATAGTGACAGTATTAAGAAGTAAGCGGTCTCTGCTATGCGGCCCACTAGCTTCTCCCCTTAGCACTATATATCTTCTTATAATACTAAACCACTAAAAGATGGGGCTAATAATAGTTGTAATTCTAATAACCCTGCTAAAGAGAGTAGTGGGGGTAGTAAGGGCGGTAAAGGTAGTAATAGTCTACGTCCCTAGAAGCAACAAAGGCCACCTACCTATTGTAATAACTTATCTTCTAGCCCCCCTATCCCTCCTATTCCCAACCTTAACTCTTAATACCTATAAGTTAACTAGCAAGCGGTATCCACTCTACGGCCCACTAGCCCTTTGCTTTAGAAGCCTGCCCTTCTCTATAGCATTAAACCGTCGCATAATAAGGCTAGTAATTGTACTTACAATAAAGATAAGGACGGTAATAGTAGTAGCGTTACTAACAACTAGAGCGACGTTTTAAACCCAAAACCTGCTATAAAGCGTCGTACCCAGACTAAAAAAGATAAAATTAATAAAATAAGCTTAGATAATAAATAGAAGATCGATAATATTCTAGGGGAAAGAATAACTAAGTTAGGGCGCAAATATAAGGTGGCTTAAAAGCCTACCTAAGTTTATAAAAGCGGACTTTTAAATTCTAAAGATGCCCTTAAGTCTTACTAAAAACGCGTTCGGCAAGCCAAAGCTAAATCATTACAGGTATACTCTTTTCTAAAGTTACGAAAGTAAAGGGCAGAGTTGCCGTGTAAAATAGACGGGGCTAGTAGCTTAGGCGTATTCTTATATTTTAGTTAGTAGTAGTTCTTTTACTAGTTAAGGTCCTTAGACGCTATTTTTAGATAAGATTAATCTTTATAGCAGATACACTAAACCTATACTACTATTTGAAATTAAAGGCCTAGCCTACTATATAGAAGAAAAGGGGCCGACCTTTTAGGCGGAAGAGACGGCAATAATAATAGTGCCCTTTTTTTGGCTTAGAGGTCTATTTCTTATCATATATTCTATTTCTAGCTTAATCTATTTATGGCGCATTTCCTGTCATAAAAGGCTATATAAAAAGGTCCGCAAAAGCATTAATTTTCTAAGGGCGGTGAGTAAAAGCCACTTATTACTACTTACAACGCTATAAATAATAGAGAATGCAAGGCTAAAACTACGTTTATAACTTAGCCAGCTAATTTAAATTATATAACACAGTTAAAACTAAGCGGCAGTCCGAATAATATAAAGTTAGGCGTTAATAATTAATTAACTTATATATATAATATAAAGGCGCATAAACTGGCTATAGTTAATTTACCTTATAAATAAGAACAAGCCACGAGAATCCAATCCTTATAAGATATTTTAGTCAGTGGAGGGGCTATATATATCTAGTAACTCCAATACACAGCTAAATACGCATTATAGTAGACGCCTTACCCGTTATTTAGCTAGTGGCCTAATTATACACATAATATTCTGCGTTAAAAAGCTTTAATAGTAAAGCAGAGTAAATCCAGCCGCAGCTTAGCCTAAGAGGTAGCCGCTTAGCAATTCTTTTATATAAGCCTTCCTATTAGGTACTAACAACTAAGTAGCTATAAACCTATTAACTGTAGTAACACCTCTATTTTCCCTTATAAATTTTCTTTAACCCTACTTTACTAATTATTCGTAGTGCAGTTCCGTAAAGCTGCTCTCCGTTTAAGCCTACAATCTACCTTTTTTTATATTTCTTATATTCTGCCTCTTATAGTTATCTAATAATTCTATTCTTACCATTAAGGTAAATATTAGCTTAGCTATTCCGCGCAGTATATGCCTAATTACTTACATCTTTTATAATAGTTATGCTTTAATGCGTATATACTTTACGGCCTTTTATTCTAAAACAAATTCCTAAATTAGCCGCTATTCCTCCTTAGACGGCTATCTGTAATTAAGAACGCTTTATAAAAGACAACATTTGCTTAATATTTTACGTTTATAGAACGCCTCTCCTTTATAGCTACTAGTCCCGACAACTTATATAGTTATACTTTTAGCTACACAAACTATGTCCGCTAAGGCTAGGGATAAGGCGCTTAGTAGGGAATAGGAGATAATTAGAGGTTATATATTTAAGATAACGGAGGATATAACTATAATATTTAAAGGCGGATTATATAATATTAAAGACAGCAAAGGGAAGCTAGTCGAAGCTTTAGGTATAGAAGATAGATAAGTAATAAGAGAGGTTCTTACTAGGTATAAATATTATATAATAAGGGCACGGATTAAGTTAGAGAAGAGGTAGTAATAAGTAGTAACCCAAAGTAATATATACTACTTATTTATAGATAAAAGTTAATCTCTAGCTTCTTTTATAGTATTTTTTAAAAACTCTAGAGTATCTAGGTCCCCTAAACTAAATAAATTAAAGATATTCTATCTATAACTATAACCAATCCTAAGTATAATAAGAGCGTCCTTATTATCCTTTTTTGGTATATATATAGACAGGCAATTTATAACCGCTAGTCCTCCTTTTTTCTTTTCCTCTCTCTATAAATTACTCGTTCTTATTCTGGTGTAAAATAGCTTAGGGAGGTTTTTAATTATATAGCGTCTTATAAATAAGAAAGAAAAGTACTGGCCCTATCCTAGCAATATTAGATATCCTATTAATATTAACCACAAGTAATATCTTATTAAGGGTCGTTTATAGACCTAGAATCTACTATAATTCTAATTAGGGACGCTTTAATAATAGTTTATCTATAACTTAATAATACGCTAGTATAGTGGCGCTAAAAGGACTCTTAAAAGAGGCGTCTATCTTAAATAAGCATTAAATATACTAGATTTTAGAGAGAGGTGTTTAACCCTTTTTTTTTAATTATTGGACAAGAGGGCGCTTTCTTTATATAGTAAATCTCCCTTTAAGATAAATAAGTAGCTAGTTAATAAGCGTCTAAGACTAGCATACTAAGCGTTTAATTCGCGTCTTAGGAAAGTAGAGCTTTAGAATACCTCTCCGGTAACTAAGCGTCTTTAATTAGTGTTAAGTATTCCTCTAATAAGAATCATTAACAATTTATTTAAAATAAAAGGTCTTTTATACCCGTTAAAAGATTAATATTAGAAAGAGGATGTTTTTGTAATAAAGTACTCCTTACGTCTAAATCCGTTTTATAAGGTTATAGATTAAAGGCTAGTAAATGCGTCTTAGATAAAGGAGGATGCGTACTTTATAATTAGCCTTACTCTATTAAGAATTAGCAATAAAGTTATTTAGGATAAAAAAGTTTCTCTACTAGTGGTAATAGTTACCTATAAAAACTGGCTTTTCTAAGATAACGAAATTAAAGCGCTAATTAAATTAGCCTTATAAAGTTCCTTTATAACTATAGCTAGTCTAAGTAGGTGCGGGGCAATCTTCTACTAACTTTAAATTTTAGGTAAGCGGGTCTGAGGCGCTATTTTACTTAGCTTTAAAATAGATACTACTAAGGTAAATAAGAGAAACACTTTAGGACCTAAAGATCGGAAAACATCTATTAAAAGTTCGCGTACTTATAGCCTTACACTATAACGTAATAATAATCGCTTTAATAATCTTTCCGTATCCTCTCCTAGTAAATCGCAATATAATTTAAATATATAATCCTAGTTTAAGAGTAATAAACTTATATTATTATTAAATGTCACTAATTCTTTTCTAAGTTTTTTAATTAGCCAGTTATTCCATTCTATAGATTTTAAGGATATAGTGAAATTAAAGACGGATAGATGGGATAGGGATAAGAAGAATAAGAGGGGACGGAAAGGACAAAAGGGGACAGGAAGGATAAGAGTAAAGATAGAGATTTAAAGGATAGGGTAGGGCAGGATAGGCGGGACAGGACGAAATATAGCGAAGCCTAGTAAGTTTAGACTAATTACAGCGGCACACCTATAGTTATTCCCATTCCGTATATACTCTTTACTTTAACTAAGGCATTTACCTAGCTAAATAGGTAACGGGTCCTAATTATATTCCTTTCCGGATTATTTCTAGTTTAAATAATATTAGATAGCTATAAGCCTCTACTATATATACAATTGCGTATTTATCACATCTCCTTTTACGTTACTTTAGTGCTAGAACTAAGATACCAAATATAAGCCGCGGCTCTATTTCTGCAGTTACAGCGGGATTATATGCCTTTACTTAGTTAAGTTCTATACTACATTAGAAGTAATATTAACATAGCATCTCCTAGGATAAATAGGGGGAAGTATTTTTATGGTATAAAGCGGGTTCTAGTAAACATTCGCAGTATAGTAACAGCTTAGGTCCTATTAAAGGGTATAAAAAAAGGCGGATCTTTTAAAGAAATAATACCATTTATACTTAGCTCCTTACTCCAACTTTATACTTTAGATTAGTATTATATTACCAAAGCTTTATAGAGTAATAATACTAGTTATACCTAAGCCTATTACGCCATCGCCTTTACTACCTTATAATAGTATAAACACTCCCCCTAATAGCCTAAACCAAACGCATCCGTATTATAGGCAGTCAGCGTAGGATCTTATAGTTAAAATACTTATAGCCGTATTAAAGATAGTCTAAGTAATTTAACCTCCTCTACCTCCTTTACCTCCTCTACCTTCCCCTATAAGTTTAGGAGTTAAAAAGATACACAAAGTAAGAGGTTCCAAGATTGAAGTTAAGGCGTTAAATAAAATGTATACTCGCGAAATCCCTAAAATACACTTAGAAATACGCTAATATAGCGTCTACTATAGCTAGGATAAATAAAGCTACTAGTATAAGACTATAAAGACTCCGCCGGATACGTTAAGTAAGCGTAATATATATAATTAGTATATTTATATCCTTTAGAAGAAATTTGGTCTATTTCTTAGGTACCTTTAAATATATTAACTTAGATATTAACTTTAAGCTAAAAAAGGATAAGAAAGACTACAGTATATACCTAAGTATAAATTTAGGAGAAGTAAGAGACGCCTTATAGGTGGTGCTAAACGGTATACAAGCCATCTCCCTTTAGGAAGACAAGCCTATAGTAAGTAAACCTTTTTATAGATATAGTTTATTCTAATTTAACTTCTAAATTCCTATAAACATTATATTTAATTTTCTACCCTAGTTAAAAACACACTAGGAGAGTTTTTCTCCTAACTTAATTAGCGCTAAGCACCTTTAGGGGTTACTAAGATTCCTTAAAGACCATTTCGCGTCTATAACTAATAATATCCTACCGCTTTTAAACTATAGCGAAATTAATTTCGATCTCCTTTAGGCCTTATTTAAACCAAATATATACATCCTTATAATTTACAAAGGCTCGGATTAACTAAGATGCGTTATATATAATTTAGGCAACTTTAAAACCTTACTTTTTAGCGAAAAGAGCTTTAAACTTAACTATTACTATTTTAGCTATAACGGGAAGGCGTTTAGCGAAGTAAAAATTACCCTCTCTATTCCGGAATTCCGTTTAACTATAAAAATTACGTCTCTTAAGGTATTTCCGCTAGAGTATTATAAGAGACAAGCCAAGATAAAGTAGGATTTTATTAGTAATGGCCGGAAGTTTGTGTCTTTAAGAGGCATTAACTACCATAAATATAAAGGGATCGCATTTTTCTAGACTAAAGATGGCCCATTAAGATTTTCTATAAGCGGCCGCATTATAGTGGACGCGATAGCTTTTTATTGTTAAAATCCTAACTATAGTAAGCAGCTAATCGCTATAAATACGTATAAAATAAACGTAATTAATTAAGGGACCAATTGGCAAGGCGATATAAAGAATTAGGGTTTAGTTCCTAAGGAGATAGAAGATAATAAGTACCTAATCTATCTACTAATAGCCCTAGCCTTTAATTTAGCAAATAAAAAATAAAGTTAGGCTTTCTATATACTCTTTTCCTAGAGCTAGCGAATTATATATACTAATACAAGCACTAATAGGTAAATTTGCTATCGCTAATATTAAGGACATTAAATAGAATGCCTTAGTATTTAAGTCACTCGTAATTAAGGAGGATAAGAAAATAGTGCTTTAAGGGCTTATAAAGAGCTACTAGTCTAGGTCTGGGAAATCAAAGTTTAATAATATAATTAAAGGGAAGGGGAAAGGCCTAGTCTTCTTACTATAGTAAGTTTTTTAGTAAGGCATTAGCTGTTTTAAAGGCTAACTATTTTAGTGGCCCACCTAGGGTGGGAAAGATATTAGCAGCTAAAGCACTTGCCAAATCTTAGAGGAGACCCCTCTATATAGTTTATTCCCCTCTATAAGTATATTTATATACCAGTTTAACTATAAGAAGGCTTATACGGGAGACCTTAATACGGATCTAGCCCGTTTAGAACAAAACCTAGCTTTAATAGTTAAAAACGTTTACCGCTAGAGCGCTGTTATTCTTCTAGATAAGGCCGATATCTTTTTTACAGAAAGAACTTTAGATAATATTTAACGTAATAGCCTAGTATCCGTCTTCCTGCGACAGATAGAGTATTAGAGCTTCGTGCAGAGCTTCGTGCAGAACTTCGTGTAGAACTTCGTGTAGAGCTTCGTGCAGAGCTTCGTGCAGAACTTCGTGTAGAACTTCGTGCAGAACTTCGTGTAGAACTTCGTGTAGAGCTTCGTGCAGAGCTTCGTGTAGAACTTCGTGCAGAACTTCGTGCAGAACTTCGTGCAGAGCTTCATGCAGAGCTTCGTGCAGCATTTAATTTTACTTTTCTGCCATTTTAGCATTTTCTAGCATTTAGTAGCTAAATGCTAATACTTAATTATAAATGCAGCATTTGGCGGCTAAATGCTAGTACTTAGTAATAAATGCAGCTAAATGCTAATACTTAAT
>Ga0307515_10009245_pt1 | contig 19080 bp, 6 predicted proteins | sample 17_EM_MG_FD_194513 | JGI IMG/M metagenome (GOLD analysis project Ga0307515, IMG submission 194513) | Populus trichocarpa ectomycorrhiza microbial communities from riparian zone in the Pacific Northwest, United States - 17_EM | ecosystem: Host-associated > Plants > Roots > Unclassified | place...
AATAGGGATCAAATCTTATAGATAAAAATTTCAATTAAGAAAATTATAAGAGAAAAGCAAGTAAAAATCAAAAGAATAAAGACCAAAATTGGTATAAAAATAAAATTAAATAAAATTATAAGGGATAAAATTGAAAAAAAAAAGATTCAAAATAAAATATATAATAATCAAAATATTGATGATCAAATTTGATATAATCAACATATAGCAAGACATTTATAATTTTTCACGGTTTTTTAAAAGTGTTTTCCGTTCAAAATAAAAGGAAAACACTTTCCTGAAAACCAAATCAAATTTTTCGTTGATTGAAAAGTATTTTTTGTTGATTGGTAAACAAATATAGAAAAATTTAAAAAATAATTTCTAGAAAATTAACTTTCATGAAATAAATGGGGCCTTAAAAATAAGAGATTAATTTTGATCTCGAGAGGTTATTCTCTTAATTAGTAGTTTAAATTAAAAAAAAAACTTTAATAGTTATAAATATATATATAATTATTAAATTCAATTTGATGTTTGACTCAATGAGGGACAAGTCAACTCACTTTTTTTATGAATAATAAAATTAATATTTTTTTTAATATCAAGAAATTAATATGATTGGATGAAAGATTTGATTGGATTAATTTTGTAACTAATTTAATGTTAAAATTGATTAGGTTAGGTTTAGAATCATCAAGTTTTAATGTCAACGCACAAAGTTTAATAACTATATAAAACTAATTTATCAGTCCCACTCATTTTAGAAATTAGTCTTATTCCTTGTATTGATTGTTAGTTCTCTAACAAATAAAGATCTCTTTTAATTCACCTAATATCTTACGACCAATATTCCTTTTATTATTTTCAACATAGACCAAATAAGGATTTTTTTTTCTATTCTAGAATATTATTTATATTTTATAAATATGTTTCTTTATTTTTTTTTCTTATGGATAAAAGCTTTTATTAATTTTGAATTAATGCATTACTTTTATTTTTTGTTTTTTCTTCTTTTTAATACATGGTTCTTGGAGGCATAACCATTTCTACTCTTATATTTATTTATTTATTTAAGTATTGGAGGGTTCTTTATTGTAATAATAAACTTGTTTTTCTGATTCCATCGGTTTTAATGCTTTTAAATATTCTAGATAGATTTATTATTTTACTGCAGCCTCACCATTGAATTGACTTTAATTACTCTTTCTCAAACAACTGTTTCTCGCACTTCCTAAGTTGATTTTCACCTAATTCTCCCATGATGAGCTAAGAGTGAACTGTCGATAAGTTCAGGCTTAAGCATATGAGAGGTGCAAATAGTGTTTTTATTGTAGGAAATATTCACAGGGGCGATTTCTAGAATTCTGGAAAGTGACTTGATTTAGAACTTGGTTTCAATCTAGTAATGCATTGAAGATTCATCCTTTCAAGGCCCCAGATGATCAGGAAGTCACTACATACCCTCAGCAAGTGCATGTTCATCCATATATATCCAGCCGAGGAAAAAAGAAAATAGAATGCATCCATGGCTCACCTTCCAGTTTATAATTACCATTGTCGATCAGAAACTAAACAAACAGATGAGTTGAAATAACATACACAGCCATGGCAGCTTCATAGTTCACGGCTTCTGATCTCTTACTGCTAAATGTCTGTATTACATTGTGAAAAGTCTTCAACAGTCTCTCTGATCATATCATGAGATCTTAATTCTTCTGCCACTCATCAAATATTTCTGTACGTTATGGTTCTGCTTTCTTACTTAATATTATCATCCATTTTGTTACAAAGAAAATCGGAATATGTCAGGAATTCATATGGGAGTACGTTGTTCAAACCAATGAATTAAGAGTCCTCCAGAGGTACAAAAAAATAGAAAAGAAAATTGCACTTGGATTTCATAACCAAGGTATTACAAGCATAGCAGATACATCTGTATATCATGCTACAAGTCAGCTAACTTTAAGCCTTGATATAACCTAATTAACAAAAGATCAATTTCCATACACGGAACCCCCCCTAGTGTAGCATGTATTGCAAGTTACACTCTAAATAACCACAGAGTAATTAATATAGTGCAGTAATTGCCCCACCTATATATTAAAATGTATCTGCTAGGCACTAGCTACAGAGCTATATTAATTATTAAGCTCAAAATAATATATAGAAGTATAGGTACAAGACTAGGCTAAACTCTTATAGTAGCTCAACCAAAAATTTCCATTTTAGTTATGGATTGGAGGCTTCTTACTTGCTGGGGTGTAGTCCATCCCAGCTAGTTCATCCACATCATGTAACCCATTTTCTTTTGATGGAAACAGATTATTATGGTCCTTCTTCTCTACTTCATGATTGTTAACCTCTCGCAAAGTCCTTGCTGCTGGAAATACAAGAGAAAAGGAAACCAATTAAGGAATACTTTACAATATCAGAACTTCACAACTCTTAAAGAACATCAGACATAGAAATATACCTCTAGCACAGGTGGAGACAAAGCAAAGCAGGAAAAAAGCTACGAGAACAAGATGATTGCGTGAAATCTTTGCCATCTTAGGACTTCTTTCTGGTTTAGGTGTCAATCTGTGTAGCCTCTTCAAACTGATGATCTCTTATATAGAGGTAGACTAGTACTTTGATGCCAACATGTTTGGACAATGTTGCAACCGACGGTGACCTAAATTTTTGTAGTAATTCTACGTGAGCAAATGCGGTCTTGTAAGTGTCAAAATCGATGTCTCACTGCTGTTTCATGCTAGCATAGACAAGAGCCTTCTGTTGAAGGCTAGAAATGCATCAGTTCAGGTCTGAGGGGCTCACTTTTAAGTATAATCGGTATTAGGTAGGTGCATTTCATCTTTTCACTTCGTGTTTGTTTTACTTTGTACTAACTCACTTAACGTCGCTTTAAATTATTATTTTTAATTTAAAACTTTGTTTGATTTTCCGCCACTAAGCTAGTGACTTCATGTAAATCAATATCTAGATGCTCGTGTCCCTTTCTCACAAGAGGTCGAATTTTTCATCCAATTGCTGGTAAAATCTATCTGATAAGGCTACTTTTTCGACCATATATAGTCTTGATATATGAGACCTGGCTTCAAATATTTTTTGTTCGTAATTAAGATGGATGGATAAATAAATAAATAAAAGGATATTGGTTTGCTGGAGAAAAGGGGTGATTCTGAACAACGATACTTGTTCTAGCTATGGAGGCCTAGCTAGGGCCCCGAGACTCTGCTACTGCCCTAGACTTTCTTTTATTTATTTATTCAAGATACAAAGAAATTTCGCAAACTGGTGCCCAAGGCTGCCAGTGATTCCTTGATGTAGCTGAAAAGCATGATTAGATAGGCAACCCCATAGAATTTAATTGTCTAATTATCCAAGCTTCATGCTATCAAATTCATTGTAATAAGAGGAGCACAGGAACTTTGTGCTCACTTTTTGTTGATTATTAATAGTGCAAATCATCCAAACCCTCATGACAATAATCGCACTTTTCTTATTTCTCTTCTTGTATTATTCATTTGTTGTCAAGCTTATAATAGAGAGGCAGCAAATCATAGCGCAGTGGTGGATTGAATTTATTACGCTCAAGGGATAAGGGAACAGCTTCAAGCATGTCAGATTTCTGGGCCCTCGTTCTGCTATACCTAAAAGCAAACTCTCTGACGTTGCATCACCAATCACAAGGACAGTTCCCCTCAGGCGGCAAATGAAATCTGTGCATACAAGTTAGCTGTACATGACAGAAGTTAAAAAATGCCTAGAGAACATGTATATCTTGTGCTTACTACCTTAATTTACTTTTGTTCACATGATTAACTCACTGGAGATTTCTTCTTGAACTAATTAATCATGCAGGAAACAAAGCATTGATTAATGGAGGGAGAAAAACCGACATTGATGGAGGCTCCGATGTTTTTCGGATGAGCTGATAAGCAATGTTTTGTACAAAAAAATCACGTGGACAATCTGCTTAATGGACCCTCCTTGCCCTCACTATGAGCATACACTAAACATGACTAATCTTGCAAATTAGGAGCACTTAAGACATTGACGTTAACACAGGTTAATTATAAGAAAATAATACGGCTAAATTACAATGAGTCGTATCAAAACTTAGAACTCAGTTTTACTTGATGTATAAGCTATTTACCATGAAAAAAGGTGCGAATTTCGTTCTTGCCGACAGATTCTTGTCACATACAGAGTATTGTAGAATTCAGCTTGGCATTTTTGCCTGTGATTTAAACTGTGTTAATTTATTCCATGGTCTTCATTTTGGAGTGAGTATAAGATTCTCCGCTACTTTTGAGTTTAGAATCGAAAACTTGTAACTTTCTTTTCCAGAAAATTTTGACAGCCAACACTGAGATGGCAGCTTTTCAGTAAAGATCTGATGTGCTTTGATCGGACAAACTATTAATGGAGAGGATCATCTTAATTTTCAAACAAATATTTGGTTGAAGAATCGCCCTTAAAAAATCCAAAGCTTTATTTGGCTAGCTATTCAAAATAAACTCAGCACTAAGAATTTCTTGCTTCTTCGTCGTTTAGTTATTGAGAACACTGACCACCTTTTCATTCATTATGATTTTACTTAGAATATTTGGATGAGAATTCTATCTTAGTGGAGAATTAGTGGATGTTTTCCTAAGTGTTTAGATGTCATGTTATATTAATGGTCTTATGATTACTAAAAAGTTTTTATAAAAATACCGGAAGCTTTTATCTTTCTGCACAACTTAAAATATATTAGTAATCTAAAATAATATTATCTTATGAAAAGATAATGTAGATCTTGGTTCTTACTTTAACTTGATTCTTGATCGTTTTTTTTACTTAAAAAAATTCTATAATCATCCGTTTGTATATTTAATATCTAATTTTTATATATTTGATATCTAATTTTCTAATCAATGCAGATAACATTAATTTATTTGTTTTATATGTTTTTTTTTATATCTCAATATAAATTTTTTTTATCTCTTTTTTTATGGTTACCATCTAAATAATCATGTTTTTAATAAAATAAAAATTATTTCCCAACAATATTCAGAGAGTAACATGTCAAAAGAGTGGGAACAGTGGATGGATGGTAGTGGGTGAAAAGTGAAAACTCCTCGAGCGAGTCGGAGTTAAATTTAGGAATGGCCCCGGTGGCAGACTTACACTTGGCGACCATACGGGTGCGGGCCCCCGCAAGGTAACAACCTCGTTAAGGTAAATCTCCACCAAATGTCACGGAGCTTCGCCACTGCTAGTAGCAGCAGGGGATTTGAGGGCCCTTGAATACTGAGTTCTAATGATCTAAAATTTGTATTTCACTGTCAGTTGGGGGCCCTTCAATTCTCCTCAGAGACCTAGCAATTAGAACCATCCAATCCACACAAGTGATTTTGGCCCACTAAAAAGATGAGAACTGCAGACGTTGGGCTTTTTCATCACTCTATAGGATACGCTTGTCACTTCATCGACAAAGAAAGCAAGCAAGAGTGCCTTTACAAAATTAACTCCGTCATGATCCTGTCACTTGCCACTTGCTAGAGCTGAGAGAGATGGAGTTTGAGTTCAGAGGAGATGATGCTTTTTAAGATACTATTTATTTATTAATTTATTTTTAATATTAATATATCAAATTAATCTAAAAATTTAAAAATAATTTAAAAACAAAATTACACTTGAACCACACAACGACAAACACCACCTCCAAATATTACCTCTAGACCTTCTCATTTGATTTTTACAACGTTGGGTAATTAATTCATATTAAACCATGTGAATTCACAAGAGGTAATTGCATCATTGTCATCGTGAACATTAGAATAACTTTGTTAAAATCAAAATTATTGAGAAACGATATCGAAGTTTAATGGAATTAAAACATGAATTGAAAGTAAATAATGTTCTTACACTTATAATATGGTTGTTTGTATCTAAATTTTCCTTGAATTTGTTGACTTAGTGACCATTAATGACAACAATTTCTGTTCACAAATCATGCTTCAATCAAAAAGCTGGTCTGTCATCGAGACAATATAATTGACAATGGGGGCTGCATGTAACCCAAAACCATGACCAACCTCAGGATATGGAGACTAGGTGGGAAGCTTGTGACCACTCTCCCGTAGCTGTTGAGGGCCATCCCCCATTCTCCCGATTGAACTCCCGCGTCGTCGAGTCGTAGGGAAGACGACCCTAAGCAGACTGGCCGGCATGATTAGACGCTAATCACCCCTAATCAGCCTTGAAAGTGAGCCTATGAGAGGGCGACTGGTACTAATATGTCATGGTCTGGCACAAGTCGGGGTGTTGGAGCCCATGGTCCATCACGTGCCATTCACGATGAGCTGGGAAAGAGCAATGGTGATTAGCACGAGATAGGGATATCAGGTGTCGATTGCTTTGCTTTTTGGACTCATTTGGGCCCTTCGTGGTTTTTGGACTTAAGGAAAGGGTGCGAGAAGCAGTCACAATAATGTTGGCTCCTGCTGGGTTGTAGTTTTAGGTCCATGTCAAGATTTCTGGCATTTTACTAGTTATTATTTTCTGGCGCTGCTGGGACAATTTGAGAGGTACAAGAAGGGTGCAAGATCACATGCCTGTGTTGCTCATTTACACTCCATTGATGTGGACGAAGTTAGGATGGCCTAGCAAACCATGGCCAGGGACTTTCTTTTGTTTTCTTTCTCACTTACATTGAAATCTCCTCATGTCAAAGTTGGTGATTAGTCTCCGTTGTTAACGAGGAGTTAATTGAAGGGTGTCTTGGCATTGCGGCTACAATATTGTTCGTCTAAAATTTGAATTTGTTTTTGTTTAAAATTATTTTTTAGTGTTTTTGGATTGTCTTGATGTACTGATATCAGAAATAATTTTTTTTATATAATAAAAAAATATTATTCTGATGCATTTATAAGCGAAAAGCACTTTGAAACACAACCTCCACCACATTCTCAAACAAGCATGAAAATACATTTTGTACTCCAAATCAAAATTCATCAACATCAACATAAGGATTGTTTCACATGTTACAGAGTATAAAATTCAATGAATGTTTGATTACTCGGGTTAAAACGAGAACTTACTATTTAAAAATTAGCAGGGCTAATAAATAAATATATAAGAAGAATGGATAGCTTGTTTTATGTTAATGGAACTTGGCTCAAGCGGGCAGCCATGTCCTTAAATCATGGGCCTTGACTTAAGCCGAGCAGACAACTTCGTCCACTAAGTTGTTTGGGCCTTGTCCCAACAACAAACCGCTATGTTATTTGGGTCTCGATCCATCCCCTAACTATTCTAGGACCGAATCCCAATCCTATGTAAATTCTCAGAAAGCCCAACATTAAAAGACACAATAATGCGGTGTTGACCTCTGAGAGGTTAGTGTTGTGTCACTCAATTGCCCGTTTTAAAAGCAATCACAACCTATAAGTTTTTTCACAGTTTAACTCCTGTACAAATCATATAATTGGTCTGCGTCTTGGTAAGAAGAATATTCTTCTATTCACTTACCATAACCCATGTGATCAAATCATTTTATCAGTTGTGTACATAGTATTTTTGTTCTTATTGATTAGGGAAAACGATATACAACGACAGCATAATGACTTTCTCCTTTGAGGATGCATGTAAGCTACCATACTCTTCATCAAGTAAAACACATGATTTTTAGCGGCTAATGGGTATAAATAACCCAAGACATACTCACATAGGATCATTAGAGAATATATCATACAACCCACAACCATCATAATATACACCGCATACACCCTTCATTCTTGTTTTCTTTACTATACTATATTTCTCTTTTACAATTGTTAACTTAAGCATTAGAGGATCTTCTATCCTGATAAAAGACTTATTTTGCAGAACAATAAAGGATAACAAAGCCTAGACACCTTATCCTAAAGGCAACCATGGAAAACCTAAAACCAATTTGAAGTTTTTATGACTTTATTAATGATGTTGACTATGGAACCTTGAATAAAAGCTAGTTCATTTCTATTTTACACATCATCCAAAAGTTTTTTCCATAACTGATGAGTGCTTATTGATGTTGTTGTAGCTACACAACAACAACTTCGCACTCTTCCACCCTCTTTACAGGTGATACAACATCTAACTTTATTGTATGAACTATTGAGTGCACATAAACAACCTTAGTTTTTGAAGGAATAGGGCAGGACGACATACAAACAAGTAGAAACGAGAATACTCATACTCCAACCCTATAAAAAAGCCACCCCCTCAATGAAGAATGCTCTCAAATTGAATGCTCCATACATGAACTCCAAAGATTAAATAGTAGAACCTCAACAAATCCCAACAACAAGAGTGATTTTCACTTTAGATCTCTCTTCAAGTTTCACTCATATACCCTTTAAAAAAAAAACCATGATGCAAGATGAAATCAATAATGATACAAGTTTTTGGAAAGGAATATCACCCCTACTAAATGAAAGATTTTCTACTTTATTATCGAGTGTTGCACTCCTATCTCTTCAATGATTGCAAGTCCATTAAGATCAACTTAGACAAATATGATAACCTTACGGAACAAAAACAAATATATATATATATATATATATATATATATATATATATATATATATATATATAGAGAGAGAGAGAGAGTACAGATCAAAATAAAATTTGTAACATAAAATAACAATGTTATGTGTAAAGTTTTCCTAACAACATTCTAGGGATTTGCTTGAGTGTGACGTCATAATCTGCGGCTTGACTCCATCCTTGATTTTGGCAATTTTTATGCAAAACTCACTTCCCGCTTAAGCATAAGTATACCAGGTAAAAAAAGCACACCTAGGCTCTTCGTCATCACATGAAAAAAAAAAAAGATAAGACCATTAGAGCATATCTATAAAGGTTTAACAAGAAAATGTTTAATGTGAAAAGTCTACTCGAATCTATTGCCATGAAAGCCTTGATTAGTAGAGTTTACAACTATTCTTTATAGAAACGATCTTATACTCTTCCTGACTAAAGTCTTCTCAAAGTGAAACGTGCAATGAAAAACCATATTCGAGTACAAAAAAAGTGAGCATGACAAGATAAGAACACCTTTGTTTCTAATAAAAAAAAGAGTTAAACCTCTCAAGAGCCATCGATCAACCTTAAGGTATCTAAAAGGAACATATAAGGATCCATTTGTGTTTGACTAACATTTCTAAGCTCATGATTATACCTCTCACCACCACCCATATTAAGGCATTAACTGCTATTTAGAAAAAATAATTTATGCAATACCCACCTATAATGAGCGATACAAACACATGGAAACCTAATAAAACTTTTTCTTTCTCACCATGAAAATGGGCATGACACCGAGCATAAGTATGCCATAAAAAAGAAAGAGAAAAACTTATTGATAAGAGTTACCTCTAATAATTTGTTAAGAAAATGCAACCCTAAAAAAAGGTCACCACATCCATTATTCATTATTCGAGATTAGATAATCTTCAAAGATTGTATTGAGATAAATCTTGTGAACTTTGTAATGAAAAATTATTTTTCCTCTATTTGTTTTTCTCCAAGGTATTATTAATCTCCACATCTTCAAATGAAATCTTTATATAAAATCTCCATGTCTCTCACAAAATATCCATATAAAATATCCATATCTTCGATGAAGTCTCCACTTTTCCAAACAATGAGCTCTCAAACATTCTTCATGACAATTTCTCTATTTATCCTCTATTATCATTGTCACATTTCTTATTATAACAACACTTTCACTGTCACAAAGCATTCTCAATATTATGCCCTATAACTTGACAAAAAGAAGTTCATGAGCCTTTTAAATTATATATAATTTCAAAGACTCTAAGCAATTGATGGACTAACACATAAGAAAATAATGGACAACTTGTTATCTATTAGTGAGACTTGGCTTAAGTGGATAACCTTGTCTTTGATCATCATTGATAGAAACTTCATTGCTAGAGATAACCGGATCACCATTGATAGAAACAGTCTGATCATTGCATAATTGCGGATCTGTATCCTCTAAGTAGCCTTCAAAACATCCCCCATGTTCCTCCAATTCGAATAATTCTCTCCCACCTTTTCCATTATCATCATTCTCTTCATTGTGACTCTCCACTTGAAGAGAAGACCCATAAGCTCCCCTTAAATAGTATGGCTTTGATTCATAAAATGAAACATCCAAGGTCACAAGTAACTTTCAGTTATGAGGATCATAACACCAATATCCCTTCTAAAACTCCAAGTATCCTACAAAGACACACCATTTCGCACATGGATCCAGTTTATTTTGCAAAACCCTAGGCACATGAATATAAAATATACGTCCAAACACTCTTGGTTCAAGATTTGGGAGATGAAGAAGAGAAAGCAAAGATTGCATCTTTTGTGGGGGAGTTTGGAAATCTATCACACTGGATGGTGTTCGATTGATTAGATAAGCAGCTGATTTCACAGCCACACTCTAGTACACCTGCGACATATTCAAGCCAAAGAGAGAAGCCCTAACTATTTCCAAATCTATCTATTGTTTCGCTATGTTAATCTATTTTGTTGTGGAGTATAGCTATAAGAGGTTTAATGTTGAATTCCATAGTGTCTCGGAAAAGCACCTAAAAATTTATTCTCAAATTATTTATCGTTGTCAGGCTGTAGTGTACGAATCTGCCATTGGTATTGAGTCATCACCATTTCAACTCATTCCTTAAATGTTGTTCTTACACAGGATTTGTTGCCGGACCCAAACATCCGAGTGAATAACTGCGAAAAGGCTCTGAACTTTTATTCAAACTTGGAAAATAAGAAATATGATGGCTTTTATCCTGTTAACAAATTTAACAAAGAAAATCAAAATTCCTTAAACCTTAAAACAAATGTGGTTGCAACTTGTTAAGATAGCCAAACGAGAGTTATGCCCTACCCTTCGGTTCCATAGCCATACAATTGCTCGAGCTTTATCTTCACTGCTTGTTTGATTCACTTGACTGAGCTTTGACCCACCTTTTTCTGTCAACTCCAAATAATAAAGTTTCCCTCACCTAACACCGTAACCAAGAATCTTCCAGGTTAGAATGTCCTGAGAAACACAAGGAAGGCCAAAAAGTAACAGTGCATGTGAGGGTGGAGGTACTTTGGCTAATCAAAAGGAGATTATAGTCAAGATATGAAAGAACAAGAACGATGTCGAACGTGAGTGAATCAGATAAAATGACAGATCCCTCCCAAGTAATAGGGGAGGTACTGTCATTGGCTCTGAAAATAATTGACTGAGGAGACGGTTTAAAAAATTTTAACTGACCATAATCCATATTCATATGATTGGATGCACCTGTATCAATTATCCAAGTACTATTCTTAGAATTCACAAAGAGTATAGAAGCATTACCAGGTGTACCTGGGTGAACAATATTTGTTGTAGGTTGTATTTGTTCCTCAGTCATAGAAGCTACCATAGCTTTTCCACCAAGATTCTTCCGAGGTTTCTTTGTAAAACCCCACCAATCAGGATAGCCAATAATCTCATAGTATCGTTGTTTTAAATGGCTCAATTCGCCCTAACAAGTGCACACTAGGCCTCCAGATTTTCTAGTGGCTTGATTATTCTGATTTTTCGAAGGACCTGATGTTGTTCCTTGACGAATTCGATTGACTATCATCGCTGAGGTCTTAGAGATTGGATGAGACTCTCCCATTGTTTTCTTCTGCTAACACTCTCTCCTAACATGCGCATATGCACTTTTGAGATCAAGCTTCGGATCTTCTCGCAAAATTTCTCCACGAACCTATTAAAAAAAAAGGTCAAGTCCATTTAGAAAAATATGAACCCGAAGCCTTGCCAGGACAGAGTGCAACTGAACCACTCCTTCAACTGTTCCTGCCTGTGACACGGTCCTGTGATCAATCTCCTGAAAAATAGCAACAAGTTCATTATAGTATGTTGAAAGAGGATGTTCATTCTGCTTAGTGGGAAACGACTTGTGCTTCAATTCAAAAATACAAGTTTTGTCTAATCCATCATAAAAGGTTTTTGATACTGCTTCCCATATCTATTTAGCCGTGGAAAGACGAATAAATCGTTGTATCAATGATGGGTTCATCGAGTCGATAAGCCAACTCTTGACTCGATGATTTTCGGTTATCCACATCGCCACCTTTGGATCTCCGGGTTATAATAGCTATTTTAGCATAGGAAATACAACTCATGCTGACAGAATAGGAAATACAATTCATTCTGACACCTTTTATATTTGTGTCCATATATTTTCTATGTGGCAATTGCCTTAATTTGTGATTCTGCTATCGGCATTCAGATTAAAAGCTTTGTTAGCTATCCCAAAGGTCCAGCCACGGTTTGCTATTGCTATATGGAAGAAGTACTCGGCCATGAAGTCTCTTTTGAGTGTTTGCATGAACCCTAACAAATATGTGAGTACAAGGTCCATTTACTATACAATACACTGTTAAGTAGTCACCATTCAGTTTACTAAAGAAAATCGAAGGACCGGATCAAAATATTCACCTGGTTCAGTTTCCTATCGCTCATAGTGTTTGCCTGAACCCTGAAGGGAATTATCTTTAGTGGGGTGCTCTTGACAATTCTAACATGGAAAAGTTTCTGAGGTTCGTAATGGGCGCGCGGGCTTCGTGTGATGGGAGAGGGTGGCCCTTGATACAGTTAAGGTGTAAGGAACCTTCTCATGAATCAACAACAGGAAAACAGAAAAACACAATTCCCAAGGATGAGATAATTGTTTTACGATTTTGTGACCCCTTGTCCTAGAATATTTTTAATAAGCTATAAAGAAAAACCTATGAGTTGATGAGTACTAGAAAATGTTTCAAGGATGATCTAAAATTCAAGGTATCAGTAAATAAAAAGCAGCTTAGCAATTGATGTTGTTGTGCAGATGAAATCACTATGGTTGTTTACGGGAGTAAACCTTAATTATTACTATCATGCACTCTACTCTAGGCAATGATGTTGAATTTTTAAAACAAAGAAGATGTTTATTTCAATATTTCTAGAGGATTTATTTTTATTGATTTTCTTTATAATTTTCTGAAAGTAACAAGAATGAATAACCCTTTTCGTTGTCAAATGTAAATCAAAGGCAGAGCCAAATGCTGCTCTTGACACTGTTGGAAGACAGAACACTCCCCTAACTCTTATTTGTATCCTGACAGCTCGCCAGTGTCAAGAAGATGACCCTTAAACTGTGTAATTTCTTTATTTTATGTTGTTTGAGGTAGCTACATTAAAATAACCATGCATTTTTCTCGTATGAAAATGGTAGGTGGCAAGAGTAATTTCTGAATCTGACCACCGAGGGTTTTCTTGGTGGTGAAAGAAGAGGTGGTCAGATTTGTTCCAAGCGAGTCTGTAGAATACTTATGGCTCAAATTGGAAACATCAGAACTAATAATCATCTTAAATAACTCCTTACTATAATTCTTGGTGATCAAGATTAGAGGTTTGTGCGTACCAACTTCTTCAGCCATTCATTCTTTAGGAGGACAATTGATTTATTACCTACACATAGTAACATGACCAAGTTGTGGAAGTTCTAGTTGGAATACACTCCCTCGAGTGGCATTTTTCACGTATCATGGTCAGTTGGTCTGTTGATAAACTGGAGTGAACAAATTCCATCACCAGTGTAGGTGGGGAGAGTTGACTTGTTTCAGTCTTGTTCTTGTCAGCAAGTTCTGAGACATCTTTCGTCTGAGCCCAATAATATGGCCATGTAACTGGGCGTGTGCACCCCCCCTCCTCCCGAGGGCCCTAACCTTGACTTCAAGCCTAATAACATGACCAAGTGTTCATAGACTTGTATCTTATATCCAATCATTTTTTTCTTCATTGTAAGAGAGATTTTTTTTTATTAAAACACGTGTAAGAGATATATTTCTTCATGTACGTATAATGAATTTTTATCTTTTATTAATGCTACCTATGACTCTTCCGTAATTAAAGCAAGCAAAAGTTGAGATCTCTAAGAAATATGAATGCATTGTACATTACATCACAGCAAAAGCTAGAGCTGAAGATGCAACTTCACATTGACAAATAAGTTGCAAATCATAACTAGTGAAATTTTTCTTGGCCTCATCTTTATCCAGTCCAAAGAGTTTCGATATCTTTTCTGAATCAAAAGTACGAAAATCCAAAGTAGAAACAGACCGGCGATAACCAGCTAACATTGCATTGCCTCCATTATGGTTAATGATGTCTGTTATAGAAGCCTGTAAAAGGGTGAAGTTCTGGATATTCTTGGTGGCATTGGAATGAGCCTCAGTTCTTAGCAATCTGTTCTGATTAGAATGATTAAGAATTGGCGAAAAGGATGAGCGGTGGAGGCTTGGTTCTTCTATCTGTATTGGCTTTAGTACAGAGAATGTGCTGCTACTACTTGCACCGTTTCCTGTCTCAAGGTTATTATTCGTACTTGGCTCTGAGATTTTCTCCACCTAAAACAAAGGAGATCGGAATAGATTATTTACAAGATCATCCTAACTTTTTCATTGAACAATATATATACATGTATGTTGAGAAGATTAAAACAAGAATATACCTCTTTAGAAGATTCTGTTCCTTCTTCAGCATGTTGAGAAATTGATTTCTTTCTTCCATGACCTTCTCGACTTGCCCTGGATGATTGATTTCTTGACCTGCGCCTAAGAGATGGAAGGAAGGACAAACAAGTATACTTTCATCAATTTCTTGTGTAACGAATTAAATTAATAAATTGAGGAGCATTTTTGGGGACGTACCTTTTCCTATCACTGATTTGAGCTGGCTCGTCCTCCTCTTTGTAAATTACTGGTAGATCTGGAAGTTGGCATGGCAGTGGACTTGAAGAGAAGAACTGCAGGGGGTAAGAACTGATTAGAACACACAGTGGAATGAGCTAAAATAGTTTACATAATCAGCTGGAGAAATGAGAACAGATATACCAAAAAGTAGATAATATTAATCACATAGGGAGGAATCGCCACTAGTTCTCACGTACGTGACTTTGGAGAGCAGAAGCAGCAGTCCCACGATATGCTGGGTTCAGAGAGAGAAGCGTGGTCAAGAGACCAAATGAAGACTCGGGAAAATCCTTGAAGGCTTATTGGAAACTAGGTTTGTAGTGTTGTGGTGGTCTGAAGCTTGTTGGTAGCCTCATTATCTTCCAATAGTCCTCTGGTGGTGAACCACAAAGCTTGAAAATCCTATGAAGTTGCTCGAACTAAAAGCAATAAAACTCATCCAACACACACTGCATTCAGGAAAATGGAAACGAATACAATATGCTCCTCTAGAATTCGATTGTGCTATTTTCTTGATGGGTCATAGAATGTCTTAAATAAGAGTAGGAATTGATTCATTGAACTTCTTGATGGTCGCAGAATCTCTATTTAAGAAGAGATGATGTGGTTATGGAAAAATATGGGAAGTAGATGAAAAAGACCAAAAGCAAAAGAGCAGCTTGTGATAGAACAGGTAGATTGTATCACTTCAAATTATAAGTACAGATTTTCCATTGATTACTGACTATTACGGTATCATGTCGTCACACTGTTGCACAAAGTTCTGGTATTGAAAACATTGGAGAAGAATCCAATTGTTGATTGTATCTGATGGAATGTCAAAGAACAACAACTACAACAAACAATTTCATTCAATTCGTTACCTAAAACGAGACTTGAGGCATCAATGATGGTAAAAGAAGTTTTACCTCTGTCCTTCCAGGCATGATTGGCCTTCTAATGAACATCTCAGCCAATAAACATCCAACATTCGAAAGATCAAAACCTACTCCATAATCTGGAAAACCCAGTAATAGCTCTGGAGCTCTATACCAAAGGGTTACTACTCCGCTGGTAAGTGGTTGTTTTGGTTTAGGTATGAAGAAATTTGCGAGCCCGAAATCGGGCGATTCTCAGCACCCCTTTTTGCCTATTAACAAGATGGTAGCTTTAATGTCTCTGTGTAAAATACCCCTCTCGTGGCAGTGCTGGAGACCTGAAAGCAGTTGTTGCATGCAGCACTTGACCTGTATCAAATTAAAGGCACCAAATCACCATATTTAGAGTTTCCATCTATAGAATTAGAGACCATAGGGAATTGCATTAAATATACATGCACATCTTTGCGTATACAACACTTTAGTATTGATGGAACACTAGTTTATAGAATTTCCATTTTTCCCAGTTTAATGTAATATTTGAAACTTTCTCCATTCCTGTTCTTCATACTTTCCAAGAGTTAATAGATTGCACATCTCTTTGGGCTGCAAACCATTCATGAATGTTCAGTTCATCATTATGGCCCCAACAAACAGCTACAGACAACTGTATCTCAAAGAAGGAGGAAGTTCAAACCTGTGGTTCAGTGAGCCTCTCGCCTGGACGGGAGACGATCCTGGTTAGGTTCGACTGCATGAAATCAAAAACGAGGTAAAGACTATATTGCATCCTTGACGTGGCTACTCCTTCAAGCTTGATTACATTTAGATGATCTAACTTCTGCAGCATCATTATTTCTCTTGCCATAAACTTGACACTTTCAGGCTCTGATGTGTTAAATCTTACCTTCTTTAGAGCAACTATCTTTCCAGTGTCTCTATCTCGAGCTTTGTACACATTGCTCTAAGTTCCCTGGCGTACCTGTAAATGAAAAACATAATCCCAATTAGATGATTTATAGCATATCATTTAAGAACTTAATCAAATGAAATGACAGTAAACATAGCTTTTCCAAATTCCAACTCTCTTTCCCCCACCCCCATTAATCTCCCACTAATCACCTTGGCCTCTATCTACATACAAATTGGAAAAGGAGTTCTTTGAATACTTGTATGGGGGGGAGGTAGTAGAGGAAAAGGTAACAAAATCAAACATTAACATTAGCTAGCTTATTATAAGAATCAACACTCTTTGGAACCAAACCAGCCAAAACCTCACTAGGAAAGTTATCGACAAACCATTTTGGCCACCCATCCACAAGTTCATCCCCCACTGCCTTCTTCAAAGAAAATCTTTGCGACACATTTCCAACATCATTCTTTAACCCTTCTCCCTCAACTAACTTCTCTCGTCCATTCTTTTCCAATTCTTGTCTGGACATCTTCCCAGCTTCTCTCTGACCAATAGGTCTCCCTCTATTCTCTCCCTTAACATACCTATTTTCTTGTTTCAACTTCTCTGGTGACTGAGGTGGCGAGTACATTGAACTCTTGCTCTGAACACACCCCATTTTTTAGAATCCTCAACTTGTTGCGGGGAATCAAAATTACGATGATTGCTAGGTGACATAGTAATGTTAACGAGAATTACGTATGATATGATCGTGGGTGGCATAGAGCAATATCCATTTTTGATCAATCAAGAAATGCGCAAATTTGTCGTCCTTTGACCAGTATATTGTTTGGATTTTTGCTAAATGAAATACCCTACATCTTTGTTTGCCCCTGCTTTCTCCGCCATAATGAGTGAGGAAGTCTATAGAGACAACGATTCTTTTGTCGCCTCCATTACCAATGAGTTGGTCTGTGTTATCTAGGGATAGTTTTAGCTTCTTCTTTTCTTTTTTTACGGATTAGTGAAATTCAAGGATGTCTCTCCAGTCACAGCCAAGAGACCGCACATCAAGTCAGATTTACGATAAAAAATAATTTAGCCTCCGGCAATTGTTGTAATGAACAAGCATTTTCCACTACAAGTCTAGCCTCATACCTAAGATTCTGGAGGAATATATGGAAAGTTTAACCTTCGAAGAGACTGTAGTACGGAGAAAACAAGGAGCTACCTGAAAACAGAAAAGCTCTCTCCCTCCCTAGTTATCAACATAAGCTAAACTTGAAGAATACATTCCAAGCACATTGAAGAAGAGACAAGATGGAACAGTAAATTAATAATCATGTTGTACACACTGCTATTTTGAACAGAAATTTAAGTACCCTTATAGACCTTCAAATTTCATAGTTAATTGATGATGATTTAGAATACAATATACTTAGTGCTAAGGTTTTTTTTAGTATTTAGATAATGAGTAATGATATGTTCATAGTATTGTCTTCTTTGGTGGAGCATATAGTTGATGGTAAAAGTCTTTGTTTTATAAAACAGTCTTTTTTGTGAAGTTTAGCGATTTTCAAGTAATTAAGTCAATGATTTTTTTAGTAAAAAATCATAATAAATAAGATAATAAGCATTAAATTATAAGAGCCAGTGTTTGTTTTTAGTTTTTATATGATAAATGTTCTAGGAATGTTTGATAAGATAATAAAAATTGTGAATCTTTTATTTGTGATTCAGATAATATTTATAGTCCTTCAACTCTGTCGTTTTATTTTGTTGAGAAGGTGGAAAGTCTTTTTTTTTGTTTTGAAAATTTGGATATGAAGAAATATCACAATATTAATGTTAATGGAAATAATTTTTACATCAATATTAATGTTGATTAAAATATTACAGGCTCTTTGAAGATTTTTATATACTTAAAGGTGTAGAGAAATAACTATCATAGATTCTTAGGCCCCGTTTGTTTGCTGAAAAGTAGTTTTTTTTTTTAAAGTGAATTCTGGAAAAGTGAATTATTTTCTAATGTTTGATAGTGTAATGGAAAATAAGTTGAAAAACACTTTCTAGTGTTTGGTTATGTCATGGAAAATGAGTTGTAAAATAACTTATTAATGTTTTATTTTTCTCAAGTTTATTAAAATAACGAGGAACAAATCTTACAAATTAAAAAGTTGAATGAGAATGAAATTGAAAAAAATATATATAATTTCATAAATTATCTTAAATAAATAAATTATAATCAAAATAATAGAGATCAAATCTAAAAAATAAAAAAAATAAAAGATGAAGAAATTAAAATAATAATAATTAACATTTTATAAATTATTTCAAATAAAATAAGTAACAATCAAAAGAATAAGAACCAAATTTGATAGATAAAAAATTTCAATAAAAAAATGATAAGGGAAAAGCAAATAACAATTATAAAAATAAGGACCAAAGTTAATATAAAAATTAAATTTTAAGAGATGAAATTAAAAAATAAATATTCAAAACAAAATATATATAGCAATCAAA
>Ga0307515_10009246_pt1 | contig 19080 bp, 9 predicted proteins | sample 17_EM_MG_FD_194513 | JGI IMG/M metagenome (GOLD analysis project Ga0307515, IMG submission 194513) | Populus trichocarpa ectomycorrhiza microbial communities from riparian zone in the Pacific Northwest, United States - 17_EM | ecosystem: Host-associated > Plants > Roots > Unclassified | place...
TTAACCTAAAACTATACATTTACTATTAAATCTAAATACGTTAATATGCTAGTTAAGGGGGGTTAGGGTAAAACTATTATCTTATATAAAATTTTTATTAATAAATCCTATATTACTAGCTCCTATATTAATTAGGACTTAAGTATTCTACCAAAGATAATAGTTAACGGTTATGCTATAATCCTAAGAGTTAGAGTTTATAACATTTAAAGTATTTAACAAGATCTTAAGGCAGAGCCGTTCTAGAGAGCGACTTAACTCTAAAACATGCCTTTTAGTAGTGAGCGGGAAGTGGTTCCTATAGAACGTTGGTTATAGCTTTACCCTTATAAGTAGTGCTTACTAAACACGGGGCTAGAACTAGGTAAAGATTAGGGGTAATAACCAGAAGATTAATCTAGTAAACGGTTGCTAGTATTAGCTATTTATAAATTATATTTAGGTATAGAGATAGAGATAGAGTAGTAGTTAGAGAAGTAGGAGTTACTTCTATATTTAAAGTAGAGGCCTAGCTTAATACGTCGTTCTTATTTAAAGGACCCTAGTAGGGTATATCCTAGGGTCCTAGTATTAATATTTATAGCGTTAGGGTGCTTAAATTAAGATAACTTAGTAGACGTTTATGGGGCTATTATATTATATTAAGGAGCATGTTTTAGTATTAGGCGTAGTATATTATTATACTATTTATTAATAACGTTTATATAGGCATTAAGGGCTCCTAGTAGATCTATGCCTATTAGGGAGGTTTTTAGTTTAGGGCTTAGGGGTTTAATAAGGCTACTAACTAGTACAGAGTCGTTCCAGCTAGTTTTCTTTATATAATAGTTAAATTTAGAGAAGTATACCGGGAAACTTTTCATTCCTTAAGCTATATAGTTTATTTTCCTTTAAGTAGTAGCTTAGTAGTTTGGGTTACTATATAGCGCTTTAAGAAGTATAACTAGGCTTTATACTAAGTTCGGTTAGAGAGGTTTAATAAGGTTAGCTACCTTTTCTTTTAGTTAACTTAGGGCGTAATAAAGTTAGTTAGCTTTAGTTAGGTAGTAGTTAGTATTACCAGTTAGCTTATTTTTAAGCTAGCTTAGAAATAATTAGAGCTCTTATTATTTATTAATAAATACTAGGGGATTTAGTAGTTATTTAGATTATTATGGTATAGTAGTTAGCTTAGGGTAAGATACTACTATAGGTTTAGGGCTTACGTTCCGCGTATTCATCTCTAAAGAAGGCGTTTAGTCTTAAGGTCCTAGCATAGGCATCTTAAGGGTATAGATTTCTTCTTAAAGGTCCTTAATTAATTACCAGTGTCGTGCTTCTTATTTAGCTTATTATTAATTTAAAATAGCTTAGTTTTATATAAGGGCGTCTATAAAAGACTTCTATATCCCTACTAATTATTCTTAAAGTACGGATATAATTCCGGCGGCCGTTATAGGAGTTTTGGGTTCGTTCTATATATTAACGGTAGTATAGGTAGTTAACGCAACGTAGTATTATAGAGTAAGTATAAGCGGCGATAATATATAGCAAGGTAGATATTATTAAGCTATATACATAAACTATATAAGGAGGTTAAGACGTTACGTAAAGAGAGAAGGTAGGAAAACGGGGAGAAAGGGTATATATTAATAGCTTAGTTGCTTAGTTAATATATACACAAAGCAAAATAGGATTTAGGTGGTAGTCCTAGCAGAACTTGGCAGGATTTAGTGGAACTTAGCAGAATCTAGTAAAATATAGCAAATTGCCGTTAAATTGCTGCAAATTGCCGTCTCGTGGTCAGTCTTTAGTTGCTAAGTTAGTAGAAATAGGTAAACGTGTATAAGATATTACGGGGGTGTTCCGTAACACTATAGTAGAATAAAGAGCTTCTATAGAAAAGGAAGCGAAAAAATAGCAAAATGAAAAAGACTTTAAGAAGAATAACCTACTAGAATAGCTTTTTATAAAAGTATAAGAAAAGGATATCTTTACTACCCTAAAATATATAAAGGAGAAAATATTATAAATATTCCCTAATCTATAATATAGTAAGAATAGAATAACTAGAGCAGTAAAAAGCTGTAATAACTAATATAAAGCTTTTATAACTACTTTATTTCCTAAACCCCCTTTTACTAGCCCTATAACGTAGAAGGACTATACTATAGATAGTAAATAGGAATAGCTAGAACTAAAGAAAATAGAAGTCTATCTCTCGCACGGCACAAATAGGTCATAGTCTATTTTAAGTATATTAATTATGGAGGGTGCAGGCTTATAGGGCGGGATCTAGGCGATATCCTAGCGTTTATAAGGCTTTTTAGGCCTAAACTTCGGAGATTTAGCCTAAATCCTACCCGGTGCCCCTAATAGGGTAGCCCGCCGCTAGACCTAAATAGGACTATAAGTATTTAATCTAATATACATTATAAGGGGGGTAGGTAGGTGAAAAGAACGACCTATTAAGTGCAGTTATAAGTAATAATGTTATTAACCGTGTTAAACATCTGGTTAAATACCTAAGTTATAGGGTTTTCGGCCAAGCAATGTATAGATATATAATATCTATCTCTCGCACAGCATAAATAGGTTATAGTCCATTTTAAGTATATTAATTATAGAGGGTATAGGCTTATAGGGTGGGATCTAGGCAATATCCTAGCGTTTATAAGGCTTTTTAGGCCTAAACTTCGGAGATCTAGCCTAAATCTTACCCGGTGCCCACTAGCGAAGCGCCTACCACCTATAAAGAATTAAGTTAAAATAAGAGCAATTTCCGTAGTCCGAAAGTATAAAGTCTCTACTCTACATTAGGCTTAGCAATATAGTAGAATAGCAAACGGCAATATACGGCATATTGCGGCAATATCGCGGTAATATACCGAATATTATAGAATATTGCTATAGGAAGACGGGTAGGCAGAATAGTGTAGCGGTGTAGAATTTTACTAGCTCTATCGTTAAACGGACCAATTAGGATTTTTTATCCCCGGGATAAAAAATCGCTATTAGCTTGGCTAAGGGTAGTAAGCGGAACTAATATCTTTGTAGTAGAAATAGGTAGACGTGTATATAGAACCTCAAGGTAGATATATACACAGAACCTTAAGAATCTAATAATAATTGCAGATATTATAGATATGGCAGAATGTGGCAGGTAACGTACCTTTAGTACTATTATATAGCCAGTATAGGCACACTACTAGAAATTTAAGTTTAATTAAAGTCGTTTAGTTTCTAAGGTATTATAGTAAAGTTTAACCGTATCTAATGTCTATTAACCTAACTACGCCGTTTATAACTCTGCGAAGCCACAATTATATGTATACTATACTATACCCCTATAGAAGAAGTGGTTAGAGTAACCATTAGGTAGGATGCCGCCGCCAGCTAGGCGGGTTAATAGAATCTTATACACTACTAGCGCCGAAAATACTATATTATTAACGCTAAATAATAGATCTAATAGAGGCCGGGGGTTACAGTTAAATAACCATATTATTACGGCTATAGGGCATAGACAATCTCCCGGTATAGCGGCGATCTAAATATTAACGCCTCTATAGGTTTTGTTTATCTTACTCCGTTTAAGGTAGAAGACTATTAAATAGCCGTTAGAGGCAATTTTAACGTCGCTATAGAGGGCCCTTGTAGTGCTAAAGTCCTTAGCTTTCCTATTTAGGTATATAATCTCTCCTATATATAGGAAACCTATAAACGCTATTATAAATACCGCATCCATATTTGCATCAGCCTTGTATAGCCTAAAGGTAATAATCTTGTCTAAAATATCCTTTATAATTAGTAGTTTAGTCTTTTTAGTAGATAGGAATAGTAATATAGCCCCTACTAGGGCCCTCTTAATAGTATAGTCTTTAAAGGCGGTGATTAAGTAACCTAGATCTATATAATAAGATCGGATTATAGAGATATAGTTAGAGAGGGTTTCTAGCTTAACCTTACCTATTAAAGGGGCGGCTATACCGAACGCTTGTTAAGCGATCCATTCCCCTAAGTTTATCCTCTTAACTAGATACGGTAATAAACCGTTTAGGGCTAAGAAGGCCTCCCAGCTCTTAGTAGCGGAGAAGTAGCCCTTCCTTATATTAGCTGCTAAGCCATGCTATATAAGTAATAAAAAGTAATAAGACCCACCGGTCTCGCTCCAGAAGGTTAGGGGAGGTTAATTAAATAACTCTGGGTTAACTATAAGAGTTAGAAGCCACTTAGAGGAGAGATATCATTTTTCTAGTAGGAAGCCTTTATTTATCCGGCAAGAAGCCGTTATTTATTCGGCAAGAAGCCGTTATTTATTTGCCACTTAGGGCATAGTAATAATAATTTCTCGCGGTTAAATCGCAAGAGAGTATTAGTAAGCCCATTATTGGCGCTGGAGACCTATATAGTCGTTATAGTAATATTATTTATTATTAAGGATATAAGTATCTTTTAGAGTAATTGGTTTCTAGGACCTTTTACAACATTATTCTAAATGCCGCTATAGGCAACTATATTATCTATATAGATATAGAGAGACCCATACCACTAGACCAATAACTACCTTCTAAATGCCTCTGCGATAGCATATATCTCTTTTAGGTTAATATAGTCATCCGCCTAGTCTAGTAGAGGGTAATAGCTAAAGGCCTAGGCCTAGGGTAAGAAAGACACGTAATTAGGCCAGTAGCCATTCTCTTTACTAAAGTAGAAGCCTCTATAGCCTTTAAGCGATAAGGCGTCAGTAAATAAGTAAAACTACGGCCTCTCCTTATTATTAAAGAATAGTATACCGTTACTTAATATAAGAACCTTAAGCCAGAGGTTAAGGTCTTCTTTAAGCTCTAGGGGAAGGCGCTAGGGCATATATCTTAATAACCTAGTAGGCCATTTTATTATAAAGTCCTATAAGGAGCGAGAGTACGAGCGCCTAAGGCGGATAACTCTTGCATACTATGCTAGGCGGCCCGCCAGTTATTAGGCTTGCTATAATAATAGCCAGCCCTTTTAGAGGGCTTTAGTTACCTAATTAATAGCTTTCTATTGCTTAACTAGTAAGAGTCTTAACTCTATTACCATAGTGTTAATAGTATAACCCAGAACTTCAGCCTCCGTACCTTTAATATTTTTAATATCATTTTAGGGTACCCCTAGCTAGTCAGTAACTAAGAGGTATACCTCCCTTAGTAATAGCAGCATAGTTAGACACTTAACTACGAATATAAAGTCGTTAAGGTAGTACTTAATAGCAGAGTTAATTTATTATACTAGGATCTAGTAGAGATCTTTAGCAAATAGGTTAAAGAGGAATGGAACTATTCGTAAGCCAAATAGCAGACAGTATTTAACGTAAGTAACTCCCTTCTAGATAAAGCTAAGTAGGTAATACAACTACACTAAGACGGGCACAATCCGGAAGGCATCTTTAATGTCTTATTTAACTAGGTAGTAGCCCCTACCGGCTATAATTATATATACTAGTATAGTCTCTACCCAAGTATAGTATAGTGTTACCTAGGCTAGGTCGATTAAGTCATTAACTAAAAAGCCCTTAGGTAAAGAGAGATCGTGGATACAGCAGAAGCCGCTATCTACCTTAGGCACTAGGCCTAAAGGTAAGGTAACTACAGAGTTAGTAGTCTGTATACGGCCTAGGGCTAAGTCAGTAACGACCTTTTTAGATATAAGATCTTTGTTATTATATAAGGAGAGGTAGTTTTTATAAACACTAGATAGCATAGGTAACAAGGGACCTATCTCCGTCCCGTAGGTAAGGATACCTTATAAAATTGCTAGGATATTTCTAGGGTACCTATAAAGGAGCATGCTCCAAGCAAGAGGCCTTAGGGGTAATAGTAAGTCGGCCAGAAAGGTCGTTTATAAATAAGTTTTAAAAAGAGGTACTAAATTAGGCCTGCCTTGGAGCCTTGGCGCCTATAGTAGGTCCAACTAGATAGTTAAACCTAGAAAGATATCTTTATCTACTATTAAATCTTAGGTTTAACTACTTACGGCGGTAAGCTACCTAGGGTATAACTTTAATGGGTGGTCTTTATCGCATTTAGAGTATATATAGCGGTAATAACACGGATCTTCTCTATAAGCCTACTGGTTGTTCCAGCTATAATAGGGCTTATTAGAGGTAGGGGGAGGGAAGGTATTCTTTTACGATCTCTTTAATGCCATACTACGGACTTTAAGCCCTTAGCTCTATGCCTTTATATTAGCTATTTGGCAGTATAGGGCCTTAAACTAGGTAGGTATATCCTAGTTACTAGGCTTAAGCTAATTACGATCTATAACGTACCTATAGTAGTTAAGTATAAGGTCTAGGATAGAGGTCTAGTTATAGGTTACGGAATAGTCACGGATCTTGTTTATCTAGAGCAACATCCTTATATAGAGGTTGGTTGGGTATATACAAAGAGTGCTTACAATTACCACGTAGTTTGTAAACCCAGTAAACTAGACCTCCTTATTCTCATAAACCTTACGGCTAGTAATAGGTCTCTTTAAAACAAGCTTTTTGTTTTTAATAGTAGCCACATTAGAGAGGTTTGGGCGGCCAAAATATACCCATAGATATGCTAGATTCTCTAGGCAGAAGGATCCTTTTTATATATTGTAGAGGTCTCTTCTAGCTAGGCTAGGGAGGTTAAGCTTAAGCGTGCCTAAGCCTTCTAGTAGGTTATAGGACTTACCTAGTTTATCCGCCTTAGCGGTAGAGGGGTGCTCTAGTAGAGTAGGCTGCTTTAGAGCGGCTAGCCTTGCCTAGTAAAACTTCTCTTCTTATTCCGTCTTTCGGATCCGTGCCTATTTCTCCTATTCCGTCTTTTAGATCTATGCCTGTTCCTCCTACTCCCTCTTTTAAATCTCTAGGTTATGGAGTTGTTAGGCCCTCTTGTCTTATTTCCTAGCTCTTTCTTCTTCTGAAGATAAAACTATAGTATATTTAGTAGATGGGATGGTAGTAGATAAGGAGGTAGATAATAGGGCGGTTGAGCGAGGAGTTTTCAAACAGGTGCTATTGGCTAGAAAGTCGGTTATGGGCCTTAATGTAGGCTACTAAGAACACTAATCGCAAGCAATCTATGATGAAAAGAATAACCTATTAAGTGCAGTTGTAAGCGATGATGTTATTAACCATGTTGAACATCTGGTTAAATACCTAAGTTGCAGGGTTTTCGGCCAAGCAATGTATAGACACGTAATATTAAATATATAATCTTCTTTAGCTCTAATAAAAAAGCTCTATTCCCTACTATATACTCTAACAATTATTAGTAATATCTAAAGATATAACTCTAATAACCCCTAGTAGTAAAAGTATAGTAAAAGGTCCTATAGTTACTATAGAGGACTTATATATAAGATTATATAGTTAGAATAAATAAAGGCATTGTACGGAAACCTTTAGATTACTTAAGATGGGTACTATTAGCGACTTAGTCAATCGTGGCATGTGCATAGTATGAGGGATGTGCAAGCCTATACAATTGGATTGTCTATAAACGAGAATCTAAAGCTAGAGAAAGGAAAGGAGAAGAAGAGCAGCGCCGGTCGAAGTAGGGTTCTTTTATATGGTCCTTAAGTCACGTGACCGCAAAGTTCTGCCAAGTTCTGCCACCAAGTTCTGCCGTTTTCTGCCAGTGCTGTAATAGGTTATCTTATAAATCAGACGCTCCGCAGAAGATTTGTTCCGTGACACGGGATAACGCATAGACCCTCTAAAACGCCTGCAAACTCCTAAGCCAATTAGAATAGCGCCCTAACTCCTGCTAACTCCTGCTAACTCCTAGACCAATTAGAACAGCGCACTAATTTCAGCCCCCTGCGCACCCCTATCACCTAATAAAATCTTCAGCGAAGCGTCTAAGAGCTTATAGGCGTTGCTTTAGTAAGATTTAAATGTTTTAGATTACGCATTTTGACTTTAACTAGCTCTACAAAAGCCCCACCAATAGTTATTAATGCTTTATTCGATGCATTTCAATTTTAAGGTAATAGTCTTTAATTCTATATATATAAAAGCTAATTATAACGCAGTTAAAGGTATAAGATACATCGTGCAAAACCTTAACTATATTTTGGAATTAAATATTTATAACACTTATAAACCGTTCCTTTTACTACTATCTACACCACAACCATATTACGTCTACTTTTGTTATTAGCCAAGTCCTATAACCTCCTTTAAACTCCTGCGAACTTCTGCGAACTCCTAGGCCAATTAGATCGCTTATATATAGGACCCTAGGGCGTGTCTAGCGTTACTCCTCTATACATACCACCTGTTACTAATTAGAGCACAGCCAATTTATATTCTTTTTAACTCCTACAAACTCCCGCGAACTCCTACAAACTTTTACAAACTCCTAGGCTAATCAGATGCCTAAACAAAATCGCAATCGTAGGAAGAAATAGTACAAGGGTTAGTGGAAGATAAGGGCGAGCGGGGTAGAGATTTGTCTGCATCTAACACTACAACTAGGTCGTATTATAGCAATCAGCTCAATGGACCTAGAAGAATTGCCATCTATTATTAAGGAAGCTCAGCATAAGGAAAATGTTCCGTTACAGATGGCCGTTCTAAAAGCATGTCTTAAGCAAATACTCCGGCATATAAACCCAGGAGGCCGCCCTTAAACCCCTTATTTCGAACAGATACGCACCTTAAGACGTCTAATATTTAGTTTTAGCGATACACTTCTTATTGCACGCACGGGTTTTAGAAAAAGTCTTATTTTTTATACTTTTTTAATCTTAATAGGCAAGATCACTATCTAGATAGTCCCACTAAGCAAGCTCGGCGATAAACAGTTAGATAATATCTGGAAGCTTAATGGTTTTAATCTATGTCTTATTACTGCTAAGAGTAGGAGCCTAGATAAGGCCCTAATTAAAAAAGTAAAGGATAGTGTATATATATACGTACTTCTTAGTCCTAAGCAGGCCTTATTAAAGCCTTTCCGGGATACGTTAAAGAGCCCAGAACTATAGGCTAGGATTAAACTTATTATAATTAATGAGTGTCATCTAGTAAAGCAATAGAAATTGTTCCGACCGACGTTTATAATGTTAGGCGAGCTACGGACAATACTTCATTAGGATATAGTTTAGTTTAGTTGTTCTACTATACTTAATAAGGAGGCAGAACAACTAGTTCTTAGTAACGCCGGTTTTCGCTCTATAGGTAACCGCATATACTAGACTGAGGTTATTAGAACTTTTATAAATCGCCCTAATGTCTTAATCTGCGTACTGCCGCTTAGTAAAGGCAAGGTAGATTTATAGGACGCACTATACTTCCTATTAGACGCGTGTATAGATTTAGATACCGCAGTCCCAAAGTAAATACTAAAGACAATTGTCTTTATAGACAGTTGTCGGTCCGTCTAAGAAGCAGCGGTATACTTCCAAAGAGTACTCCTTACAAAAACTTCAACCTTTGCACCTAACAAACAGTATACTACCAATGCCAATAGTAAAGCTCGTTGCGTTACTAATATAGTCCAGGTGTATACTGCATATATTTAAGAGTATAATCGTACTACTTAATATAAAGAGTTTAAGAAATCATTATCGTCTATAAGGATTATAGTGGCAACAACCTCTCTTGGCATAGGTATTAATATCCCAGATATTAAATAGGTAGCGCTTTAGAAGTTTCTAATTATAGAGAGTCTTACAGATTATTAGTAGCGTCTTAGTTACGGTGGACGGGGCTACGGTTAGACTAGTAAAGGTTATATATTTTTACCGTATTAGGCCTTTAACACAGAAGGTGTTAATAGACTAGAAATTAAACAGCCACAGTCACAACTAGACGCACCTTAGAAGACCACTCATAGGCTATATTAGAATCGACTACTAGCTAATTAAGCAATAGCGCGTAGTTAACTAGCTAATGGCTATACGCCCGGCGACGCAAGTGACACGGAAAATATTTCCTCTTAGATATTAGCTTTAAGCTAGGCTCCTGTTCCTGTTAATAAAGCTATAATGACTAGATTTTAGAGTAAGGCAGAGATATCTTATTACGCTAGGCTATTAGCTATATAGATGGAAATAATTAACGGTATATACTATTAAAAGGCCTTTCTAACTTACCTTGGCGAGGATTAGTTACCACTATAAGTTTAGGTTACCCATATACCACTAGATTAATATTGCAGTTATTACAATCCAGCACTGCTTCTAACTCTTACTTAGGCTCCGGATATCCTATAACTAATTACTTAGCCAAGAAATAATACGCGAGCTTACTTTGCCCTAACTCTTATTAATAAATAGGTAACTACGTAGGCAGAAGTATTATATAGCAGTATATATAGGCGCATCCCTATGCCGCCATCTACGTATATAGATATAATATGCCGCTAGTAGCTTATATATACGTATAAACTAGGACTAGACTTTTAGGATATACTAACCTTTAATTATCTCTATGCTAAAGCTCCTTTACTTCAGATATAGCCTTATAGAGAGGAATCTAGGCAACTATTAATAGAGCAACTTTAGTACTTTATTAGGGAGGTTAACGATTTATATACTAAGATAAAGGATATAAGATATACAAGAAAGCAATAATAGTAGCTATAGGAGCTACAGGGCTAGCATAGTCAGGAATCTTATACCAGTACATCCAATTACGCCGCAACTATTTGTAAAAGGGATAACACTTTTGCCATATAGGTTGCAAGACAAGAGGTATTAAGGGCTATATAGTTGCGCGTAATTAAGACGGCTAGAGCAAATAAGCGTATATTATTAGATATAGCGAGAGTTAGTATACCGCCATTAACCTTATAACTAGAAGAATAGGTTAACGGAGTTATTGGTACGCCAGTATCGCTATTACTAACCGTACCTGTCCTACCTAATAGTGTACTAGAAGGTATTTAGCGTGCTATAAAACAGCTTAAATAAGCTCGCACTTTAGGAGCAAATGTCGCTAGGCATAGCCCTAATAGCAGCTAGTTAAATATCCAGTAGCCAGTTATTAATATATTAGATATACAGAAAAGCGCTACTCCTAGTTAAAAAAGATAAAGGCAGAGGCGTGAAAATATAAAGCCAACGACCCCATTAATATGTCGGTTGCCGTTAGTATAGAGGGATTTAAATACTAATAAAATACTAACCTTTATACCTATTTTAAAGAGAGGGCGTATAAAGTAAGTAACTCTAAAGGGTTTAAAGAACTTTTATATTAATATATAGAATATATTTAATTAGTCTAGGAGTTTATAGAAGTTTATAGGAGATAGTACATTATTTTTATTGGCCTAGGAGTTTATAGGAGTTTATAGGAGATAGTACGTTGTTTAATTGGCCTAGGAGTTTATAGTAGTTTAAAGTAAATATAAATTAAAATTCTAATTTTGTTTAATAATATCTTTAACTACTTTAAAAAATTTCTTTACACTTATACCTATTAACCATCTCCCATTAAAGCTTTTAATAAAAAGCTTTTAAAATATCTCCTTCTGCTCTCTAGGTGCGTACACACCCCCTAAACATCCTCCTTAATAAGGAGAGAATACTATAGGCTGCGGCCCTCCTTTATTATCGCCAGCTTTAGTCTAGCAGAATCTAAGTTAAGATATAGTTAGTATTAGAACTCTAACTATTAACTGTAAAATATAACTAACTGGTTTTAATAGGTGCCCTTACCCTTACCGCCGCCCTTCCCTCCTAATAGTAGTAGCAGTAGCAGTAATAGCAGTAGCAGTAGCAACAGCAACAGCAACAGCAGCACCGCCGCCGCCGCCCGCCGCTGCCGCCGCTAATAACAACGACAACAACAACGATAAGGATAAATAGTTTAGTGGTAGGAAGTTAGGAGAGGAGCCGTAAGTATTAATAACTATATAGTATGTACTTAGCTTAAATATATTTATAGACTACCACCACTATTACTATTACCGGCCCTAGCTCCCGCTCCTGCTCCTACTCCCGCCCTAGCCCTTACTCCTACCCTAGCCCTCCCCCCATTACTAGCCCTCCTACTACCGGCCCTTACTGCTACCAGGTTTGCCCTCACCTAGCGCGCTAACCCCGTCCGCCTACTATAGGCTTAGGCCCCCCGCGGTAAGGCGACTGCCGCGTATGCCCCTACCGCCCAAGGTAAATAGTAGTTGTAGTTAGCGGTGGGGTTAGCAGCTATGGGGCTAAATAAGCGGAGAGACTAGGGCTATATTAGCTGGATAATAGAGACGGAGTTAGGGGTGGAGTTAGTAGGTAGTAAGTAATGCACTGCCTGCTAAGCCTTAGGTAAGGAGTATTAGGTGTACTCTAAAAAGGGTATATAGCAGGTGAGTAGGCCTAGGAACACCTGCGCTCGCTACTAAGTAGCGGCCCGTTCTAGTAGGTGCAGCCTCTTAAAGCAGAAGCGTAAGGACCCTAAGGATCCCTTACCCCTACCTCCTAGACTAAGGTCTTTAGCGGCGTATAAGCTGTCTAGTGGTCTATTACTAGGTCTTAGCAGTAGTAGCATTACAGTATAAGGGGGAGGAGGGGGAGGGAGGGTTGGCGTTGCTTTCTGGCACTCCGGTAAGCTAAAGTGGCGGCTTTTATAGCATATTCTTTATAGGTAAGCTTTAATCCAGCTACGTTAATCTAAGAGGTAAAACCCAGATAATAATACTGTTTAGTGCGGGCTAAACTATAAGGCATCCTTTACAGGCAAGCTTTAATCCAGCTATATTAATCTGAGGGGTAATCCTAAATAACGGCACTATTTAATATGGGCCTAACTATAAGGCGTTATAGAAGCCCTAAAGTTATCTAGTAGGTAGTATAGGTAGATAATAGTTAAATACAGTTACCGGGTTCTATTGTTGCCTTATATATAAAAGTTTATATAAAAGTTTATATAAAAGGTCGTGTAAAAGGTTATGTAAAAGGTCGTGTATAGGTTTATATACAAGTTTATATAGATTAGTTAGCCTAGTTAAATAGAAATATAGGCATTTAATTAGCTTAGAAGCTCGCAAGAGTTTATAGGAGTTTAAGGACTAGGTAAATTTAACCTAAGGGAGTTATTACAGGTATGCTGGTTTAGAGCATTAATAAATATAGGTATTTAATTAGTCTAGGAGTTTATAGGAGTTTATAGGAGTTTATAGGAGTCTAAAAATTAGTTAGCTACTCTAATTCCTATAAGATTAATTATGTTAATTATTATAAGGTTAATTGTTAGATTAATAACCCTATTTAACCCCTCCCTAACCTAGTTAGTATAATCTTCTATATTAGCAAATCCATTAAGATTATCTAGGGTATTTAAAGGGTATAACTCTTTAAGCGTACCTAATTATCGGACGTGCTACTAGTTAAACTAATTAACTTTATCCGCTAGCACCTTAATGCCTTCTTATAAGATATTATAAGAATTAAAAAAACTTCCTACTAGCCAATTATTTAGTACTTTATAGTTTAGCCAGATCTAAAATAAAGAGGGTATAAGCAAGTAAAAACATATTTAGTAGTACAGTAGCAGTAGTATAAGTCCTAGGTATATACTTACTAAATATAGCCTCTACTCTTTTACGTAACGCTCTAACCCAAGTATTAGATAGATATACTCGGTTAAATATAATATCTACATTATAGGTTAAGTTCTTGTAATACTTTATCTTAATCTTATAGCTACTATTAAGATACTTAAGCCTAAGGTCAATTGCTTTATATATAGTAACCCTACTAGGCCAGTTAATAAGCCTAGAGGATAGTATTGCATACTATAATTTAGGAGTATTTACTAAGGAGAGATTCCATTAATAGAATAACATCTCGCGGCTATAGTTGAGCTAGGACGCGCTAAAAAAGTAGATAATAAGAGGGTTAATAAAGTGCCTTAGCATACCTATATTAGCATATTTAATAGTATACCAAATAGTTAGAAATAGCTTAACCTCCTAAAGCATACAATATATTATCTAGAATTTAATATCGTTATACGGTTGCTTATTAGAGCTATTACTATTCTATATATCTAATATAAAGGCGGCTAGACGGACGTCTTTAACAAGTTCTAAAAATTAATCTAGTATAAGAGAACCAATAGCGTTAGTAACGTGGTCCATTTACTTAAAGATATCTCTGCTAAAGGTAATAAGGTAGCCCTTATATTATATTACTATATAAAATAATATAACTATATATGCCGTAAAGCCCTACGCAATAATTAGTTCCATTAGGTAATATTTAATATTCTCCTAACTATACTAACTACGACCCTATATAGTAGTATCAGCTTATAAGTAATAATAAGCCTTCTCTTTAGAAACAATAGGTGCCCAATGCATACAGATAATAGTATTTAGTAAGTTTATCTAGATATAGAACTACACAGGTATACTAAAAAGCTAATCCCGTTAGTTATATAGTTAGCAAGCCTAGGTTTACTTATTTTTAATAGCCCTAATATAGATTGCCGTAAGTTAGTCTCTATAGATAAGCTAGAGTTAATTATAGAAGTTATTACAAACAGCTCCAGCTTTAGTAGGATCTTCCAGTATATATAGACTAAGCTGGTCTAGAAATATACTTTTATAGACGCTATATATACCTTTAATAGTACCCTCGTCCTTAAATATAGCGCTAAATTACTAAAACGTAGTCTTATTTATAAGAAGGCAATATATACTTAGCATTTTAGGATAGCGATCACTATCTCTAAATATAGTATTAACGCCATCTATATAAATTCTCTTAAGTGCATCTAATATAAGGCTTTATATAATATTTACCCTAATCCTATTATCTTCACTAGATATACTAGGGGCATTTAGTATATCTTTAAGCCTAAGTGGTATTATTGGATTATATATGCCTTAACGTAAACCTAAAGATAGTAGCTTAGGGCAAAGAATAATAGCCGCCATTATTATTGCCCGCATTGTAGCTGTATAGCCTATAACCTTGTCACGTTTTTTATTCTTAAAATTAATATTATTATAGACAATTACTACCTACTTACTAAACGCTTAACACTAAAGCTATCTCTAAGGAAGTTAGCTAATTGGCCTAAGAGTTTATAGGAGTTTATAGGAGTTAGGTATAGTACCTCTACCTCCTTAGTAACTTTAACTATTAACTAACTAGCCTAATAATAACCATAATATATTCCAAGCCCTAATAGAGTCTTAATTACTTACTGCTTTACGCTAAAGCCTATTAAATAGACATTTAGTATTAAAGAGAGGAAGCTAGATCGCTTTTTGGCCTAAGAATAATATACTATACTAGTAATAGCAAATAATCGCCTAGATAACGTATTAGACTAAGGTATAGCGTTATAACTAGCTTAGTAGGTGCGCTAATTACTTATAAGCTTTAAAAGAATAGCATACTATATTAGAGTAACCTCTTAGATAATTCTAAAGGCTAGCTTAAAGTCTAGTGTCTTTAGGTCTATAGTATAATTAAATTAACCAAAGTAGGGCTAATAGATAAGATTATTAAGCTCTATAGTAAAAGAATCTGCTAGAGAAGGACGCTAGCAGATATCCCTTATGCGTAGATCGTCTATAGCACGCATTAGTACACGCTGTTGCTATTATAGTTAGGCATATTAAAGGTGCTAAATTATAACCGCTTTACCCTTTTTTACCCCAGCCTAAGCAAGTATAAAGGTTTAAAAACTCCATTAAACGCGGCAGAGTATATTAGCCACCTATTATAGCTTAAATTGCGTAAACTGCTATTCCCTAGAGCTTATATTATATTAACTATAAGTAGGAAAAGGTTTATTAGAGGAAGGCTAAAGAGCCTTAATAGCGTCACTATTAAGCTCATTATTAAGGTAGTTTATATCACTATTAGAATATTTATCTAGGTATCTATTAGGGTATTCGTCAGGAGGTAAAAGAGGGCTAAGAGGGGCGCTAGATAAAGGACTTTATAAATTATTAGGTAGGGGCATATATATTAGGCCGGCGACATCTATTATTTCTTAATTAGATAAAGTAAATAAATAGCTTTTAATTAATTCTAATTATAAATGTTTTAGAGTTAATTTAGGTATAAGATACAGCGTTATAATAGAAGAGTTATTGCCTAATAAGAAACAATAAGTTCTTATACAAAGGGCGCCTATAAGCTCTCAGACCCTTAGGGAGAAATTCTTTTTAGTATAATCTAATTAGTCTAGGAGTTTGCAGGAGTCCACAGGACTAGGGTAAGGTAATCTTATTAGCTTAGGAGTTTGCAGGACTCCACAAGCGCAGCACTAGCCCTTAGCGCCACGCCGTGGCGCAATTTCTTCCCAGGGGTCTGATTTATGAGATAAGTAACAGGTATGAGATAAATTCTTCCCAGAAAACCCATGCAGTCACTTTACGTGATGTCCACCCCACAACAATTCATAATGCTTGGGTTATGTTATGCGAAACGATAATATATAGACGAAAGAGCAACCTAGTGGAGCGGCGTCGCACAACCCCTGAGCGCTTTGTGACGTGTCTAAGGCGCACGTGTCGTCCCGTCAGGCCTGACATAATGGTGGCCAGCTCCGTCGCTCAGTTTGACAACGGTAGCTTAACTTCCATCGATCTTCGCCCTTTCCTGATCGGACTACCGATTCCTATACATCGCGCTTCCTGCTTCAGACTCTTCCTGCCAATACAATGGCGCCTATTCAAAGCCTTCAGGAATGGGTGCAGGAGAAGTACCGGACCGTTGGGATTGACGAGGAAGGTAATTTTATCGGAGAGAATATCTTTACGTGTAAATTGATCGGCTATTATGGGAGTACCGCAGACGCTCGGGCTCTTGATCAAAAGTCTTGGAAGGAAAACCTAGCTGAGATTCGACGACTTGTTAATGTGTGCGTCTTCTAGCCCGTCATTGTAAATTATTTTACTCACGTACGCTTCTATCAGGAGGGCATATCTCCCTACAGCCACTTCAACCCAGTCACTAAATCCGGAAACTGAACCCAATGGCTCAAAAGCCAAACCACGGCCAACTTCAAAAGCGACAAGTAGTAGCACAACGGCCAAAACCCCACTCCAACCACCAAATCCAAAGGTCGAAGCTACTACTTCAATAGCTAGTAACTCAACTACCAACCCTGGAACCCAGCCACTGAATCCAAAGGTGAATGCTGGTACTTCAGCGGCCGGCAACTCAACTACCAAACTTGAAGCCCAACCACTAAATCCAAAGGTCAATGCTAGTAACCATAATCAAGTGCCTTTGAATACCAAAATGCTGGGTATGTTAAGGCACATCTCGGTATTAGGCAGAATGTGCTAACAGTCTAAAGAACTTATCAACGATACTAAAAGGCCATTAGTCCGGAACGTTAATCGTCTTTCTGAAAGTGATCGCAGCCCGAGGATACCAAATATAGAGCATCAGCATTGCCTGTTAGATTTGTCTAGCTACAGTGAGAGTTCATACCTACCTGGGCTGGACGATAGTGACATTAGGAATGCTGTCGTCTTTTCAACTGAAGTACTAAAACGTTATGATTCGAGGTTGTTACCACAGTACGGGCTTTTAGGGAGCATCTGCCCTACGAAAGAATCACTTGTAACCGCAAACACAGATCCGAGGCTCTTCCTTAATACAAATGTGCCATTTTCGGCATTTATCTGTGGCCTACAAGGGAGTGGGAAGTCGCACACAATATCATGTCTCCTTGGTAAACACACAAGCACACCCGTTTAAAGAGTCTTACTAATTATGATTTAGAAAACAGCCTTATTAAAGCTCCTATCCTAGGGGTACTTCAACAGCCCCTAAGCGTCTTGGTCTTACATTTTTGTCAGTATACGTCACGGTCAAGCTTTCAACCTTGCGAAGCGGCCTTCCTCGCATATCATCACCCAAATTTCCGTGAATACACTGGCGTATCATCTATCCACATAATGGTTGCTCCATCGAACTACCACGACCTAAATACCTCGTATTCGTATATCCCAGGTGTAGATATTCGACCGTTCAAGTTGAAAACCAAGTATTTGAATATTAGCTCAATGTTAACTCTGATGTCTGTAGATCGGACCGAGGCCCCACCGCTATACATAGGTCAAATAACCAGGATACTACGAGAGATTGCGACAACATCGACAGGAGAATTTAATTACCCGAAATTTAAAGAAGCTATAGAGGCCTGTGATCTCACTCCGGCTCAGAAGGGTCCGCTCCAACAAAGACTCGACCTGCTAGAATCATTCCTAGACTTAGATAATTCGGCTGAAGACTATAGCTTTGAAGCTGGAAGTATCACAATCGCCGACTTGTCCTGTCCTTTCGTCGATGCGAACACAGCCTGTGTTTTATTCGATATTTGCATTGGTATATACTTAGAATCAAATCCTACTGTTGGGAAGCTTATTGCTGTTGATGAGGCCCACAAGGTACCTTTCATCGGATGAACCGAATCTCTTAAATAGCTGCTCATACGTACATAGTATATGACGAACACACCAGCCTCTAAAGCCCTGACAGAAAGACTCCTAACAGTGATACGGCTACAACGCCACTACGGAGCACGAGTCATAATATCAACACAAGAACCCACCATACCCCCACTCCTTATAGACCTCTGCTCTATTATCATCATCCATCGTTTCTCGAGCCCAGAGTGGTTTGACGTCGTTCGAAAGCACGTTTCGATTGCAGAGATGGACAAGGCTGGACTAGAAAATCTCTTCGGACGGATTGTCACCCTTCGCCCTGGTGAAGCCCTGCTCTTTGCGCCATCGACTATTTTGACCAAGCGAGAAGAGAATGGTGATGTATTTATCCAGCTAAGTTCGAATCTCTTGAAGGTGAAAATCAGGAAGCGGTTGACGTGGGATGGGGGGAAATCTGTCTTTGTCTGCAAACCGGCGATGGATGGCTAAAGTTTTCGGATAAATTAATGTGAGTTGTCGCGGTGCTTCAGTACCACCTAGAAACCCACTACCTTCCTATGGTCATCGTGCAGTTCCAGAGGTACCGTAGAAAATTTAATACAGTTAAAACTCTTTAGTACGATATTTGATTACAACGATATACTCTATATTACGATCTACACCCCTTAATCAAAGTTTTTTTGGTGTAATATTACAATATACTAACTATTTACAATATCGTTAA
>Ga0307515_10009247_pt1 | contig 19079 bp, 15 predicted proteins | sample 17_EM_MG_FD_194513 | JGI IMG/M metagenome (GOLD analysis project Ga0307515, IMG submission 194513) | Populus trichocarpa ectomycorrhiza microbial communities from riparian zone in the Pacific Northwest, United States - 17_EM | ecosystem: Host-associated > Plants > Roots > Unclassified | place...
ATGCTTTCATAGCATCGTTTTCCAATCCCAAGCACATGCCGCCACTCTCATGGCCATGACCCTTCCCTATTTAATCCCTCTTCCCCCCTCCACACACATCACTTCAAGCAAAATTCGATTTAACTCTTCTCTCCACTACTCTTAATTTGTCCTATCCGTCTTTCCACAAAACATCAAACTAGTTTCTTGATTTGGAAGACAACGTCTCCATCATTCTTCTCGCCTCTCTCTAATCTTCTATTTCCCACTTTGGAAACTTCATTTTGTTCAAAGACTTGTCCTCTTCTTTTAATCCCTTTTTGCCATTTTAAAAAGCAAACATACGTACTTCTTAATGGATAACACTTGTCTTAATACACCAAACATGTTTCAAACTTCTGGTCCTGATCATGACTTCTTTGCTCGGCGATGTATATGGGTGAACGGACCTGTCATAGTTGGGGCTGGCCCTTCAGGTCTAGCTGTTGGTTCTGGTCTTAGAGGACAAGGGGTGCCATTCGTTATGCTTGAACGAGCAAACTGCATTGCCTCACTTTGGCAAAACCGCACCTATGATCGCCTCAAGCTTCACATCCCTAAGCAATTCTGTCAACTACCGAGCTTCCCATTCCCAGAGGACTTCCCTGAATATCCCACAAAATATCAGTTCATCAACTATCTTGAATCTTATGCCAAGCACTTCAATATAAATCCACATTTCAATGAGACTGTGCAGTCTGCGAAGTATGATGAGACTTTTGGTTTATGGAGAGTTAAGACCGTTTCAACAAGCAGTTCAAATCCTAGTGAAGTCGAGTACATCTGCAGATGGCTTGTGGTGGCCACCGGAGAGAATGCAGAGAAATTCTCGCCAGAGTTTGAAGGCTTGCAGGACTTTGGTGGCCATGTTATGCATGCTTGTGACTACAAATCCGGTGAAAGTTATCACGGAGAGCGTGTACTAGTTGTTGGCTGCGGCAATTCAGGCATGGAGGTCTCTCTTGATCTATGCAACCATAACGCAAGCCCATCAATGGTTGTTCGCAGCTCGGTAAGTAAGCATGTCTTACAGAATTTGCTATCCTGATCATAATAAAACCTTAAGCTTATACATGCTCAAACGATAATTAGTTCTTAATTAATTACTATAATACTCTACAGGTTCATGTCTTGCCTAGGGAAATTCTTGGGAGATCAACATTTGAGTTGGCAGTAACAATGATGAAATGGCTGCCACTTTGGATGGTCGATAAGATATTATTACTTTTTGCCTGGCTAATTCTCGGAAATCTTGAAAAATATGGTCTGACAAGGCCATGTTTAGGACCTTTACAGCTCAAGAATACTCAAGGAAAAACCCCAGTATTGGACATTGGTGCACTAGAAAAAATAAGATCTGGTAAGATCAAGGTTGTCCCTGGAATAAAGAGATTCTCTAGTGGCAAAGCTGAGCTAGTTAATGGTGAAATTCTTCAAATCGATTCTGTAATTCTGGCAACTGGGTATCGCAGCAATGTACCTTCATGGCTAAAGGTGAGGAAATGGTTTGCTTTTTAGGATTTATTATACGACAGTTATGGAAGTTGCAATTGTTTTTTCATGTGTGTCTTTGTTGTTGATTAAAGACATCTGTGTTTCAGAAATTTTAGAAAACTGTGGTCGTTGCTGGTTTTTTCAGAGGTTTATTTTTTTGTCGTATACATAGACCAGAATATATCTGATAAAAATAATTGTAGTTGACAAGTTTTTTCTCTTGTTATAAAAAAAATGTGGCCTAGATGTTTTTACCCGTGACAGACATAAAAAGGAGACATTAATGAATTAGAAATGTCAAATGAATCAGAGCATGTCAGGTTGCTGCTGCTTCTGATACTCTGTTTTTTCCCCTTTTTTTGGTATCTCTCTCAGGTAATGGGGTTCTGTTTCTTTGACCCTTTGTTTGTTACCATGATTCCTTGCCCTTGCGGGGGAAATTAAATTTCAGACATTGCCTCTGCACAAAGACAATATGATCTATGTAACTTGAGGAGTTATTTTTTCTTCTACTTAGGAAAGATCAATGTGCTAACCTGATATATTTGGACTATCTGTGCTTCTCAGGAGAATGAGTTCTTTTCCGAAGATGGGATTCCCAAAAATCAGTTCCCTAATGGATGGAAAGGCAATGCCGGGCTTTATGCAGTCGGCTTCACAAAGAGAGGTCTCTCTGGTGCATCTCTAGATGCTATTAGCGTAGCATTTGACATTGCCAAGAGCTGGAAAGAAGAAACCAAGCAAAAAAAGATAACCGTGGCAGCTCGCCATAGGAGATGCATTTCACATTTCTGAAGTCACAAGATTTTTCCGTCTGTTCATTTCCTTAGTCCAGGGACTTGTCAAAAAGAAGTGAGATCAGTTTGTGCAGAAAACAATGTAGAGCACAAGAACAATGAACATAGCTGTAGCCCTCTCCTCAAGAAAACCCAAGATCTGCAAATAATTGGGCTTTTTTTTTTTGTACGAAGGAAGATGAGGCTTACTGGTGTAATGAACTTTTTTATTTTATTTTTTTCCCCTGGTTCAGAGGAATTCTTTTGTATCACAGTGTATTTTAATAATCCAAGTCAAATGGAAACGACAATTCTTTCAAGTACTCTCCTCTCTCTGGTCCACTCATGGAAATTATTACAGCTGATGGGCTATATCTCCGGTCTTGGTCCACCACAGCCCAATAAATAATGTGGGCCCAGGTCCATCAAACCAGCAACATCACAAATTGCAAAATCTCTTCAGAATTGTCCTGCCCCTGAACAGTTTGCACAGGAAAGAAAGAGCCTTGCACATGGATTGAGAGGGCCCACAATGAGAACAGTAAGGAAATGCAGATGTTGTTCTAATCGAAAATGGGAAAGAACATGACTGCAAATTTTAACCAATTTATGAAACTGCAAGTCACTGTATGCAATGCCATGTGATTCTTGCCTCCGTACTGGCTCAAATTTCCTTTTGGAGGAAGATTCATCTATGTTCAATGCTTCTGAATCCTAATTTAATATGCCAAGCACCGTCCACCAACTCCCTCTTTCAAGCCCAGCACTATTCGTTAAAGACACGAGAGTCGAGGAGGGACATGTGATTTAGGGATGATTAGAAGCCTAAGTTTCTTATGAACTTGCATGGAGAAATTTATGTGTAAACGACCTTTATGCTGCCGAAAAAAGAAAAATCTTGCACCACAGCACCAATACCAGAACCACTACCTTGTTGAATTTATAATCAAGGAGAGAACCAAACACCTCGCAGCCAAGTTGCTAATGTAGTCCGGCAAGACCAACAGCCATGTGCAGCCAAAACATAGCCACATCTTTATGCAATTGTTTTACATTTCACCTCAGGTTTTGCTAGAACAGTATCCCTTAAAAAATTACAAAGAAGTAATACCAAAATATTAGAGAAAAAGTACAAAGTGAGAAGTGAAAGTGAAAACAACCCATATGAGTACCCATGCTCTTGATTCACGTGTGCAAAAGTAACTCAATGGCCCATCTGAAATTTCCTCACCACCACGAACTCTTGATGAAAAAAACTTTTCAAAGTCAATTTCGATCTTCCAAGAGGAGATGCACTATCTTCAGCAACCTTTTGTCAACATGTTTTAAGCAAGAGAAGCAAAGATTTGACAGTTTGGAAATTGTACTACTTCTAGACTACAACATTAAAAACCACAGCTATATTACTGTCCAATTCCACTAGAATTTATAGGGTTCTCACAGTCCTGTAACCTCATTCTTAGACAGCACAGTTATCGAGAATGAAAAACACATGGGGTGGCCACCATCTTATATCCCTTCTTGTTCCATCAATAGCCCATTCCTACTGGTTCTGAATCTTATAGTAGACGTTAATTAACCACTGCCAACAAGTTCTAATACAGCAATTATATCCCACGAAAAATTGCAGCTATACACAGTCCTGGATGCGTGTATGCGTGAGCAATTTGCAAGCATGTATTTTGCATTTTCCACTTTCAGACCTCATGAAGAGAGAATGTATTTATCCTGTTAATGGAGAGAGAAGAAATTGGACAAATAGTAAAGGCAATCACTGTCATCTTGTACATTTCCATCAACTTGTGCATACGGATTTTTTTTTTCCCGAAAAACCAATGACATGAAATTTTGTTCATTTGCTCCTGTCAATTTGTCAAGTATGTCCAATAACACTGTATCTTAAGACAGGTAAATTACCTATACCAAGATGGAGCAATAACATCAGCTAACTCGTTTGCTGGTAGACAGAAATAAGGAACCTGCTTTAGTACATATTCGAAAGACATGAAACAGCAAGAATTGTGAGACTTGGGCCAAGCAGAACATAGAGAGAATGTGTAACCTCTTCAATATGGCCATCCAAGTGCTTCAAATGGACAACAAAGAACTCAAGCTTTGGATGCAATATGTGCGTGTGTGTGTGTGTTTATATATATATATATATATATATATATATATATATATATATATATATATATATATATATAAGAGTTGAAGGAATAGGTATTGTTAGAACAGAGGAAGCAATAAATTGGGGTTTATCAGGACCAATGTTACAAGCTTCCAGAGTGCAATGGGAGCTTCGTAGAGCTGATCATTACACACACATATAAGTTCAGAAGCAAGTGAGGTCGCTCTCCTCTTCTTCAGAGACGAGGCTTTTTGTGTGTGTAAGACCATCATACTCTCCCACATAACAAATCAGTTTCTTTAAAAAGAGATTGATGAATAGTATTTTCTTTCTTTCTTCTCTTCTCCTCTCTTAACAATGGAAAATAGATATCACAACAACAAGATTTTCATCCAAATAGTAAAAGGCATGCTGATACAGTTGTTTTATACAACATACATGCTCATATATTGTTTACATGAATATCCCACGGACACAGAAGAAATCTCTTAATTAAGTTTGTATTTTGCTCTTTCCCATGGCATGTAACATCTTTTTTTTAAATAGCTCATATGAAATCCATTTGAAGAAGACAAATCTGTCCAGGTCAAATAATTAACCAGCACAAACCTTGTAGTGAACACTTTCTGGTTCATCAATGGCAACCTCTAGAAACCTGTCAAGCCCATTTCGAGTTTCATTATCCACTGTTGAATAATAGAGTTACTTGCAATTTGGATTGTTTCAAGTATCATCAAACCCATTAGGATAGAGCATTAACTTAAATCAGAAAGAAATGTTAAGGCCTGCTCCATCACCGGCTCTGCAAAATGGAGTTTTAAATGTTGTAATACACACTCTTTATTAATCAAGCAGGTAATTTTCTGATAGTGCTCGTAAGCTGTTTTTGCAGTTGATTAAGCTGTACCAAACATAATTTCATAGCCGCTCCAGAAATGCGTGATTTTGTTCCTTGAATAGCAGATAACAGGGTTGGGCTTGATGGCCAGAAAGTAAAACAATCTTGACAGACTCGAATTCAAATAATAACTAACTGCATATATATATATATATATATATATATATCTCTTGATTACCACAGTTGGTGCCCAGAAGCTTGTCCAAGTTCAAATGTTGCTCCACAGATCTTAACGCTGCAGTTCAGGAAACCACTGTGCATTACAATAATTTGAGTCAAAACAAAGAAAAGAAATGAAAGTAGAAGCTTATGACCTGATGCTTCAAGTAGTGATCATGGATTTTTGCTGTTACCCAACAATAGTTCTAATGTGCTCTTCAAACAATACAGACATTCAAATCACTTGAATACCTAATGCTACCAGAAGTTTAGCTAAATTAGCCAACTTCTAAGAAAACAAGCCTTCATACCATGGCACATAATTTTTTTTATAAAATCTTGGCATTATAAATTAATTGATGAGTTAATTTTCAATTTAATAAATATAATGATTGTAAATCGTAACCTGAATTAAAATTTTATGGTGATCTCAACCATGATTTTAATTAATATCGCGATTCAGTTTAAAATTATGACATTCAAAAATATTTTATTTCACCACATTATAATATCATATATGGAGGATTTAAAAGAGGTTATTGACTGGTTACATTTTTGTCATGCTCCCAGGTCTACTTAGTAACGACACCGTATGGAAATCATAGCTCATTAATGATTTGTGGACATAAATAAGCCTTTTTTAAAATTATACTTTCGTTAAATTATGATTTTTTGTGTGTGATTTTTACATTAGGTATTTAGGCTTTTGAATTTTTTTTTTTTTTGCAGAGTTTCTACTGTTTCGAATCTAATAATTAGATGTATTTTAGGATTTCTCACATGTTATATCATCATTAAAATTTTCCGAATTTTAAATTTTTTAACGTTCTGATATAAAAAAAATTAAAAAAATATTATTTTAATATATTTTTAAATAAAAAATACATATTTTGAATGACAATTTCAAACACAACCGAAATTGAAGGGATGCAAAATCACTTGTTTCATTTCCAGGGGTTTGAGCCGTAAGTTTGCTCATGAGTACAATAAATGTGGGCGGAACCTGAAAACAACAAATTCACACTACAGTTACTCAATTCTCACTTTCCATGTATAAAAGATATCCCTGCTAAAGTTTCTCACTACACAAAATTACAGCCAGAGGTCTCCCTTATTGTCATATGCCAAAGAATGACAGCTGGATTTCCCAATCAATGGGAATCGCCCAAAATCACATTTTTCATGCGTTACAAAAGAATGGATGGTAGTATAACTGACTCAAAATATACAGATTACGACCTCCGTTGAGTTGCCAAAATAAGGGGGAGCAGAGCAGCAGCAATAGAAACGCACGCACTGGGTGTCTGTCATGTATCAAAGCAGCTTGCTTGTTCTTCGTCTGGATGGTCCTCCAGGGAAGAGCTTCATAATCCACCCTAAAACCCTTTCCACCACCTGTTTTGAGGGGCAAAAAAGACATACTCATCAGCGACCAATAAATGGGGAGCAAAAAACCTTTTATTTCCTAAAGAACATCTCTCAACACCATGTTAGTTCAGGATGTAGGCATAATAAATGGGAGAGAGGGGATGGGATATGCTTCCTTTGTTTTGTTCGATGGATAGGCCCAAAGAAAGATCCCTTCCAACATGTACTATTTTGCTACCCTGCCTTGTTGAGTAAATTTCCACACAAAAAGGAAAAACGCAATTTCTCCACTCTAATCAGACATTACTGACTCTTATAATTACAACAATAGTTATAATATTTGGTGTTAGATATCATACCTCATCACCTTCATCTGCATATGCAGTGCTGTCTTGCACAGTATGTGAATCTGGTAACCTTGCTGGGATATTTTCACTTGCCATACTTTGAGCAGTCAAAAGCTCTAATCTTTGAGTTTGAATCTCAAGTTTACGCGACAATTCATCGTTCAAATCCTTCATTTATTCGAAACAAAAATCCCAATAAATTATATAAGAAAACTAGAAGAAAAAAATTGCATTTACATCAGCATCCAGAACTGGAAATCAATCAACACTAAAAACACATTTGATTATTCAGAAAATAATTCGACTTAGACCAGATCACTAGAATAACACACTCACCAACCTTATCAATTTCTAATCCATATCCATTTCCTGATCTAGTGAGACATTGATTCCAAGAATGTGTAAAATACACCAGAAACAGCTTCAAGTATATACCATCTATAGCAAAACAATACCCCCTTCTACTATTCTGGGAGTGGGCATACCTTCACAAGTGTCTGTCCTATAATATACAATTTTTTTCAAAATCTTTTAGCATGAAATAAGTTTGAACGTCCAAATAATGTAGGAGGTACCACCTATTTTCAAGAAGGAAAAAAAAAAATTCATTGAAAACTTAAAGTGCCACTTATTGCAAAATTTATGATCTCCGAGATCAAGAACTACTCAGCAACCCAAAAAGTGGTAATCCAAAAATCTTTCAAAGAGCTGAGAGCAGACTCTTCCCCTTTAAAAGCTCTTTTGTTTTTGCTCCTTTCATCAAAAACCCAAAACCTTACTGAGCAATTCACCCTGTATCTCTTTTTTCCTGTACAAAGAAACCAAACCCTCACCAAGCATTTAGTCCCTAATCATCTGAACCTGAAAGAGCTCAATGGAAAGGCAAGGTACCAAACACCATAAACCATAAGATTCCGACACAAACAAACTAAAAGTAAACAAGAAACAGCTGCTTCTATGCACAAACTAAAATTGACCAAGACCCTCCCCTCTTTTCTCAAAACTAAATATAGTTAAAATCCTTGCCCAAGCTGCTTCCATGCACTTCTTATAAAATTATGTCATTAATAGGTTCACGTCCAACAAAAAAAATTTCTTACAAGATTGCTAACTCCATTCTTCATTTTGGGCTCAGAGTTACCTTTAGCTTGGAGCACTGAGATGACTCGGATGTCAAAGCTTGCATCAACTCTTCTTTTTCCAATGCAAGCTGTACCAAAAGAGGACCATTGGAGACTTTACATTTATGAATTCTATTCAGTCACTTCATAAGCTCTTTCATTATTTAACAGGAAAGAAGGGGACAAAAGTTGCCAAATGCCTAGAGCGCTTAGGCTTGCAAGGAATTGACAGAGCATAAAAAACATACCTCGGATATTATTGTGTTAATGTTTTGAATCATTCTCATTTGATCTGGTGGAATATACACAGATGAAGCTTCAAGATTCAACTGACCACTGCCAGGTAGGTTGAGAAAATCAGAGGCATCACTTCCAGGAAATGATGCAGCGTCATGGGTTTCCTGGCCGGAAGTCTCTGGGATATCACCTGCAATTCAAATGAAGAAGGAAATCATGAATAATAGGAAAAGGAAAAGACTTTAAAGAACAAACTGCAGAGGTATTCGCTGCAGTAAGGCAATAACCAGTATATTATCTGTAACCGCTTAGTTGTACAATGGTCTTACAAGAAAAATAGAATGCACCAAGAAACCAATGCCCAACACAAAAATCGAAGCTCAAGAATAGTCATCAAGGATAAACTATAGATGAAAACAAGAACAAATAGATGACCCCCTACATCTCTAACATGTAAAATTTATCCGTCCCAGAATACTATGATTAGGAAACAAAAAAAATGTTTTAGCATCAACTAATGAGGCTAAATCCTGATCAAATCCCATATTGTTCTTCTATTTAAGCTAAAAACTCCTTCCCACAATTTCCAGGAGGTCATGGAGATCGATAGGTCTCAAGGAAGCAGCAAAAAAATTAACAAAAGCACACCAACAAAGTGTCTGAATTTTTTTCTCTACAAAGTCTATCAAAGCATTTAAACTAATTAACCATCTCTGATTGACAGATAAAAGTAAATAACCAAAAACAGGAATACAACAAATTCAGAAATCAAGAGGATATATAAATTTTAGGACCAATTGTGCTGGCAAGTAAATTAAACACACTCCAAGAAATGGGCGCTGACATAGAGGTTGTTTGGAAGTGTAGTAACGGTTGTTTTTCAAAGTGTTTTTTGCTCGGAAATGCATCAAAATAATATATTTTTTTATTTTTAAAAATTATTTTTGATATCAGCACATCAAAAAGATCCAAAAAAAAAAAGATTAAGCAAAAACAAAATCAAAATTTTGGAAAACAATGTTTCAAATGCGTTCCCAAACGGCCCCATAATGGTCCATAGTTGTGGAATTTCTCAAATTTCCTTTACATAACAAAAGGCTGAAAGACTGAACCACCAAAAATGAGATCAATACATCATTTCAAAAACAAATACATTCCATTTAGAAGACCCCCCTCTCCTCCTATGTTAATGAAGACCCCCCCCCCCCCATGTAAGCAATGATATCCACCATTCAGTGGCATTCTGATCAGCATAACATCAATTCTGTTAGAGAGAACCCTCATTACCTAAATCTTCCGTGGATGTTGCTACATTTTTTTTCTCTGCACTCCTGCTAACACAAGCAGACTTTTCGGTTACAGAAGCTTTATGAAGCTTGGATTGCAATAGTTTCTTCTCTGTGACATAAAAATGATGATGAGTTGGGTGAAAACATTAAAAGAATATGCAATATATGTGAGATAATTGATAATTTCATTTTTTTCACCCAAAAATAAATCTCATTACAGGAAAGACTTGTCTGATAGAACTGTAAAAAAAGTCACCATACCACTTATCAATTGATCTGAAACGTAGCACTAAAAAGAAAACATAATAAGTATATTCCTAAATCATGCAAAATAATTATGCAGATCATATTCGTTATTACAGTCATCTGAGCTCTTGAAATTGAAAAGGCCTCCTAAGATGAATAAAGTACCAATTAGCTATACCAGTTTTAAGAAATGCTGTCTCTTCATAATCAACATGGAGATGATTACAGAATCCCATGCAATAAATATGCATCCAACGGCATCATAAAATGTCATGACAAAAAAATATGGTTATTATCAAATCTTCATTAACCTGTCTCTCGTATGAATGGTTATCATTTAAGATTTTAAAGAAAGCAATGACAACTGAAGAACAGAATAACTGTACGTCTAGATTACAAAGAAAACAGTGACAACAGAAGAATAGAATAGCTGTACTTCTTATTAATGATAAGAAGGTCCTTTCAAAATAGTTTGAGGAAGTTTATGCACGTTTCTTGGTTTTCCTTCTCATAGCAAGGCACAAGCACACACATGCAGGCACACTCTATGCTAAGACAGGTTTTGGGTCACAAGTTTTTAGAGAACTATAAGATGAACTGTGAGTGTGAGTGTGTGTGTGTGTGTGTGTGTGTCGGTTCCCTTTGTGCATGCAAATATAGGAGGACCTACAGCACGATGTCCCTCTTTTAACACCATTCCTGATTCGATTTAATTTTATAGATAAAACAAGTTCTCTAAATTTTATAACACAAGGATACTATATAAAACGGTATAGGAGAAATGTCTTCCTCGGTGATTCCTATCCCTTTTCAGCCAAACAAGGTGAAAAAAATCTATTTGAGGTGTCTCTTCCATCTGATATACAAACACTTCTCATCCCTATTGGGTATCAAGTTGCAAGGCATATTTTTTTTCAGTTTTGAATTAGACCAAATATTTCTTTTGCATTATTCCATCCAGTTCTTCATCCCACACTTTTGTCACTTCCCAGTCTTTTTAAACCTCATTTTAGAATGGTCAATATATATATAGCAATAAGAATTTCCAAAGTGAACCAAAAATAATGTGAGACTACCTTCTTGGAGAGCATCAATTGTCGACTGCAGATCCTGACGATCCTTCTCCAGGCTGGACATTTTCTTTCTGCAGGATTGAATTTGAAAAACAACTGTCAAATCTCTTTAATTTCAGAAACATACGAGAAACAAAAGCAATAGGAAAGGATAATATAGGATTAATGCAATTTTTTGTCCAATAAAAGGGAGGGGAAATATACTGAAACAAGCTAAACAGGAGTTTCAATTTCTCTATTGCTTAAGTATCAAAAACATATATATAAAAGACTGTAAAATTTATTTGGGAGGAAGAAAATTTAGGTCAACTATATAAAACTTAGATTTAAAAGAAAATGAAAGAGAAAGAGACATGGCACCTAGATAAGAAACCATACAGGCTTTGCAAACAAGCTACCCCTAACTACAACTATTTTCACTCCTCTAGCCAAGTGCCAAAACATCTACATCAAAAAACGGTTGCTCATGATCTTGATAACTAAGTATCTATTTCAGGATCCATGTTCATGAGAGTGGGAGGTGTGGCATCCTGTCTGCTTGATGCCTGTCCTTAGTTCTCTTTCAACAGAGGTATGTACATCATTAATATATAAAAAACAAGAATCCCTACCCTAAAGGGAAAACTTTTGGCTAACTGCTGCCATTTTGTCCCAGATAAAGCCTTCCTTTTTTTGGCATGCATATTTCATTCAATCATGGAAATGTGGTTGGTTTGCTTGCACCACAGAATCCCTATCTCCCAAAAAATGGTTACTGCTATCTCCCAACATAGCTAAACTCCAATTATATGGATAACTGTTCCAGAATTCATATAAAACAAAATCTTGCTAGTTGCACAAAATTTTCCTTTATATCATTTTTTATAACAAACCCAATTAAAAGTCCACCAACATAAAGACGCACACAAAAAACACTACCAGAAGATCAAGTAAACTGAAGATGTGCATCTCAAATCCTTCATCTTCAGTCAAGAAAGGATAAAGCATACTTGTAAGAAGTTATCTCAGTCTGTGAGCTCTCCAATTGCCTCTCCAGCTTTAGCTCACTAGATCTTAGTCTGAGTGCCTACACAAGCAATTTACAGAACAAGCTTCAGGGAAAGAGAGAAGTAGCAAAGGCCAATAGTGTAGTCACTATGTTATATTTGCATGATACTGGTATCAAAAGGAACCACAACATTAACTGACTGATATATTGCAGAGATTCTTTTTCATATTTGGAAAATTAAAAACTTAAAGCACCCAAATGTAGTGCAGTTTTAGTAAGATTAGAACATTGTGTTATCATTCCAGCAATTTAATAGAGGATTTCGATGTTTAACTTCACAAAAATTTAATTTTCGTGCCTCCGTAAAGAACAATTTTTGATAGAGAGATAATTACTTGGTAGACAGAAACTAATGTTACAAAATTATGAGTGAGCCATGAATAAGATGCACATAAGACAAAAAACAATGGGTTAAATGCAATTGAAACAATGTTATCATCTATCACGTCCGAATGAAACTTGAGTTGCATTCCTACATTAACATATTCCATTTCAATCACATATTGTTCACCAAGAATGAAAAGGTGGGGGAAGATTGGAACTGTCATCTTGAAAAAGACAAGAGAGCAAGATGAAGAAGAGCCAAGAATAAAAAGAAAATTTATTACCTTCTCTTCCAAACCAATAACCTCAGAAGCCAGTAGCTTAGCTCGTTCATCAGCAGCATTGCACTCAAGCTGTGCATTTGCACATGCAATTTTGGCAGACTCAAGTTCCACCTGATAACATCAATGGGCATAAAAACAACAGAAATGTAAACGACCACAGATACCAAGATGGATATTAGCATAACTAGCTATAAGCAAGGGAGAATCACTTCTAACCAAATGGGCCTTGATTTCTTCCTGTAACTGCTCCATATCAGATTTCAGTTGGTTGACAACACCTCTCTAGTGAAAAATTCAATGAAAGTATTAACAAATTAAATTAATAAACCAAAAGAAGTGTCAGGCGTAATCAAATAGCCACTGGCATATTATAGAAACCACAACACTGCAATTGTTATAACATTCTGGAACTGGATGCCAATTTCAACATCCACACAAACCAACTAGCTAGCAACCAAGCAGCTTTGATGTTGTGGTATGAGCAAAACATAGTGTAACCTGACGACACAATTTATACACTCATGATGAACTACTTTAAGCTTTCTGGAAATATTTTGCCACTTGCATCGAAGGGAACTGAAAAATTATATGCAACAATACATGTTGCATTAAAGTGCATGTCAAGTGGTGTATTCTTCACAACAAAATCCATACAAAATCCATACAAAGAGCTAGTATAATCCTCTATTCAGATTTGAAATGTATAAAGAACATAGAGAGATGTTTGGTTTATCAATAATGGTTCCAATCTCAAGTTCCACAAATATTGTGCTCGGAATTGAAATATATACGAAACATCAAGAGATATATTTGGTTTAGCAATGAAAAATTCCGAGATATATTTGGTTTAGCAATGAAAATTCCAACCTCAAATTCTACATTGTGACGGTAAAGTTCAAGTCTCAAAGTTTAACATTGAAATTTCTAGTAACGAATATAATGAGAACTTTACAGAAACACCTTTGTAATCACATACAAAAGATGAGAAAGGCATAAACCCAACATCCCTAAGAGAGCCTGATAATATTTCTCAATTGTTAAAACTCTGTTTCACTCAAAATTGAAATTTTCTAATTAACCTAACTAGCCAAATGGAAAACAAAAATAAAGAAAAGACTTTTGTAGGATTTCCTTCATTATTTCACGGATGCTATCCAAAGAAAAAATCATCCCATCCTTAAAAAAAATTCAACTTAGCATATTTTTCTTCAACATAAGATGTTAAATAATGTATGATAGGAATTACAGGAATAACAAAAAGGTCGACAGATATTTATCCTCTTTTAACCATTAAAAAGAATGAGATTGCAAGAACAGCAGAAACAGATTTTGAGTGCCAACCTGTTGGTTATAGCTATCTGTCAACGATGAATTTTCAGCAGCCAAGGACACTGCTAAAGCGCGTGAAGCTTCAAGAGCTCGTTGCAAAGAGAATTTTTCTTGCGTCAAGTCTTCAATATGCTGCAATAACAAGACCAACAGAAACAAGACTGCAACTGTAATGGAATGAATCCATGGCAATAATCTCAGAGAAGTGACAACAAAAAGTTATAATAACCAGCAAAACATGATGAAACAAAATCTGATAGTATACTCATGGTTCACTGGAAAACAAGTTATAACAACCAAAAAACATGTTGAAGCAAAAGGGTCATTTGCATCATGGAATGTACCTTGACCACAATTCCTACATATAATCTTCCTTCCAATCAAGTTTAGTATTATTGTTCCCACCACTCCTGTCAAAGCAGGGGCTGTGTAATGTGATGTTTTCCGCACCATTCCATTTGGATAGCATTTCAAAGGACCCAAAACATAGTCTAGAGAACTTCTTATTTGTGCATCACGATACCACCAAGTCATTGACAAACATATATTTAATAAGTTTTGAAACTTAAATACTTGATTTTATAATATTCAAAAGATTGCACTTCCAGAAGCTAAATTCAGAAACTTCCAAGTCAAAGCCTAAAAGAGAATAGCCAAGAAAGAAGTATACACTGAAAATTAAATAACACAAAATAGGGATACCTGTTCCAGACCAGAAAAATCTTCATTTTGCTTGGGCAAATAAAACTCATGATTTCTCTCCATACTGTTCTCATTAGCATTAGTGACCCCATTAGTGGACGAAACTGAAAATGGTGTTGCATGATCAAATGAACTAGGCATACTTGAAGGCATTAACTCTGAAAAAATCCTGGCAGTTTCAGTCTCCACTGGCAGCTTCTGGAAAGCAGATGATCCTAGAGCATCAATGCCATTGGATTTTGAAGTATTGATTATAAATGACTTCTCTGGTTCAGAATGTCGAAAAGAACTCTGAGAAGACGATCTAGACACGTTAAGAGAGTCAAGGAAAGATGGACGAGATCTCCTGTTATTACTTTCAGATGTGACTGAATATTGAGGCACATGATTCGAGGAGATCTTGGCATCTGATTTGAAACCTGTGGATTCAGATGTCTGCAAAGCTGTATCATGCACAAAACGCAAATTACTAGTGAGGCTACTAAAATTTCTTTCTTCAAGATCAGAATTCTTTGGGTTAATTGAAACATGTGTCTTGCTCGACTTCAGAATTAGAATCTCTCGGGTTGGTATTTGGTAGAGTAGGGTTCACAGTAAAACACCAGAAAGTGACTATTTACTTAGTTTTCCCCATCAAATAAATATTTAACAAAGTTAAACATTATAATGTGCTGTTTATACAAACAGGCAGACATGGAAATCCAGAAAAAAAAATGCAGTCCAAAAATAGGAAAGAGACATACCAGCATTGGCAAGGGTGCTACTATAACTGGGCTTAAAGGCTTGCTGTTCAAAGCTGGCAGAACTTGGAAGTGAAGTAGGAAAACGAGAACTATCATTTATAACCACGGAATCCTTTAAAGAGGTGTTATCTACTTTTGATTGGAACAATTCCCTTCCATAAAGGCTAGATTCACTAGATATGCCATGAAAACTACTAGCAATATAATTGTCAGATGAAATCCCATATGGAGATTCCTCTTTGCTCCTTGAATATAATCCAGAGTCATTGTTCATTTTTTCTGTCTCTTGGCCATACCTAACATTGGGTGATCCAACAAATCCTGAAGCATCATGCCTGTTAGAATCATAATTATTTGTGTGTTTCTGTGTTATACCTGAGAAAAATGTACTATATGCACTCAAAGAAGGGATATTAGGATCTGTATTTTGTGAAGAACTTTTTTCAACTCTCTCTGTAATATCAATTGGGTTGCCATTGTTCATAGATACACCAGTGGGTTCGACATTTCTGCCAGGTCCATCAGACATACCAACTCCATCTGAATCTGTTAGCTGTACGTGTTCAGTCTCTAATGATTGCTTCTGATCTAGGCTCACATCCAAAGCATGAGGCTGGTTGGTGGATGCAACTTTCTTGGCTCGCTCTGCTGCCTTTTTCTTGCGGAACTCCTCCAACTGCAAAAGAGCACGTAGACAAAGGGAAAACACTCTTACAAGTTAAACTTTATGTTTTAATCAGATGTCAGCCAAATATGTAGTCTAAGCACCTCTAAATAAATGCAAACATATAAACACGCAAGGGGCAATAAACAACTTCTGCTTCTAAACCTGAGAAGGCCATCAAAGACCCCTCACCAAAGCAGAGTCTCAAAAAGAGATCGGATGTGCACAATGTGTGTTTTTTTGTATTGCAATGGAGGTATTTGGAAAAGTGCTTTTTAGATGAAAAGGCACAACACCAAAAGCATCAAAAAGCAACCCAATTGACTGTTACCCCAAAGGATTAACCACTTAGAATTCTAGTGGACCACAATAATCATCCGAAGAAGAGTTGCATGAAGAGAATCATGTCTTTCATCGGCTTAAAGTTAATTCCAACTCATTCAGCTCCAAATCATCATCACAAAATTGGTTTCTAGTCTTTCCTGACTGCTTTCACTTGTTTATGTATAATAAGCACTACTCATGGAGATATACAAATTTTTCATCTTTAAAGAATTGCATTTTATTTCTGGCTCGCCAGCCAGACCAGGTATGCTTAAAATCATAACAAAATCCTCAAAAACAATAAAATCAGTATATAATTCTACGTTCTTTCTCTAATCCAATAATCTCATATTTACGAAAATTAAACACGTCCACTCCCCTACCGCCAAAAAAAAAAGGCAATCGCAGCAACATGTTTAACTCGGATCACGAGCACAGAGGTAACATGAACAAACAATTTTATTTCATCACAACCACAAAATACTCAATTCCCAAAAAAAAAATACGCCTCAGTTATCTAATTACAATCTCAAATCAGTGGCCTAAATAGACACATGCATGTTTCTTCCTGCACATTTTGCAAAAGAAAATCCACGATATCAAAATAAACTTAATCAATTGCATGAAATCAACCAATCAAAGAAATCAACCAATCAAAGAATTCAACATACCCGTCGCTTTCCTGCTTCGAGATGCTCCAGTTTCCGTGAGCTCGGCAACACCTGAGCCGACGCCATTTACCCCTCAGAAAATGAAATCCCCAATGCTCATCCGATTAAACTAATTGTCCACAACTTTTTTTCTTTTCTCATCAAAGAGTAGCTCTCACCAATCACCATAAAAAAGAAAGAAATTGAAAATTGAATCCAGATCAAAAATAAATAAATTAAATGAAATATGTAATTCCAAGAGTTTAATGGTGAGTGAATCCGGATTTAGAAATTTAATTAATTGTCAGGAACGAGGAAACCCTAGAATCTTGTTTGTGTACGGACCAAAAAAAAACAAAAGAGGTCCGGTTTGATCGAGTGAGAGAGAGGGGAAGAGTGCTGTTTGTTGCGTGCGCAAATAAAATTGAGGGTGCAGCACAGCAGCAGGTCCAGCAGATCTCCTTTGTTTCCTCTCTCTGTTTTTTTTTTTTTTTGGGGGTGTTTTACGTTACGAGTTTATAATTTGCGGGTTGGGTACATGCCGCTGCGTTTAAATTAAAATGACGTCTGTGAGATCTTTTGTTTAGGTAAGGTTTTTATTTTTAAAAGTTTGTATTTTAAAAGTTTTAAAAAAAAATTAAAATTAAAATTTTTTATTTCAAATTAATAATTTTTACTATTTTCATATTATTTTAATATGTTAATATTAAAAATATTTTTTAAAAAAATAAAAATTATATTATTTTAATATATTTTTAAATAAAAAATACTTTAAAAATAATTATTATTACACTTTTATACTCCTTTATTATTGTTGTTGTTAATAGTGTAATAATGGTAGAAATATAAAAAAGATATTTTAAATTATTATTTTTTTCAGCCTTTTTATTTCAAAAATAAATTTAAAAAAATATAAAAATATATCTTAAAAACTAATTATTACTGTAACATCAAAAAAACTCTTATTATTTTTTTAAAATAAATACTTGAAACGAGTTCTGGGCTTTAAAAAAAAATTGGGTTCTGCTGATTTGGTTAGTTCATGATCGATGATGAATCATTAGGTTGACTTCCCGAGCTGTTCTAATAAAATTGATTGAGGGAAAAAAAAGTAAATGGAAAGGAATATAAAAGAAATACAATAGTGTTTATACACCAATCCGGAATTTAATGCAATAGCTCTGCATCGACCATTATGGAGTGTTACAGTAGAAAAACAAGCTCAACTACAAGAGAAAAACCATCCATGGAAACGAAAAGGTGAGACATACATGGAATATTTCGCATCCAAAAGCATAAAATAGGCTACTTGTTCATCATTTTCTCCCTGACACCTTTCATATGGAGTAGCAACTTATCATTGTCGGGATGGTTTTCTTTAATCAGAGGAACTTCAATGAAGTTCTGGGCCCAAGCATGCAATCGAGGCAGTGTGCTTGGTTCAAGAACTTTCACACCCACTATATCTTCAATGGCTGCAAGCCAATAAACGAATAGTCCATATGAGATGTCAACTAGATTTATGCTGTCACCGCCAAAAAACTTCTTGTCCCCGAGACCTTGCTCTTGTAAGACTCTCAACACTTCCACCACTTCTTTCGCTGCCTTCTCTAGCTCTTCTCCACTAGCTCGGAAAAGGGCACCAAAGGCAGCAGTCTAAACAATGAAAGAATTCAATTTACATGCAACAGAACAGAGATAAATGGATAGATATTGGAAGGTGTTTAGCCTTAGGAGAGTAAAAATAAAAGAAGGCAAGTTATGAGAAATTTTTAATTATTATTCCACTTTAAGAACAAGAAGAAGAAAATGTTTTTGGAATCAATTGTTTTTTTCCAGGACTGCTACCAGATC
>Ga0307515_10009248_pt1 | contig 19079 bp, 19 predicted proteins | sample 17_EM_MG_FD_194513 | JGI IMG/M metagenome (GOLD analysis project Ga0307515, IMG submission 194513) | Populus trichocarpa ectomycorrhiza microbial communities from riparian zone in the Pacific Northwest, United States - 17_EM | ecosystem: Host-associated > Plants > Roots > Unclassified | place...
ATATGTATCTCGTGCATAGTTTTAAGGGTTTGTGGCATTTAGGGTCGGTCTTTCCTTACACCTTCCCTTTTCAGCTCGCGTGAAGCTCAGCTCCATCCGAAATCTTGGCGCTACTGCATGCTAACCCTGAGCCTTCGCATGACAACTGGGAGCAATACCACGGGCAAATTCTCAAGCTGTGTTTGTATCATGTGTACATCGTGACTTATTGCACCCTGAAGCCTCTCCTCCCGTCAGAATACGCTGATTCTAGCTCTTTAGCGTTTCCAACACGGTTTGACCACGACTTTTGTTTGCACGAAAGGCAACTCGCGGATGCGAAGATCCGGTGCTGTGACTTTTGACATCTTGAGTGGTATCTTCATGCAGTACCAAAACCGTTTCAGATCGGGCTCAATGGCCGCTGGCAAATATCTTGGAACACCTGATCTGACGATCCTACTGAGTGATTGCCTTTTTTAGAAGTCCAAATTTAGCCAAGACGTGGGGGTCAACAACGGCGAGGCGAGCATCCACATGAAAGACGGTAAGGCCACGCCGACTTTCGTCAAGCGCCGCCTTTCATCAAGTGCCGTCTTCGTGGTGGGCGGAATTCCACGGTGGTGAGTATTGACCTCATGTCCTAAGCGTGCAGCCATATCCAAGAAGCAAACCACTTCCGTAGGAGGTATACCTCGACAGGAGAACACGGAGAATATGTCGAAATGCAACTTGCTACGCTTAAGCTCAATAACCTCCGATTCCCCGGCCTTAGATCAAGAAAGAATTGCGAGGATCTGTTGGTAGGGGGAAGGGCGATTGCTGGAGTTCTAAGATCCTAAGATAAGAATAGTACCCAAATCATCGTTGCAGGGGATAGTGCCAAAAGGTAAGACAGCTTCATCACGATTCGGGCACTTAATCCGAGCCGCAGGTCGTCTTTCATCTAACTACGAGAAGGGACGCTATGGGTGGTCATTCACTTCAGCTGCTGATACTTATGAAGTTCCGAGTTTCCAAATGCACAGACATCACCAGAAGCTCATTCAATCACCTTCCTCCATGTCTTCTACCACTATATCCAGAATCATACGGATTCCCTCCATGGTTAAGGGCTTCTTAACTTCAACGGCAATCGAGAAAGCGCAAGCACATGCATTTTTTATCTACAAATTATCATTAGAAGCTCTAGAAAGATGCGTGTAATGGGCGTGCTTACCTGGCGGCCATTTAATTTCAGCTTGGCTAGGCTTTTGATCTCTTCATCACTGAAATTTGGCCTCGCCAAATCTGACGGTCCGCTCCCCAAGCAGTTCTTCCACACGGTGGCGCGGCTTACTTCATCAAGGTCATCGTAGTGAAGCTTAAAATGTATGCGACCTGCGAGAGTGTGGGTTAGTAAAGATACAATCACCAGAATAATAGTAAGAATCCTTACTTTCAAAAGCGGCATCAATGATATTCTTCCGATTAGTAGTCATGATAAGAATACCTTGGAAATATCTGCGCAGTAATGAGCGTTGGCTATTCCAAGACGAAGCGGAGGAAGCTATTGAACTTACTCTATACGGCGCAGAAATATGCTAACCAGGGAATTCCGTTGAAGATCCAAGCCATCCCGCTTCTGGAGGAAAACGTCGGCTTCATCTATAAGCAGCAGGCATCCCCATCTCCTTGTGATCTCGAGCACCATTTCTAGGCGCTCGTCGACTTCATATACTTGCGTCCCAAGTTCACCGGCTGAGACCATGTAAAGAGGACGTTTGGTGACTTCGGAGACCACTTCGGCCGTCAAAGTCTTTCCTACACCCGGGCTACCACTTAAGAGTCCGACTAGTCCCTTTCCCTTGCCTTCAACGATGTCGTCGAATTGAACGCCATCGTTTCGGTGGGATTTTACTAGTGTGTGAACCAGGTCGCGCTTCTTGGGGTCCATGACGAGTTTGTTGAATGCCGCAGCATTCCACTGAACATCAGCTACCTTATTTATGGCAAACACGCCCCACTTTTTTTGTGAAAAACTGAAGCCCAAGAGAGAGTGACTGCACAAAAGAAGCTCATCGTCCTTGAACGTCTCGGGATTGACTGGAAGAGATACGGAAGGTAGCATTAAGTCTGAATATGCGTTTTGTTGCCGGAAAGTCACTGGGTCAAGCATTATACGGCCATGCGCCTAGTGTTAGCAACGCATATTAGTAAAACAGGTAACAATAGAGTCGATGTAACAGGAAAACCCACGAAGAATCTCACTGCCTTGTAACTCCCTCTGATGACTATCTTCCTATCCTCTGTAATGGCCGTTCCGCTATACTCTTTACAACTAGTCTTCAGCAAGTCAACGAACATCCGCCCGCGCCGAATAAGGTCAGTCCGCGCCGCTTCCTTTTCAGGATGAACGGAAAGAGGGAAGGTGGCAAGGTGATAGACTTTTTTGGCTCCTTCAAAGCTGCCAATTTGCAAATTTTGTTCGCCCCAGCCTAGTTCTTGTCCGTCATGGCTAATCATCCGCAATCGCATTTGAAAAATTTGTGAGCCGTCTTGTTGTTTCTTGTAACTCCCGCTGAGGAACCTATAGGCCTGTGCTTCCTTCAACATGTTGTCCTTTGTGTAAACTATTGTATTCGGCTGGAAAAGAGCCCATAGCAAATCGAATGTAATTTCATCATGCTCAGATAGGGAGTCCAAACTGGCCATGATGCGTCCAAAATCCTCTCTTATGAACTCGAGAACGCTATTCAGGTCGTTTATCAGGGACTTATTAGGAACATCTTTGGCTTCTTCTGACTGGAGCCGCTTTTCAAGGCTGGGTAGCGCGTGGAAGAGGAGTTCCGGGTCTGCCTTTAGACAAAAATGAAGGGTCAGTATATTAGAGTACTAAGGGCTGAATGGATTGACCAACCACTGGGGGTGTTTTGTTCAATTGTAGCCCTTCTACACCTTCAAATATCTCCAGCAGGATATCCCTCAGGGGCATTGATTTGATATCGACTTCCGTGGATGCGACCATGCCCTGCTTGCTAATGATCCGGCGCACAACCAGTGTAGTCTTATTCATCCGCTCATATTTAGCTTGAGTCAGACTAGATTTTGCGGTTTTCACATAGTGTATTTGGCGATCCTTTCTAAAGAGGAACTTCGTGAGTGCTAAGCTTCTTAGTTTGATAATGGAAGACTACCTGCTGTAGCTGGTTGTAGAATACGGAGTTAGAGCATGATATGCGGTAAATTCTGGGACCGGTAAACTTACATCTGATCAACACGCAAGATGCGCTGGCTCTTGCTGCCCTCGGTCTTGCTTTTCTCCTGCTCATCCTTCGTTTTGAAATTTGCTGTAGATTCCATTATTAATCCCAAAAAGGATCTGGCTGGTGGCTGGCTATCATAAAGGGTAAGTTGCTGTATAAACGTACTGCTGATGCACTCCAGATATTGGTGCGACTAGCTGGGAAAGACGCGCAACGGAGCTCTTTGCACGCAGTTGCAGACAAAGGTTTGCCAGCCTGCAACGGAGGCTTGGGCAGAGCCGATCGCGTTGCTGAAAATACATGGCTGGTGTGTTTGAGGGCTGCAGCATGCACAGCCCATCACATGAGAAAGCTTCTCTAGTATTAGCTCAATGTCAGCTTTGAGGGCGGGGCGAATAGCTCCGAGGCGCCAAGTAGCAACCAGGCATGGACAAATAAGTCGTGGCACACATTTTTTTGGCCATGTGAAGAACAACTGAGGTTTAACAACCACACTTTGAATAAAATCTTTTAAATTTTCGTATATAAAGCCCGTTAATAACTTTATACTTAGCAAAACATTTTTTAAATCCGATCTCTTACCAGCTTTGTAGAATTTTACTTTAAAGAAGCTGCTTAGTAAGAAAGTGTGCCACGACTTATCTGTCTATGCTTGCAACCCAGCGTTGGGGCCAGAAGAACGTCACACCTAGCGGTGTCAGCGCACTGCGTGGGCCTTGTTAAACCAAGACACACCTCCTTCCTGTTCATATAACGAGATGTAGTTTAAGCTTAATACTCCGCCCTTCGCTAGGAGTGCTTTTACGAGATAACGGAAACTCTCCTTTTGGTACTGGATACGAGCGATCGTGTGCTAGATGCAGTATGGCACAATATGCAAGGTATTATTTCCTTAGATGTACAATGTCTTTTTATTATTGAGAAAATTTAACGGATAAAAGCTCATTGACGTTGGCCCCTTCGACGATCACGTTTGCAAACTCACCATTCCGAGAAGCCATCGATGAGTTTCTGGGCTCGTTCCCGAAAAACAGACAGCCGAAATTTATTCGGAAATGTTTGGATACTGGCGAATCCGTTACTCCAGGAGATGTTCTGCAATCTGTGGAGCAGGTCGAGCGGGAGTCTTCAAATAAAACTTCAACGCGAATTATTCGCAAGGTTTTAGAGCCAGTAATTACTGTGATGGTTGATTATAGTGGAATTTTGGACGTCCTCTGTTCGATCCACTGCCGAGCGTCGAAGTATTGGTTAATGCTGACATAAATGCGCAGGCCAAGCGGATCCCATGCCATCTGCAGTAGTGTGGGGAGGGCTGAAAGCTATCATTGAAGTATGTGCTCCACTGAACTCGCTGAGTATTATTGAAGACGGACTTACTTTATTTCGAAGTGCTCAAAACGATACGTAGACTTGTACAGCCAGATCAAGTCTCAGCTCCAAGCCTTAACTGAGCGACTGTCTCGGTTAACCAAGTATGAGAAGCTTTTCGGTCATTCTACAGAGATGCAGGATGTGCTAAGAGCCTCTTACGTGAGCATCCTCCGCTTTTGGAGCAAAGTTGTGGAAGAATGTGATCGATCTGGTGGGTAGGCATCCCTTTCAATAGTTACTTTCAACTCATCTCTCTAGCTCCCGTCGCAATGATGAGATCTGTGACCTCTATAAGCACCAAGAGGCTAGACGAAATCCTAGAGAATCTAGCAGATGACGCAAATAACATCGCAAGACTAGTGCCAATCATTCAGGAGGAAATGCACCGGGACGAGATAGAAGAGACAGCAAGGGAAAGGCGCAAAGCAAGCCTAGCAAGACATGAGGTTTCGAAATGGATTAGAGAACAGCGAAAAGAAAAAATGGAGCTTGCTGAGGAAAGGCGACGTAATGAAGATAACGTTCGGCGAAGGAAAGTACACGAATGGCTTCGCAAAGGCTCAACTCTCAATGAAAGTAATTTCCGGCACCAAGCCCGCGGGATATCGGCGCTGAAAGCCGCTGGAGCAGGAACATGTGGCTGGCTTCTGAAAGACGATACTTTCCAAGAGTGGATTGACGAGAAGTCGTCCACGCTTTGGCTTACTGCACCGCCAGGAATGGGCAAGTCCGTTCTTTGTGCCTCCGTTGTTCGCCATATCAAAGAGGCCAGATCACTTTCAGGTATTGCGTATCAGTATTACAGATTTGATGAGCAGTGTTCCTCAATTCAAGCATTTCGGAATATCGCCGAGCAGCTTTTCGAGCAGCTTCATGATCAGTTACAAGACATACCTGACCAACTTCACGCATTCATCTGGAAGAACAATGACGACCCCGAAAATATCAAGAAGTTCATTGAGTTCATTGTTTCTGAGTTGCCAGCGTACGTACTCATAGACGGTCTTGATGAAAGAACCGATTGGCCTGAGGTTTATGAGGTCGTCCAATTCTTCGAAGAACTTGCTTGTACCACCTCACCTGCTATCCGGTTGTGGTGTAGTAGCCAGGACCGCCGTTGGATACGACAAAGCCTTGAGCATTTCAAAATGATTCTTGTGGATGAACATCACAACAACTCAGACATCGAAGAATACCTTAAAAGCTCTTTGCCTAAGATTCGCTCCCTGGATATTGACCCTGGCACAAAGAAATTGGTTTTAAATGATTTGCAGCGTCAAACTCGTGGGAATTTTCTCTGGGCTTCCCTCATGGTTGAAGCCATCTCTGCCGCAGCAAGCTTGGAAGATGTGCAAGAGCTGATTCAGGAGGGTCTTCCCAAAGACTATGAAGTATACTATGACCGCAAGCTCCGGAATATCAAGCCCGAGGATCGAGCCCTTACTTGGTAAGAATTCTTTTTAATCTGATTACGTAACCTTGTTGACCACTCTATGTTTAGCAAGATATTGTCTTGCATTGTTTATGCAAAAAGGCCTCTCTATCTCCAAGAGCTTTGCGAAGCCGTGGGTATGTGTTCAACTGAGCACGGTAAAAACATGAGTAATCGGAAGACCTTATTCAAGGACAAAGTTCTCGAACTTTGTGCTCCTCTTGTTGAGGTCAGAGAAGAGAACCAGGACGGATCCAGAAACGTGTGCTCCCTGACACATTTATCCGTTCGGAACTACCTCGTGAAGAAAAGGAATATTCTACAAGGGGAGGATCCATGCAGTAAATGCTTAATTACCAGCGCCGAGATTGCCGAGATTTGCCTCAAATATCTATCACAGCCGCGATACCGGCGGCTGTTGATAAAGAAAGATGATACTTTCTACACAAGCACAGGCGATTCTGAGCTAGGCGAGGACATCCATTCCCACCAACTGCTTGGTTACGCAGCAAAATATTGGGACAAACATCTTGATGAAGTTGCCGGCACACAAGATCGGTGCGACAAAGTTCAACAGTTCGTCATGTCTCGTCAGTTCTTAACTTGCTTACAAGTACAGAGCCTTCTTGTAGAAGGTAAGCATGCCCAATTCTCTACTTCCCGGTTGTATAACACCAGAATATCCAATGCGCCGTTGAATAGGCATACACGTGAGGGGCTATTTGTTTAATCCTTGCTATTCCATGTAGGCTTCCGAGGCTTGAAGGATTTTGAAACTTAACACGGGGAGAAGCCAATACTGTTTTCTCAAGTATAAAGAGTCATTCACAAGGACACAACAAAGCCACCTAAAATTTAGTGTATGCTTCAACAACGCATGGGGCAAGGAGGTCTAGACCTGTCGTCAATAACTACAATATATTCTCATTGCTGACTCAATCCAAGGTCAATTCAATTTCTGGTTTAACGCATCTCGTGTGTGGGCTGGTCTACACCTGAGACGCGTCTTCCCGCGATGGTTCGTAATGAATTGCGAGCTCGGGAGGTCATTGAGCCAGCAATACTACACCTTTGTAGGAGAATGGGGATACTTTCTGGATGAGTATGCTTCAAGTAAAGGCTCTTGCCCTGGGGATCTTGATCGCTGCCTTTGGAATTCCTTGGGGCCTAAACATTTTCTCCATAAAAACAAGAGTCGGTACAAAAGTTTCCTATTTGCGGAGGATAATAATCCGGAGGGAGTCGATATTAGCCGTTATTTTGACCACATTAATGAGCAAGGGAATGAAGTGCAAGTCATAGAACTTCAGAAACTGTAAGTGAGCCTACTCTCGACTATCTGCATAAGGTTAACGAGGCAAAACAGAGAGGGAGATGATTCTCAGTGGAATGTTGAGTGTCAGAGATGGAGTCTCAATGGCCACAGGCCAAAGCTCAAGCATTCGCAGAATTTTCCGGTGTCCAAGAAAAGCTGGAATCTCTACGATGCCCCTCTACGAACTACCATCATCGGTCGCCCACCCCCAGTCTCTTGTACTCCCGACTTCAAATACCTCCACATAAGCTCTCAAATATTTTCACTGTCGGAAAAAGGCGACTATGTCCCCGTGAGTGGTCTTGAGGAAGAGCTCAATTACTTCGAGGAATTGGCTAGCAATGGACGCTACTTTGCTGTAGCAACACGGCAAAAAGTTACTCATCGCGACCTCTACTCGACTGGACTAGACGACTTCATCATGCAAAATTTCGTAGACTTTTTTTCAAACACTCTCGATGGACAGGAAGCGAACGGCTCCTCCGCTACGCCCAGCGCTGAGGAACGGTCTGACGGCGCATCGTCGATTGCTGACAGCTTGTCGTCAGCCAACTCTTCAAAGACGTCCCTAAGTATTGAAAGTATTGAAGAGACTGCGCAGGATCGTCTTCCAGAAGAGCTGGATGCGGAGTCCTTGCAGCTGGACTCCGATATGGAACTATCATCCATTGAGACCAACTCCGCACGCGAGTCATGGAGCGAGGGCTCCACTGAATACCACTCAGACGAGACTGATGATGAAGACCAGTGGAACGACTGGGGTTCCGGTGTGTCTGACATAGTCATGAAAGATATGTCAGATCTCAGCGACTCTGACTCTGAAGAGTCTCTCAACATCGAGGCTAGAAGTTCCTTCGCATCCAAGGCGAACTCTGAAGCTGACGACTCGGATCTTTCAACTCGTTCAGCAAGTACTAAGCTGGGTGAAGAAGAAGAATCCGATGAAGACAAATCCATTGAAACATCATCTTTTGAAAGCGATTACTCCCAGAGTGCCGATAGCGAGGCGTCTAGCGATGAAGAGAGCGAAGATAGTGCGAGGCTCGAGGCTCTTCTCTCAAACCAACGAGCTTCTTGCGGGCGCCACGGCTGTCCACAAGTTAAACTACAAGTCTACGACACCTCAACCGGCAGCGCTGTCCCAATCTTCCAATTCTGCCACCTCTTCACCACCGTACTCATCAACTCCCCTCCAGTCTTCCACCCCTCCTCCCCCCTCCTCGTCTGGCCGCTCGGCGGCGGCGAAATCCTCTTCGCCGACTACTCCAATAAAACCTATTTCACCCGCACGCTGCGCTGTTCTGCTCCTCGCAGCTGCCACATCTTCATCCGCACGCACTTCTCCCCCTGCGGCGGATACCTGCACCTAGCGGCCCTGGAAGCACGGCAAGACGAGCTGCCGATCGAAGGCGGGCCCAAGCCCCCTCTCCGCCTCACGCTCCAAGTCTCAACGCACCGCCTATCGCTGCACAAAACCGCACGCAGCCCGCCCCGCCTCGTCTTCCGCACCGCCATCCCCCTCGGCACCACCGTCTCCATCTACGCCTCCCGCCTGCCTTACTCCCTTACCTGGACCCCGAAGGCCCTCTATCTGACCAAGAGCAGCCTGACCCTCGACGTCATCAAGGTCCCGCTCTTCCGCCCCGACCCCGCCGCCGCCGGCGGTCCCATCCTCGCTGAAGTATGCCGCGGCCCCGTCTTCCTCCCGCGCTCCGCAGAGCTGTTTTTAAGGCCGGTTTATTACTTCCCGCCCGTGCCGGGCGTCAAGGCCGAGCGCCGCGACCAGGCGACCGTGATATTGGGCGCGCAGACACCGCTGCCACAGCTGCCGCCGCCGCCGGGCGCAAAGGGCATGATTGCGAGGAAGCACGAGAGCGCGCCGCCGATGGGGTTTTTTGTGCAGGAACAGGCGCAGATGGGCGGGTGGCGGAAGCTAGAGAGTAGAGACGGGGCGGAAGGCGCGATGCAAGGGGTCCTCGGGAGGGGAGGGAAGTTGCAGGGGAAGTTTGAGAAGTTTGATCGCATTGAGGATTGTGATATTGTGCCGTATTTTTTCTAGGGTAGGCGGTGGTTTGTGTTGGAGGGAACGGACTGGGTACTGGATAGGAGCAGTGTATGGAATTTGGAATGGGATAGTAGGCTATATAGTGCTGGAAGGTGAAGTTGAATGCTTGGCAAGGATGATTTGAGACACCCAGTGTGGATGTTAAATGGGCTTTTATAAATAAATGCAATACCGTTTGAATGAGTCTTTGCCAAAAATGAATAAATACAGGCGTATCCTATGCACCCTAGAGGCGTCTAATCAAGTTTCGGTGTTCTAAATGTGTCTTCAGGTGCTCAAGAGAACCGTAAAAAAAGCTCTCTTTGTTTAGTCTTGAAGTACTTCAGACATTCATTTAGCGAGGACTAAATAAATGTCCCCTCACGTATGCATTTACCAACCGTGCGCGGGATAGCTTTTTGAAATGATATTTTGGGGGGAAGTAATTGCACATTTGGCAGTTACTGATTTCAATAAAAAACCATTATAATAAAGGAGAGAAGCTTCTGTACTCCTGAGCATCCGAATACTCTAATATCCAGCTCCTATACAAAACCTTCCCCTCTACCTTGGTATTAACAAAAGGAATCGCGTTTTACAGTCTAAGACTATCTAACCATCTCACACTCTAAACCAACCCTGTATCCCAAACTCTAACAAATAAAAATCTCTAGCAGTAAGCTGCAACTGCCTCATCACTCCACCCAGCTCTACCACCCACGCTTCTCTACCCTCAAACCGCCACACCCCCTCCTAGTGCTCCCCCGAGCTCCGCAGACTATTCCGCGCCTCCTCGTCCTCAACCTGACTGTGGCGCTCACACGACAACCCCCCAACCTTCCCCATCTCCAGCTCGCCCTGGTCCAAACTCTCAGCACTGACATCCTTACCCGCCACTGCGTGCCCGCGCAGACTCCACCCGGCATCCGCCCAGCGGCCCTGGAACGCAAACAGCGGATGGCACGCCGTCAGCACACCGACCGCGACGATGATCATGAACGTGACCTGCTGGTTCGCCAGCGCGCCATGGAAGTCGCCGGACAGCTCCCCGACGCGGAAGCACGAGCGGACGAAGATGCACAGCGTCGCGACGACCAGGCTTGACAGGAAGGCCTTGGAAGCGCGCGAGTCGCGCAGCCGCTCGGAGTCCGCGTTCAGCCGCCCCGGGCTGCGGAGCGCGCGCCAGGCGAGCTCGGCGCTGAGGGCGACGAAGAGCGCGAGCGAGAAGACTTGGAAGGAGAGAGCCCTGCGATCATGATGTTGATGCCCATCTGGTCTTGGCTGGGCGTGTTGGCGCCCGAGGCGATGGCGCCGCCGGCGGCTTGCAGCACTAGCGAGATGAAGTCACAGGATATGAAGGTGAGGGTGTAGGTGCGGGGACGGAAGCGGGAGAGGTCTTCACCGTGGGCGGCTACGATGCGGGATAGGCAGAGGTAGATGGAGGCGGAGAGGAAGGCTGGGGCGATGGTGGGGGTGACGAGAGACCTGGGTGGTTGGTTAGTTGGGTGTTCTTAAATAATTAGGTCATAGTGATATGTTGACTTACATGAGGAAGGGGCTGTCAGTGAATGGGTTGGAGTGCATTTGGATGCGGCCAACGTATCCGATTATTTCGAGGACTAGTCCATCGAACACGCCACCTAGGAAACCCCATGTTCGGGCCCGTCACCCAAAGAAGATTTGAAAGGCGAGTAGGGGACCAAATATGCCTGCGTAGAGTGCATTGCCTGCTAGAGAAGGAATGTATTGATAATGAGCTTGAAGAGAGCAGGTTTGTAGTGTACATTTCGCATCCGGGATCACGGGGTTGGCAATAAGACCCATGTCTAAAGATTCAGTTCAGCGGCTTTCGGTGTTGTTATAGTTAGGGTTGTAAGTATCTCTTATTACTCCACGGAGGCTCAGACATGGACAAATCCGTAAACCATTGATATTTTGGTTCAGCGCTCGTAAGCTGCGAGCATCGCAAAGTGGATAGCAGAATGGTACTCCTGAATTCGCACCTTAATTGGAGCTATATGATTGGTGGTAAGCGCCAAGTCCGAGTTGCGGGTTTCGCAGTTCAGGAGTGCGAGCGTCGCTTGATGGTGTTGGCGCAGCTATGAAACCTAATACTTCGGCTGTAGAAGGTCCATACACGTGAAAACCTGCGGATTGTCGTCGCGTTTCGTGCAGCTACATGGTTAATCTCAACTGTAGCCGGGATGAAGTAGTCCGTGGGTGCAGCACAGGTTGAAACTGGCTGGGTTTGCTGCTTACACCAATTACACATGCTTTAAAGATGATAACCAAAGCGACAGAGCTTGAGAGAAACCGGGAATTTCGCAGTTAAGATAAGGTATTGTTAGCATGACTCGCAGTTGATTTATAGAAAATCCATATTCCCAGACATGTCAGGATAGGGCTGGTCATTCCAACCAAAGCCTAGCGTATCAAACAATTCATCGTCCCACAGACCCCAAGGAAAGCTGTGGCCAAAGGCCGTAGCTTGTCGGGACATCATGTCAGCACCTCAAGAAAAATCTGCGACTGTCCTCATGTCCTGATCCATTCCGTCCGTCGCAGAAAGCGTGCTGTTCGAAGGGGTCGCAGTGATGGAAAACTCCGGATCGTTCAGGCGGCCTCGAATTTTTCCGCTGTCCAGATCGCGTTATATAAGAGCGAAGCTCCCAATCGAGTTTTGACGTGTGTCACCATTCTTCCCCGGTCTGGTACAATCGTACGGGCTAGGACTTCCATCGTTTTCGCTGCCCGTACATGCTGATATGAAGATTGAAATCTGTTAAAGAGCTGCTACGTTGTGGACGCTGCATTGCGAGCGGCTTCTTTATCAGCTGGAGACGCATCCCGGTTACAGTCAAGATATTTGAGAAGCATGGTGCAGGCGAAGAACGCGACTCGGAAATGGTGCTTAGGATGCGCAAGTAGAGGACATCCTCCGCTCTCGTATGTTCCACACGACGGATCATTAACGCCGCGCAAACCACCCAACTCAACCATGAGATGGGTGAGTCGTATGGCAGCCACATGTCCCCATTGCAAAATAGTGCGGAGAAATGCTGCAGAATCTGAGCCGCGCAGAGACTTAATGTACTGTTGATCAATCGATACGAGAGGAAGAGCAAATAAGTATAGCTTTACTCCCTGCAAATTAATATCCGCTGATTGCCGACCACGAGGTTGAAAATCGTCGTTTGATATCACCTAGATCCTGAGCAAAGATTTGTATAAGAGATACTGAAACTTCAGTGCCAGATTCTTCAAGTATGTTTGTAAATCGGGCGAACTGCCGCTGGATCTCTGTCATTGCAACCATCTCATTCGGGATGCTAGCTTCGTCATAAAGCACGGAGAGTTTCTGAAGACTTGATGCAGAACTAATGGGGGGAGGTAATCCATGCCATGAACTGAGCCTAGATTGAGGTCAGTTAAAACCTAATGGTATTTAAATATCCAAATTGAACATGGGAACTAGCGGCAAGACTCACTGAGTGCCAATCTGGAAGCATTTCATCCAAGTCATCACCCTATACTTTTGGCTGAAATTCTTTAGAGAGTATCTCGCTCTACGATAGCTAAACAGCACCTCGTCTTCAGACTTGTCCAAACCCATCTGCAAGGCTGCATTAATGACCATTCCAGAATGCATCCAGCTCAGATCCTCAGTTTGCGATTTAATCTCCAGAGGCCAGTGACAAGTAATAAGCACAGCCTACAAATCGCTGAGAATATTGAGTGGCGAGCTTAAAGTGCGCCCGATAAGTCGCTGAAAGGGGTCTTTTAGTTGCTCATACACTACTGCATAGTGAGGGTGATGACGACTCGCGGTAAGCACAATACTCCAAAATAGAGCAGGGCTTGAACTGTATAGGTCCTGCAGAGACGTGACTGGCTCAATAATTGGAAGGTGGAGATAGTAAAAGTCATTAAATCTTCAAACTCGTGAGTTAGGTTGCTGAGACCATTACGGGAAGACTTACTGTTGGAAAATATCAACAACAACACTGTGCTCAATTGTGATCACTTCGATAACCCAATGGTGAGGGAAATTTGGTGTTCAAACTAGTGAGTTTGCGTCGAACCATGCGGTGCTTGATGAAGAGCTCTTAGAAAGGGTGACAACCTGAGGGGCGCTTTGAAAGGAGTGCAATGACAGCTGTTCCACAGAGGGCGTTGAAAGAGCAGCTGAAGCCTAATGGTGATGAGATAGATGCATATCACCACCTTCCGGGATATCTGTTGGTTGCTCCAGCGCGAGGGCTCTTTGAACACTATTGAGCTGATTGGTAAGATCTTCGACACGCCTATTCACACATTCAGAATCTGTTCGCTAAAAATTAGAGTTCTGTGAACAAACCGCCTAGTGGCGACCCGTTTAAAATTCGAGTCCATCTTGCAGTCATGATTACCTGCCCTGCACCTCGAACATGGCGCTGGATAGGTATCCTTGGCGTCACATCGGGGCTATATTTAGATCAGTATTGATTGCATTTATATGTGGGATCGGTTGGTTTGAGGCGTAAAGTAGTCTTACCTTTACTTGTCGGCACGGCCGTGCAAGATTTTGCCCTGCTTTTCTTTAGTGCAGTGGTAGATTGATCCATGTTGTCCGTGTTCTGACTTGGTTGTTCAATTCTGTTTTCCATCTTTGATTAGCAGAGGACGGGGCCATATTAAAATTTGTTGATATTCAGATTGATGCCATAGCATATGCTGCAGATTGGCGGCCTTGACGCGTATCGAAGCGCAGGCGCAAGGCATTCACGGTATCAAAGCGTTGGCCTTGATAGACAAGAAGGACACAGAGCTGGAGGAAGCCCGAAAAGACCACAACGCATCAGGGGTCCAATGCTCTCCTCTTAATTATCAAACAGTGAGCTGGTCTGGTTAATTGTATGCACAACCGCCTTCGTAGTGCGCTATTGGATCTACCTCTGTTCGCTAACCTTAATACCTGAAAATATCGTCTTTCTCTTGGCAAATACCAAAAGGTGTCAGCTGTCGAATATGTAGTCGTGGTGGTGGTGAATAACTTGCGTAAAAGAACAAAGGCCGCTACTACTACCGAAGGTAACCTAAAACCTTCTACGAAAGATCCTTCGACTTATTATCAGTTTTTACTAAGCCATCCATCTCCCTCTTAGAAGTTGCACCCATGCGTATCGCACAGAATTGCAATATAATCCTGCGACCTGCACGACTCCGCTCAGAGTCCGCCAAGAACCATTTCAGCCCAAACACAACCGTCAGTTTTTCCCAATCAACTCCGCTGTTACAACATGCAGTCGTCACCATCCATCATCCTCTAAGCAACTCTAACTCTATCCCATTTGATTAAGACGCCTTGCAACCGCAGCCTTGTGGAACCGATTTTTCAAATGAACTTCGAAATTTTCTACAGGCGGCGTGTAAAGTTTTCCTGGGCAATCCGTGCACCGAATGCGGGGTAGATATGTATACAAAACACCGGGGCTTGCAGGGGGCGGAAGTTCAGAGTCGAGGTTCAATACTTGAGAAGTTTGTGCATCGACGGCTGAATAGAGCATAGTTGGCGCAATATCGCAATTTGGATATTTCCAGCGGAGAGAGTTAAGCTCGGTGGACAGCCATTCGGGTACCGCAGGAGGATCTAAGTTCATGCGGTTTCTCAACGCGCCCCACGCCTGAGGTGGTTGCGCAAAGCGAAAAGTTGCCGGGGGCTGCCTCGAATGAAGCGGGGAAGGCGGTACTATCCTTGGCTGCCATATCTCACTTCTTGGCCTAGATAGGCGATGTGGCAGTTCAAACTTCTTTGTAGGAACCTCAGCTTCTTCTCTGATGTCCGGGAGAGACTCGCGAGGCCCCCGTTCAGTGGTTGAGGAAAGGCTAGAAGGCCGCACATTGAACCGGATTTCGTTCATATGTCTGTAAGGATCTGTATTACGATCAGGGCTTTGGGGCTGCGGTTGATTATCCGGATGCTGTGGTTTAAGGCATGGTAGGCTGTGACGGTAGGCTAACGGCTTTTGCGGAAGTTTAGGCGGCTTCGGTGTGCACTCAGAGGGACGAGTATCTTCAAATCCTAACGCATCCAGTCCATCCCAGTAGGTATTTGCGGGTGGCATACGGCGCACTGAGGGCGGTCTAAGAGCACTGTTGCATTCATGTGCAAGCCCAAAATGGATGCACTGAAGGCAGGCTTCAGCTTTCAATTGATCATCATCTTCCCTTCGCACTGTCCCGGAACAGCGATTCTGAATGAACCAGAGAGTTAGTAAGTTAAAGAGGGCTTCCATTGGAAGATGAACGTACCATTCTCTTCTTGCAGGGAGTGCAGCTTCGAAGTCTTGAAAGCTTAGGTCTACTTACTGGAGACACTTCCAGTTGGGGTTCGGAAGATTTACTAAGCCAGTTGGAAGTTTCTATTGTTTTACCCTCTTGTTGAGAGATTTTTCTGCTCTCCAGGATATGGCGTTTCGCTGGTATATCCGGAGTGGCGTTCTGACAAACTGGCGGATTCGGTAGTTTATATTGTTGGCTCTCGGTAATTGTGTTTTGAGAGCGTGGATTCGGTGTTTTCTCAATAAATCTGGAGTCAAATTTCGGTTGTGTACTTCGGGCAGGATGCGAAGTACGACTCGCAGATTGCGTCGGTGTATCAAAAGTATTCAACCACTCTAAATCCTTTATCTTTGTAGGTACAACCACTGGAACCTCGTCTGTTTCGGTTGCAGTAATTGCCTGTGAAGCATCGTTATCCTGGCTTTTGATAATCCTGAGCATTTCCTCTCCTTTAGGAGCTGTCGTCAAATTTTCATAGCCAGAAGAGGTGATTAAAATATCATCCTCGATGCGCACTCCGCCGACAGGGAGGTATCGAAGGAGTGCCTCCTTGTTTATGTATTTAGAATGTATCGGTGAAGGAAGGTACACAGTGCTGAGTGCATAACGAGAGAAGTAGCTATAGTATTGTTTTTAGTATGATGAGACTAGCCAGTGAATTGGCGACTTACATTCCGGGCTCAACAGTAACGACCATGCCTTCCTCCAAGCTACTGCTTTGGGGGTCCACGGGAGATCTACACATCTCACTGTGGTATACTGGAAGATAATAGTTTGCAGGATATTTTGATTTCGGCTATGAAATAATAAGGCTTTGCGCTTAAGGGATTCTTGTTTACATGTACTTACCTCTGGGGCAGTAGGGTCTGATTCGTTGTCACTAGTCACCGCCATCAGCGATTTCTGCCCTACATCATGAACTTCGAGACCCAGATGATGGCCCAAGCCGTGAGGAAAGAAGGCGCGAGATGTTCCGGCTCTATAAATCTCCTCTGGGTCGCCGTTGCGAAGGATACCCAGGTTCATCAGACCCTGAATAGCTATCTGATGGGCCAAAACATGTAAATCCAGGAATCTGACCCCTGGAGCAAGACGTGAGATACATGCAGTTTGCATATTCTGTACTAGATCGTATATTTCTTTAGCTTCCTTCGACGGCCAGGCCCCAGATATCGGAAACGTTCTGGTAACATCACTAGCATAGCACTCCCACTCGCAGCCAGCATCAAGGCACATGAGCTGTCGACCCTCGAGTGGTTCGTCATTCTTGATATAATGGAGAGTACTAGCGTTTTCTCCGGAAGCAGCGATAACTTCATAAGCTTGATGCTTTGCATCTTCAGCAACACACGCATCGAGGAATATGGCCTCAACTTGAGCTTCGTTCTTGAACTTCAAAATGTTGGAGAGAACTTCACGATGGGCTTTTGCAGTAATCTCGTTAGCCTTTCTGATCAGCTTGATCTCGTGGGAATCTTTGATCATTCGAGCTGCATCTGCAGCTATCTGAAGCTGGGTGGAATCCACTCGCGAGAGCTTATCTTGTCCTGGTATGGCCCCCTGGTTTGGGTGCAAAACATAGATAGTCCCTTCATGAAGCATTGGCCATCGTTTGACGAAGTTGGGCAGCGAGGCAGTGTAGCAGACGGCGTCCACATCGTACTTGTCGTAAGCCTCGGCAAGCGTAGAACCACGGCCATTCCAGATCACAGTGCTTGGATCGATTCTTGGAATGAAAAGGGTGAGGACATCCTGGCTGATATCGTACGTTAAGTGACAGTCTGTTTCGTTTACGCTATATTCCAGTCAGATATGGTTGGGGTTGCGGGAAGAGGCACAGCTCCTACCCGCTGAGGTAATAAAAGTATCGAAGTTGACGGAAGGGCTGGGACTGATCGCTGTCCTGAAAGTATGTGGTTGAAGCGCCTGGAAGATATATTAATCCTTTTGAGACGTCAAGCTTCTGTGCGACCCGCTGAGCATGTTGCTTTGCTGTAAATCCCAAAGTGTTAGTAGGGTGTTCCGAAGGTTGCTTCGCGGCAAAGATTACGAACCCGGGTACTTGTCCAAAGGAGACGAGGACTCGATATGAAGCCAATAGTCCTGCTGCTCCCACTGAAGCCGCTCGGACAAGTTTTGGGCATCAATCTGATCCATATCGAAGTTGTGCCAGCTAGTTCTCGTATTCGATCAGAATGAAGCTTGTTGGAGCTTTGTGGAGTTGCGGCGAAGTTGCCTGGCCGAAGCTCAGCGTGGGGCTGCCAAGGCAGCAAAGACCCGACAGCGATGATCGGAACAGACTCTCCTGAGGGCTCGCAATAGACTTTAACACCGTCTTTTGAGTATGGGCCATCTACGACCGAGTTCCAAAGTTTAAACCAAGGCGTTATCAACTGAGAATATGCTATTTGCAACTGTGGTGAAACGTAATAAATCATTTTACCGTAAAAAACTGAGGGGCACGCGATCTCGTGAGAAAATGATGTATTTTCATTATTCATCATTGCTAATTCTAACTATGAACAAAACATTATACCAATCTTGAAATTCTATTCGCCTTGCCCAGATTAAGTAGATACTCCCTGCCAATAGAATTCTTTTCCCTGAACCATCTCTTCTCTCCATGTCATGCTGGAATCCAACAGACATTGCGACAAATCCTCCCTTTCCCAAGTCGTTAAAGGAGCGTCAACTCCGCCGATGCATGTCGGCATGAAGCCATTATAAAGATCATTTACTCGTCAGATGAAGATAAATTTACATGTTGAATAGAACAGGGAACTCTTTAGACTAAAGCGACCAAGGCAACAGCGCCAGCGAGGAAGGCAACGATCGGTTTGTTGGCAGCAGCGGCACCAGTGAACTGAGCCGGAGCGGAAGTTGTCGCAGAGACGACTGGGGCAACAGTGGTGGCTGGAGGAGTGTAGACCGGGACTGAAGAGTAGACAATTGGTGTTTGAGAAGAGTAGACAATTGGTGTCTGAGAAGAGTAGACAATTGGTGTCTCGGAAGAGTAGACAATTGGTGTCTGGGAAGAGTAGATAATTGAAGTCTGAGAAGAGTAAACAGGGACTGGAGTGGACGGGGGAGCTGGGACGAGAGTAGTTATCGGGATCGTGTAAATGGTTGGACAAACAGTTGTATAAGTTGAAGTAATTGGAACAACTGTCGTCGTCGTATACTCAGTGCAGCCGTGCGAGCAGCTGGTGATGGTAATTGTTGTCGTAGTTAGGCAGACGGTAGTTGCGACCGTGGTAATCGTGGTCGTGATTGTTTCGCACGGAGTAGAGGTTGGTGGCGGCGGTGGCGGAGTGGTGCTAGAATTCGTGTAGATTGGAGTTGAAGTCGGTGGTGGTGGAGGTGGAGGAG
>Ga0307515_10009249_pt1 | contig 19079 bp, 9 predicted proteins | sample 17_EM_MG_FD_194513 | JGI IMG/M metagenome (GOLD analysis project Ga0307515, IMG submission 194513) | Populus trichocarpa ectomycorrhiza microbial communities from riparian zone in the Pacific Northwest, United States - 17_EM | ecosystem: Host-associated > Plants > Roots > Unclassified | place...
GGCCGCTTCGGCCGCGCTGTGGAACGCGATGTACGACGACCAGCGCAACGCCGGCATCCTGCCCGCCGCGCTGTGCCCGGCCGCACCTGCCGCCGGCATGCCCGCCGCCTGCTGGCCCGTCATCGGCAAGCCCGAAATGGCCACCATCATGTCGGGCAACCAGACCAGCGCGCTGTACAACGGCGCCGCCGCACCGCTGACGACCAACGGCGTGGGCTTCCTGATGAAGACGGCCGCCGCCAAGGCCGCTCTGGGTGGCACGGCCTTGACCTACGGCCGCCGCGCCGATACCTCGGGCACGCAAGCCTCCGCGCAGGCCTACTTCCTGGGCACCAAGACCGCGCTGTTCCCGGTGGGTGTCGTGGCCTGCAATGCGTCGTCGGGCGTGGTCACCATCGGGTGCCTGTCGACCACCGGCAACCTGCGTACGCTGCTGAACACAGCGGGCACCTACGCATTGGGCGTGATGTCGACCGAGAACAACCAGACCGGCCAGAACTGGCGTTGGTTGCGTGTCGGTGGCATGCACGTCGGCGAAGACGCCTTCCCGGGCACCGCCGGTCTGACCAACACGAACTCGGCCATCGCCGGCCAGTACGACTTCTGGTTCTCGCTGCGCGTCCAGCGTCCGACGGCCGCTCCGGTCACGGCGTTCTGGAACTCGGTGATCGCGGGCCTGGGCGCCGCGCCTTCGACGGTGGGTCTGTTCCGCCCGGGCGTCGGCTCGGAGTCGACCTTCGTGCGCAACCCGAACCGCACCCACGTGCCGGTGAGCCAGTAAACGGCACGGGCGCCGGGCGACCGCGAGGTTGCCCGGCTTTCAAGGCCGCCCGGCTGTGCCGGGCGGCCTTCTTCCTGCAAGTAGCCATCACGTGCCCCGTCCCCGCTTCCACGCACTCGTGATCCTCGCCGCCCTGGGCGCGCTGCCGCACGCAGCCGCGCAGACCGCCGCGCCGACCCCGGCCGCTGAAGAACTGCGCTTCGACATCCTCGAGTTCGCCGTCGAAGGCGACACGCTGCTGGGCGCCGACGCGATCGAACGTGCGGTTTACGAATTTCTCGGCCCCGGCCGCACCGCCGCCGACGCCGAGCGCGCGCGCAAGGCACTCGAGAAGGCGTACCACGACAGCGGCTTTCTCAGCGTCACCGTGCAGCTGCCGCCGCAGCGCGTGGGTGGCAGCGGCGGTGACGGCACGCTGCGTCTGGTGGTGGTGCCTGCGCCGGTGGAGAAGCTCAGCGTCACCGGCGCGCGCTATCACCTGCCGAGCCAGGTACGCGAAGCGATGCCCAGCGTCGCACCCGGCAGCGTGCCGAACTTCAACGAGATGCAGGAGGAGCTGGGTCGCGTCGCCGCCGTGAGTGCCGATCGCGAAGTGACGCCCATCGTCGCCGCCGGCGAGCGGCCCGGCACGATGGCCGTCGAGCTGAAGGTGCAGGACAGCTTGCCGCTGCACGGCTCGCTGGAGCTCAACGACAAGCAGTCCGCGAATACCGTGGCCGGTCGACTGGAAGCGGCGCTGAGCTACGACAACCTGTTCCAGCGCGGCCACTCGCTCGGCTTCAACTGGTTCTACTCGCCGCGGCGGCCGAGCGAGGCCAACATCCAGTCGCTGAACTACGGGTTGCCTCTAGGGGGCTCCGGCGACCGACTGACGCTCGGTCTCACGCATTCCGACAGCAACACGCCCACGCCGCTGGGTGGCGAGACGGTCTCGCGCGGCGACACTTGGCGCCTGCGCTGGCGCGACGAGCTGCCGACACGCGAGGGCCTGACACACGGCCTGAGCTACGGCGCCACGCTGAAGCACCTGCGCGACGCCAACGAAGACGTCGCCGGCTTCACGACCCCGGCGCCGGCTCTGCACTACCCCACGTTCCAGTTCGGCTACGACCTGGCGCTGCAGGGCAGCGCCGCGGGCCGCCTGACGCAGCTGCAGACCGAGCTGACCGTCAGCCTGCCGGGCCTGAGCCATCGCATGGTGGACTGCGGCGGCGTGCAACGCGAGCAGTTCGCCTGCAAGCGCGTCACCGGCGGCACTGACCAGCCGAGCGCCTCGAAGCCGGGCTTTCAGTTGCTCACGCTGTCGCTCTCGCACCGCGAGCCCATCGGCCGCTGGCAGCTGGCGGGCCGGTTGCAGACGCAGATCACCGACACACCGCTGGTCCCTGCCGAACAGGAGGTCTACGGCGGCCGAGACTCGGTGCGTGGTTACTACGAAGGCGAACAGGCCGGCGATCTGGGCGCCGCGCTGCGGCTCGAGCTGCTGCCGCCTTCGTGGGCGCCGCTGCCGCGCACGACCTGGCAGGCGCTGGCCTTCGTCGACACCGCCGCGCTGCGCCGGCTTCATGCGCTGGCCGGCGAACAGACCTCCACGCGTTTGGCCAGCGCCGGTCTCGGGCTGCGCGTGCAGGGCCCGTACGGCCTGCAGGCCACGCTGGACTGGGCGCGATTGCTGGTGGACACGACACGTTTCGACAGTGCCAGCGCGTCGCAGGAGCCGGTCAACGGCCGCGGCGTGGGCCGCACGCAGCGCTGGCTGTTTTCGTTGCGCCAGGGTTTCTGAACCGGCACTGCCTCGGAGTTCGCACCCCATGAACCGACAGCTCTATCGTCTGGTCTTCGACCGCCGGCGCGGCATGCGCATCGCGGTGGCCGAGTGCGCGCGTTCCTGCGGCAAGACGGCGGCCGCCGGAGCCACGCTGGCCGTCACGGCAGCCGCGTCGGTGCTGGCCGCGACGCCCGCTGCACCCCCTGCCCCCGCCCGCCCCCCGGTGGTCTTCTCCGGCGCGCAGCAGCGCCCCGCGCCGACCGCGTCGCTGCCTCGGCCCTACGGCAGCACCTTCAAGCCCGGCGGCACTCCGGTCAACGCCACGCCACGCGCCTTCGCTTACGACCCGGCCAAGGGTGCGAACTCCGCCGACCTCTCCACGACCGGCCAGGTGTCGTGGACGGTCGATGGCAACACGGCCACCTTCGACCAGGGCAACGTCGCGCGCGTCGTCATCAACTGGGACAGCTTCGACATCGGTGCCAACCACACGGTGCGCTTCCTGCAGAACAAGGACCCATCGGTCTACGTCTCGGCGCTGAACCGCATCTGGAGCGCCGACCCGAGCGTGATCCTCGGTTCGCTGAAGGCCGACCGCGAAGTGATCCTGCTCAACGCCAACGGCGTGTACTTCGGGCGTGGGGCGCGCGTCGACACCGGCCGCTTCGTCGCCAGTGCACTCAACATCGCCGATAGCGTGTTCGAGAAGGGCTTGCGCAACGTCACCGACGGCAGTGCGGCGTTCCTGACCGGCACCAGCAGCGGCTACACGGCAACGAACCTCGACGCGGGCATCGGCGTCGAAGCGGGCGCTGAGATCGCCAGCGCCGCCGGCGGCGATGTGCTGCTGATCGCACCGCGTGTGGTCAACCAAGGTCGCATCGTGACGCCGCAGGGCCAGGCCGTGCTGGCCGCCGGCGACAAGGTCTACCTGATGAGCTCGTCGGACCCGAAGCAGCGCGGGCTGATCGTCGCGGTGGATCCGGTGCTGGACGCGCAGCGCCGGCCCGACGCCACGCTGGGCGTCGTGGAGAACGCCGCACGCGGCAGCACCGACGGCCTGGTGGACCGTATCAACGAGATCCGGGCCGACAGCGGCAGCGTCAACCTGGTGGGCCTGACGGTGCGCCAGAACGGCGTGATCAACGCCACCACCGCGGTGAAGGGCGCCAACGGCGCGATCTACCTGCAGGCGATGGCCTCGACCTCGACACAGCCGCTGAACACGGTGGCCGCGGCGGAGCGCGGCTACACGATCGAGACCGGCGCTCAACTCACCGCAGCGCGGGACCTGGGCACGGTGGAGATCGGCGCCGGCAGCATCACCGCGGTCGCACCTGCTTCGTCGGCAACGACGCAGATCGACGCCGAGGTCTTCAACGCCTCGCGCATCCGCATCGAAGGCGCCGCGATCTCGGTGGGCACGGACGCCCGCATCACCGCCCCCGGCGGACAGATCAGCCTTGTCGCGGCCGAAAGCGTGCCCGGCAACAACGTCGGCCCGTTCTATCCGGACTCCGGACTCGCGGCGCCGGCGGACGCGAGCCGCATCGTGATCGCACCCGGCGCGCGCATCTCCGCGGCCGGCGAACAGGGCGTGGCCGTGTCCGGCGAGCGCAACCAGGGCTCGCTGCGGCTGTTCCGCATCGAGCTGGCCGACTCGCCGGTGCAGCGCAGCGGGCCGCTGTACCGCAGCCAGGTCTATTTCGACCTGCGCGACGGCAGCAAGGTCACGCTGGCCAACGTGGCGGGCGCCACGTTGGCCAGCGTGACCTTGCTGCCGTCGCGCACCGCGCGCGAGCGTGCCACCGCCGGCGGCACGATCGACCTGGTGACCGGCGGCACCGTGGTGCTCGGCGAAGGCGCGACGCTGGACGTCTCCGGCGGCTCGCTGGCCTATAGCGCGACCACGCTGCAGCAGTCGCTGCTGCTGCAGGATGGCCGCTTGATCGGCTTTCGCAGCGGCGCCGGCGGCAGTGCCGTGCAGGGGCTCGCGTCGCTGACGCAGGCATTGCCCTCACCGGCCTACACCGAAGGCGCCGCCGGCGGCAGCTTGCACATCAGCGGCCGCAATCTCGCGCTCGGTGGGCAACTGCTCGGGCACACCGTGCTCGGCGAGCGCCAGCGCGATGGGCGCAGTGTCGCGGCCACGCCGTCGACGCTGCGTCTGGGCGATGGCAGCTCGGGCAGCTTCCAGCTGGCCCGTCTGCGGCTGAGTCCGGCAGCCGCCGAGGCCCCCGACGCCGCGATCTTCGCCGCACCGCTGACCGCCGACCTGAGTGGCATCGCCAGCGGCCTCGATCTGTCGTTGGCGCAGGTGGCGGCCGGCGGCTTCGGCGCACTGCGCCTGCGCGCGACCGAAGTGACCCAGCTGGTGTTCGGCACGCTGGACCTCGGCATCGGCGGCAGCCTGGACATCGCCGCCAACAGGCTCTCGCTGGACGGTGCGTTTAGCGCGCCGGGCGGCCGCATCGCGCTGGCCACCGAGTTGGGCGTCGATGCCGGCGCGACCGGGCGCGACCTCCGCCTGTCGGCGGCCACCGTGCTGGATGCCGCCGGCCGCTTCACCAACGACACTCACGCCGACGCCGACGGCGGCGGCGAGCGCGCCGCTGTCGCTGGCGGCAGTGTGTCGGTCGCCTCCGCCGGCTCGCTGTTCGTCGCCGCCGGCGCGACGCTGGACGTCTCCGGCGGCGCGAAGCTGGCCGCCGACGGCAGCCTGACGAAGGGCAAGGCCGGCGCGCTGACCCTGGCCACCGGCAGCAATGAAGACCAGGCTTTGCCGACCTTGCAGATCGACGGCGCGCGGCTGCGCGGCTTGGACTTCACAGGCGGCGGCCAACTGACGCTGGGCGTGCCTTCGTTGACGATCGGCGGCAGCGGCGGTGACGGCGGCGCCGGTTTCTCGCTTGAGCCGGGCTTCTTCGGCAGCTCCGGTTTCGGCAGCATCCGCGTCAACTCGCTCGGCGACGTACGTGTTGCCAGCGGCACGCAATTGGCGCCTCGGATGCTGAACTGGGAATTCGCGCCGGGCTGGCGCGCCGCGCACGGCGGGGCGATGACGCCGGACGTGGTGGCGCCGGTGCGGCTCGACGAGTCGCTCGTGACGCCGGCCCCCGTGAACCTGGCCTTTGCGGCGCAGCGCTCGCTGCAGCGCGGCGGCGCCGACCTGATCGTCGAGCGTGGTGCATCGATCGACCTGGACCCGGCCGCGCGCCTGTCGCTCACGGCCAGCGACAGCGTGATCGTGGGCGCCGGCGGCGGCCAGGCCGGGCAGGACACGCGCCTGTCCGCACCCGGCGGCGAGATCACGCTCGCCATCAGCGGCCGGCGCGGCACCGACGACGCCGACGGGTTCGTGCCGACCCAGGCGATCTGGCTCGGGTCCTCAGCGCGGCTGGCGGTCGACGGTGTGGCCCTGCTGCGCCCCGATGGCGGCGCACGCGCGTTCGCGGACCCCGGCGCCGAACCAGCCCAGGCGACACAGCCTTCCGAACGTCAGACCGGTGCCGTGCTGGGCGGCGGCGTGATCACGCTGAATGCCGCACGTGGCTACGTGGTCGCCGAAGCCGGCTCGTCGCTGTCGCTGAACGGCGCGGCCGCGAACGTCAACATCGCGGGCCGCGCCGAGCCGGTGCGCGTGGCCGCTTCGGCCGGACAGCTGAAGGTCTCGACCCTCGAGGGCTTCGCGATCGAGAGCCGGGTCTCGGCGCGCGCGCCGCAGGGCGGCGACGGCCAGCCCGTGGCCGACGGCGGCCGGCTCGATCTCGCGATCGGCCGTGGCGGCGTCTTCCTCGACACGACGGGCCGGCCCTTCGATCCGACGCCGCGCAGCTTGAGCATCGGCGACTGGGCCGGCCTCCTTGCGCGCAGCGGCGCGGCGCCGGGCAGTGACCTGTCGCAGACGCTGCTCGGCAACGGCCGCGGCTTCGTCACCGCGGCGCTGCTCACCGGCGCGGGCTTCGGCAGCGTGACGCTGGCTGCCGGTCAGACGATCAGCTTCGAGAAGAGCCTGCAACTGGTGCTGCCGCAGTCGCTGGCACTGGAGGCGCCGGCCATCGCGGCCGCACCCAGCGTGCAGATCGTGCTACAGGCCGCGCAGGCACGGCTGGGCGAGCAGCAGACCCATGTTGGCGAAGCACCGGACACACGGGCGCAGGCCGACACATCGCCGCAGCACGACACCGCGCTGTCGGTATCGACCGGAACGATCGAGGTGATCGGCAACCTCGGCCTCCAGGGTTTCTCGACCGTGCACCTGGACACGTCCACCGGCGCGCTGGGCGAGATCCGCTTCTCTGCCCTGAACCCCAACTACGCTCGCGTCGAGTCCTTGTCACGCCAGTTGGCCTTTGCAGGCGAATTGCAATTGACGGCCGCGCAGATCTACGCGACCACGGCCACGCAATACACGCTGCTGGGTCTTGCGGACGCGGACTCGGCCGGCGCACCCGGCGGCAGCGTCACGGTCCGAAGCCCCGGTGGCGCGCCGCCGCGGCCGCCGCTGTCGGTGCTGGGCTCATTGGCGATCCGCGCCGGCGACATCGATCAGGGCGGGGTACTGCGCCAGCCCTTCGGCCGCATCGAACTGATCGCCTCGCGCCGCATTCGCCTCGGCGAAGGCAGCACGACCTCGGTGTCCGGCGACGGCGTTGCCGCGCTGTACGGCGAGAGCCTCAACCTGGCGATCTGGAAACCGCCGAGCCTGCAGGGCCTCGACGCGCTGCCGATCGAAAAAGGCATCACGCTGAACGCGCCGCAGATCGACACCGCGCCGAGCGCGCGCGTCGACGCCAGCGGCGGCGGTTCGCTGCTGGCGTGGGAGTTCTTCCCCGGCGTCGGCGGCAGCCGCGACGTCCTGAACACCGAAGGCCTCTACGCGGTGCTGCCCGATTACGCTGCCGTGCCGGCGCTGTCGGCCGACGGCAGCCTGCTGGCGCAGGCCGACGCGAAGCAGTTCGTCGTGACGATGGCCGGCTCGGGCCTGGCGCCGGGGCGCTACACGCTGCTGCCTGCGCGGCTGGCGCTGCTGGGCGGCAAATTGCCCGCGGGCGCGTTCCTGGTCAGCCGCGCCGCGAACCAGGGCAGTGCGGAACTGCGCGCACCGATCGTGCAGGACGACGGCAGCGTCGTGGTCACCGGCTTCTTCAGCGGCGCCGGCTCGGTGCTGGAAGGTGCGCCGGGCCAGCGCTTCGTCATCGAACCGATGGCGACGTTCAACGCGCGCAGCGACATCCGTCTCACCGAGGTCGGCGCCCTGCTGTCGGCGCGCGCCGCCACGCTGGGCAACGCCGCGCCGCTGCTGCCCGGCGACGCCGGCGCGGTGCGCCTCGCGCTCACCGGCAACGACGGCAGCCGCTGGACCGCGGCGCTGGATCTCGCCGGCCACGGTGGCCGCGCCGGCACCCTGGACGTGGACGCGACGCGCATCGCGCTGCTGGATGACCCGACAAAGGCCGCGCCGGATGCGCTGGCGCTGGACGCCCGCGTCATCGCCGACAGCGCTGCCGGCAGCGTGCTGCTGGGCGGCACGCGCACGGCGGTGGTATCCGAAGGTGCGACGCCCACCTGGCAGCTGACCGTCGGCCGCGCGCGTGAGGTAATCGTCGACAGCCGGACGCAGCCGCTGGTGGCCGAAGAGCTGCTGCTGGCCGCGCGCGAACGCGTCGCCATTGCCGAGGGCACGCACATCGAGGCCCGCGGCACGGGTTCGCAAGGTGCACGCACGCTGCGCGTGAGCGGCGACGGGGCCGTGGTGGCGTTGAGCACCAACCAGCTAACGCTGGATCGCAGTGGCAGCAGTGGCGCGGCAGGCCGCGTTGAGCTGGGCGCCGGCGCGATGCTGGCCGGGCCGCAGCTGCTGCTCGATGCGGCGGCATCGATCGACGCTGGCGCCGGCGTGCAGCTGTCCGCCGGTGCGCTGACGATCGGCGCCCGCGACCTGGTGATCGGGGCAGCGGCCGGCAGTCTCGCCGGCGCCACAGTGATCGACGGCGACCTGCTGGCGCAGGTGCGCGCGGCGCAGGATCTGACGCTGCGAGGCTATCGGCGCATCGACTTCGCCGGCGTGCAGGACTGGTCGCAGCGCCCCGCCTCGGGCGGCGGCGACGCGCTGGCCGCACCGACCGCGGTGCAGCGGCGCCTGGTACTGGACACACCGCAGCTGCGCGGCGTGGCCGACACCCTGGGCGGCATTGCGGCGGTGGACATCAGCGCGCAGGAACTGCTGCTGCGCAACAGCGGTGCCGAAGCGGCGAACGCGCCCGCCGGCAGCGGCTCGCTGCTGCTGCAGGCGCTGCCGCCGCTGCGCGCCGGCATCACCGGCGGCCTGACGATCGGGCCCGGCGTCTCGCAACTCGGCTTCGACAGCGCGGCGCTGCGCTCGCTCGGCGACCTGGTGCTCAGCGGTGCCGGCGGCCTGCAGGCGCAGGGCGATCTGACGCTGGCGGGTGCGCGCGTCACCGCGGGCTCCGGCGCGGAGCAGGCCGTCGCAGCCGGCGGCACGCTGCGCGTCGCGGCACAGGCCGGCAGCCGCACGCTGGGCGAACGCGCGGGCCAAGGAGCGAACGTGTCGCTCTCGGGCGCCACCGTGCGCCAGGAAGGCCGCATCGAGCTGCCCGGCGGCCTGCTGACGATTGCCGCCACCGGCGACGCGGCCGATACGGCGGCGGTGAGCTTCGGCGCCGGCTCGCTGACCTCGGTGGCCGGCTTCGCGCTGACGCCGCTGGACGGCTTCACCGCCTATGGCGCCGCCGGGCGCATCGACGTTCGCGCCGCCGGCGGCCGCATCGACCTGCTCGGTACGCTGGACGCCAGCGCCGCGGCGGCGGGTGACGCGGGCCGCATCGCGCTCGCAGCCACCGGAGCCGGCGGCGAGTTGCGCATCGGTGCGATGGGTCGCATCGCCGCGCGCGCCGGGCAGGCCACGGGCGATCGCGGCGGCACGCTGCAGGTGGACGTGCAGCAGATGCTTTCCGCCGACGCGCTGGCCCAGGCCGCGGCCGACGGCGGTGCCACAGGTCAGTTCTCGCTGCGTGTGCGCAGCGGGGATGTGGCGCTGCAGCGGGGTGTGACAGCGCAGCGCATCGAGATCGCGGCCGACGGAGGTTCGCTCGCGATCGGCACCGCGACGCCGGTCGTGCTCGATGCACGCGCGCCGGCCGGCGGCGTGGTGCAACTGGCCGCGCAAGGCGACCTGCTGCTCGGCGCCGGCGCACGCATCGAAGCGCGTTCGTCGCGCGAAGGCGCCAACGGCGGCGATGTGTTGCTAGCCAGCAGCGAAGGCCGCCTGCGCGTCGACAGCGCGGCCACGGTCGAAGCCGGCGGCGACGACACGCAGGACGGCCGCATCGTGCTGCGCGCCCAGCGCGACGACAGCACACGCAACGTGCGCATCGATGCACTGAACGCGGCCAACCTGCGCGCGGCCGCCGTCGACATCGAGGCCGTGCGCACCTACGACGGTGTGCAGACGCTGGCGGCGTTCGGTGACTTCGACGGCCAGCTCTCGCAGGCCACCGTGCGGCGCGACACCGACGCCTTCATGACCGGCAAGGCGGCCTTGCTGACCACCTTGGGCCTGAGTGGCCCGGACGCCGCACGCTTCAACCTGCGCGCCGGCGTCGAGGTGCGTTCCGACGGCGACCTGACCTTGCAGGACGACTGGCAGTTCGCCGGCACCCCGGCCCAGCCGAACCGCGACCGACCCGGCGGCGATGCCGGCTTCCTGACGCTGCGCGCCGCCGGCAACCTGTGGCTCGCCGGCTCGCTGCTGGACGGCTTCACCACGGCGGGCGTGATCAGCGACAACCGGCGCTCGTGGTCCTACCGGCTGGTCGGCGGCGCCGACCTGACCGCTGCCAACCCGCTGTCCACGGTGAACCTGGCGGCCGCGCCCGACGAGACCGGCAACGTCGTGCTGGACGCAGGCAAGCTGGTGCGCACAGGCGCGGGTTCGATCGAAATCGCCGCCGGCCGCGACGTGAGCTTCACCGATCCCGGCGATGGCAGCGCCGCGGCCAGCGTGGTGGTGGCGGGCCGCAAACTGGCGCAGTCGGCCGAACTGCTGAACACGCTGTTCCGCAACCAGCTGGCCACGCCCAGCTTCACCGAGCAAGGGGGGCGGCTCGAAGTCTCCGCACAACGGGACGTGACGGCGCCCGAGGCCACGCAACTGATCGGCAACTGGCTCTGGCGCGGCGGCCTGCTGTCCAGTGCCGTCGGCGAGAGCGGCCTCTACGTCGCCAACAACCAGCTCGCGTGGTGGACCCAGCAGGCACAGTTCGGGCAGACGCTGGGCTCGATCGGCGGCGGCAGCCTGCGCGTGGAGGCCGGTCGCGACGTGATCAACGTGCAGGCGATGGCCCCCAGCGCCGGCTGGGCCGACAGCCGCGTGGCAGCGCAGGCCGGCCTCCACGTGATCGATGGTGGTGACGTCGCGGTGCACGCCGGGCGCGATCTGCTCGGCGGCCAGTTCCTGCTGGGGCGCGGCGAAGGCCGGCTCGAGGCCGGGCGCGACATCGGCACCGCGGGCGGCAACGCCTGGGTCATGCAGCCGATCCTGGCGCTACAGGACGGCGTGTGGCGTGCCACCGCGCGCGGCGGCGTCGAACTGAGCGCGCCTTTCGACCCCACGGCCGCCGCCGCCGCGTTGGCCGGCGGCCGCAGCACGGTATCGCCGTTCTTCTGGACCTGGAGCCCGGAGTCGGCCTTGAAGGTCACCGCGAACTCCGGAACGGTACGGCTGAGCGCCGGCCTGGCGTCGGACGTGATCGAGAACTGGGGGCTCAACGGCTCGACCCCCTCCTCCCAGATGGCGTACCAGGTGCAGGCGCCCAGCCTGGAGGTCACCGCGGCCGGTGGCGCGATCGACCTCGACGGGTTGAGCGGCGGATCGCTGCTGTACCCGTCACCGACCGCGCACCTGCGGCTGTGGGCAGGCACGGACCTGCGCCTGGGCGCGACGGCCAGCGCACAACTCGTGATGTCGGCCAGCGCGCCTGCGAGCTGGGGACCGAGCTCGGCACCCTTGTCCCCCTTCGCGCTGGAAGCGCTGCTGGGCGCGGCCTTCACGGACCGGCTACCGCTGACGAACCTGCACGCCGGCGACGCCGAGCCGGCGCTGCTGCACGCGCAAGGCTCGGTGCTCGCGCAGGGCCGCGACGCCGGCGTGGCCACGCTGATGGTGCCCAAGCCGGCACAGATCAGCGCAGGCCGCGACATCGTGGAGCTGAGCCTGCGCGCGCAGAACCTGTCCGACGACGATGTGACGACGATCAGCGCGGGCCGCAATGTGCTGGCTGGCACGCTGGGCCGCGTGGAGGTGGCCGGGCCCGGTGCGCTGGAGGTCAGCGCCGGCGGCAGCATCGACCTCGGCTCGTCGGCCGGTCTGTCGACCACGGGCAACCTGCGCAATGGCGCGTTGCCGGCCGAGGGCGCGTCGATCCGTGTAATGGCATCCCGGGTCGGCATGCTGGATCTGTCGGCGCTCGACGCGCAGTTCCTGCGCCCCGCGGCCGATGGCGGCAGCGAGCGGTTCCAGCAATACCGCGATGCGCTGGTCAGCTTCGTCGCCGGCGAGTTGAAGCAGGAAGCGCTCGACTACGAACAAGCGCACGCAGCCTTCGCTTCCTTCGACGGCATCACCCAGGCCCGCTTCGGCCGCCAGGTCCTGGCCGCCGAATTCGGCGCCACTTACCTGAGCGGCGCGGCGCCCACCGCCGCGCAGTTCACCGAAGACCTGCGCGCCGCCTTCGAGCGCCGCAAGGCGCAGGTGCTGCAAGCCGGCGATGACGCGCTCACCGGCGGCGGCTCGCTGACGTTGCCCGGCCGCCAGGTGTTGCAGGGCGCCGCGCTGGCGAGCTATCTGAACGATCTGCGCCGCCTGAACTTCGCGAGCCTGACACTCGATTCGGTGGTGGCGCACCGCGTGGCCAGCCTGCAGGCGGTGCAGGGCGGCTGGCGCGAGGCCGTCGCGCACAGCCTGGGCGGAAGCGTGCAGGGTTTCGAAGACCGCGCGCGCCAGAACCCCAACGACGCCGGCGTGCTCGCCTACCGCGGCGCGCTGGCCACGTTCAGCGGCAGCACGTTCGAGCGTTACCGCGCCGAGGTGATGGCGCGCGAGACCAACAGCGCAGGTGCCGAGGCTTCGAACTTCGGCGTGCGCAGCCTGCCGGTCCGCCTGGCCTTGTTCGACCAGGGCTTCCAGGCGGCAGAGCTGGCCGGTGCCGGCAGCTTTGTGGCGCAGCCGATCTGGCCGGCCGCGCGCACGCAGCTGTTCACGTATGGCGGCACGCTCGACATGACGCAGAGCTCGGTGATCACGCGGCGCGGCGGTGGCATCGCGCTGGTCAACGCGGGCGGTGCAATCAACGTCGGCCTGAAGGACAACGGCGTCATCGACACGAGCACACCCAAGGGCGTGATCGCGCTCGGCGGTGGCGACGTGTTCGGCTTCGCGAAGGGCGACTTCCAGGTCAACAACCAGCGCGTGTTCATCGTCGGCAGCGGCAACATGACGATCTGGTCTTCGAGCGGCGACATCGACTCCGGCCGCGGCGCCAACACCGCGGTGGCCGCACCACCGCTGCAGGCGCGCCGCGGCGCCGACGGCATCGTGTTCGAAGTGCCCCCCACCACCACCGGCAGCGGCCTGGGCATCCTGGAAGACGCGCTCGGCCGGCGCAGCGGCACGATCGGCCTCTATCCGGCCTTCGGCGAGATCCTGGCGCTGGATGCCTTCATCCGTGCGCCGGCGCTGGTGCTGGGCTCCACGGTCAAAGGTGCCGACAACCTGATCGCGCCCTCGGTGGGCGGTGCCGCTGCCGCGGTCTCGGCGCCGGCGCTGAGCGTCGCGCCGCCGGCGGCGGCCGCAGCCGAGACGCGCGGGGCCGATGCCGCCGGGGGTGCCCGCGCCGGCGACACCCGCGCCCGGCCGTCGTTGCTGACGGTCGAACTGCTGGGCATTGGCGCTGCCGCCGACGAGCCGCCTTGCGAGGAACGCGATGCGACGACAGGCAAGTGCCTGCGCCCCGCTCGGCCGCGTTAGAAGCCTGGCTCAGCCGATCTTGCGGAACCGCATCTGGTCGATCAACCAGGTGTCGCCTACCAGCGTCGAGTGCTCGTGGACGATCTCGACGACGCCTTTCTGCGCCATCCGCTGCAGATCGCGGGCCGTCGAGTCGAACACAAGCGGGTGCTCCAGCGCACTGCCCGCACGCGGCAGTTCCTGCAGGGTCCCGAACTCGGAATCGCGGTAGAGGCTTTCGGCGATGGTTCCCATTCCCGGCTCCGGCAAGCGTTGAGGGCGCTGCAGTGTAGGTGGGTTGGCCGCAAAGACCCGGCACCACGCTGGGACTCTCGCGTGCACGCCGTTGCCCGCTTCACTTGGCGCCGGCAACACCATCGGTCACACTTTGTGCCCACGCCCCATGGACCAGCCCAAGCCCTCCCCTCTCGACGCACTGCGCCGAGCCGCCGAACACGAAGACTTCGCGGAGCGGACGATCATCCACGAGGGGCGCAGCCCCGACCGCCGCGGCAGCACGCGGCAGGAGTGGGCCCACTTCCTTGCGTTCCACGATGCGACCGTCAGCGGCAGCTTGCAGCATCTGCCGCTGGGCACGGCGCCGGTGCGCATCGGCCGCCGCGCCCCCTGCGAGATCGTGCTCGTGGACGGCGAAGTCTCCGGCGTGCACTGCGAGCTGCGCGTCCAGGGCCAGGATGTGTACGTCACCGACCTCGGCTCGACCAACGGCACCTTCGTCAATGGGCGCCGTGCGGCGCCGCGGCTGCGCGTGCCGGTTGGCGCATCGCTGCAGGTAGGCCGGCAGTTCCTGAAGCTCGAGACGCGCGACCGCGCCGAATTCGCCGAGTCGCTGCAGCTGCACCGGGACCTGGGCCGCGCGCGGCACTACGTGCGTTCGCTGCTGCCCCCACCGCTGCTCGATGGGCCGGTGCGCGTCGAGTGGTTCTTCGAGCCGTCGGGGCAGGTCGGCGGTGACGGCTTCGGCTACTACGCGCTGGATGCGCATCACGTGGTCGGCTACATCATCGACGTCGCGGGCCATGGCGTCGGCGCCGCGATGCACCTGGTCACGGTGATGAACACGCTGCGCCAGCGCGCGCTGCCCGACACCGACCTGGCCGACCCGGCGCAGGTGCTGTCGCGGCTCAATACGATGTTCCAGATGGACGGGCACGACAACATGCTGTTCTCCATCTGGTACGGCGTGCTGGATCTGCAGACGCGCCACCTCACGTTCGCGTCGGCCGGCCATCACCCGGCGTATCTGCGGCCGGCGGCCGGGGGCCCGCTGCGCCCCCTGCACACGCCGCACCCGATCGTCGGCGCGCTGGCGTCCGTGGCCTTCGCAGCCGGCAGCGTGCCGGTGAGCCCCGGCGACAAGCTGTACCTCTTCAGCGACGGTGCCTTCGAGATCAACCCCGTCGAAGGCCAGGACTGGGGCCTCGAGCGGTTCACGCGCCTGCTCGGTGCGGCAGCGGGCGTCGGCGCGGAGGCGGTTCCGGAGCCCGAGCAGCTGTTCCGTCAACTGCGCCGCGTCGCCCGCCCAGGCCCACTGGACGACGACGTCTCGATCCTGGTCGCCACGCTGACATGACCGTGTCACAAAAGAGCCTCCTGCGCCCGGCACACTCGGCGCCCTCACACATCACATGGGAGCGAAAGCATGGAGTTGCACGTCGATGAACTGGGTTCCGGCACCGTGCGCGTGCGCCTGGGCGGGCGGCTGGACACCGTCGGTGTCGACCAGGTCGAGTCCCGTTTCGGCGCCGTGGTCGCATCGAACGGCAACGATGCGGTCATCGATCTCTCCGAAGTGAGCTTCGTCTCGTCGATGGGCGTCCGCATGCTGATCACGGTCGCCCGCGCACAACGGGCGCGCGGTCACCGGATGGTGCTGTGCGCGGCGCAGCCCGCCGTCGCCGAAACGCTCGGCATGGTGGCGCTGGAGCAGATCATCCCGATCGTCGCGGACGAGGCGGCTGCGCAGGCGCTGCTGGCCCAGCCTGCCGGGGCCTGAGGGGTTCATCGCGGAGCCGGCGCCGACCCTCAAGCTGTCGATGGCCGCCAACCTGGGCGGTTTTGAGATCGCCCGGCTCCAATGTCGTCAGTTCCTGCTGTCGCACGACGTGGAGCTGCCCACGCTCGGCGTCTTCGAACTGGTGCTGGAAGAGTGCGTGACGAACACGCTGCAGTACGGTTATGCCGACACCGGACTGCGCTGGATCGAGTTGCATGTCGTGGTTGAGGAAAGCAGCCTGGAACTGCGCATCGAAGATGACGCCGCGGCCTTCGACCCGATGGTGCCGCCCGACCCTGTGCTGCCGAACAACCTGGACGAGGCGCGTGTCGGCGGGCTGGGGCTGCTGATGATCCGCCGCTCAACCGAGCGACTGGGGTACGAACGACGCGACGGGCGCAACCAGCTCGTGGCGCGCATCGCCCGCCGGCACTAGCGAATCAAGGCGGCGGGTCACGCGACTGCCACACGCCGCGCGCACGATCGACGCCTCGATGGAGGTGCTTGTCATGCGTCAGCGTTCACTTGGGTTCCTGTTTGCGCTGTCGGCGGTGGCGGCCGGCGCGCAGGCCGGTGTCGCCTGGGACGAAGCGGTCTCGGGCGATCTGTCCGACGACCGTCTCTTGCCGACGCCGCTGACGTTCGCCTCCGGCGCGAATACGGTGCTCGGGTCGTTCGGTGGCGGCGGTCCGACAACGGACCGCGACTATTTCAGCTTCGTCGTGCCGGCCGGCTCCCGGCTCGAAGCCGTGATGGTCAACCCGGGCACCGGCATTTCGGGTGGATCCTCGTTCTTCGCGATGCAGACCGGCAGCCAGATCACGGCGACGCCGGCAGGCGCGAACGTCGGTGACCTGCTGGCGTTCGGGCACTACGCCAACGACGCGATCGGCACCAACCTGCTGGCCGCGCTGCTGCCAGGCGGTGCGACCAGCCTGTCGGCGGGCACTTACGCGGTCTGGGTCCAGGAGACCGGCGGCACCGTGCCGTTCAGCTTCGACTTCGTGATCACGCCGGTTCCGGAGCCCGCGCCGGCCCTGCTGCTCGGCATCGGCCTGGGCGCGCTGGCCTGGCGCCACTTGCGCAGCGCCAGGCGCTAAAGGCTCAGGCGCGGCGCGTCGACTTCCGCGCCACCGCAATCAGGCCCAGGCCCAGCGCCCACAGCGCCGCGGTCTGCGGTTCCGGCACCGGCGACGTGAGCTCGCCGTCGACCGACAACGCGACGAACTGCGTGAACTCGGCATTGTTGAAGTTGTTGTCCGACACCAGGATCAGCGTGCGCTTGCCGTCGACCATCGGGCCGAAGGTGATGCCCTCGATGTTGTCCTGCGCCAGCGGCGAGCCGTCGTCGTTGCGCAGGGAGCTCAGGTCCAGCAGCAGGCTCTTCGACATCGTCTGCAGATCGGCGACATCGCCAATAGACGCGTGGCCGGCCACGTCGGTGGCACCGCGCGCATCGGCCAGGAACAGCCGCGACGTGAAACCCACGCCTTCGGCGAACGAACGCTCGAGCGCGATGAACTGGCGGTCGCCGATTGCCAGCAGCTCGACGAGGCCGCTGTCGGCCGACACGCCGGGGGCCACCGGCGCGTTCGTGATCGGCTCGGCCCTGTAGACGAACTCGGCGGTGCGCTGGCCGTTGGCGATGCTGAACTCCGCCACGCGTGACGGCGAGCCGCCGGTCAGCGTGGTGCGCGGCCCGTCCTGCACCAGCGCGTTTTCGGTGGCGATGTAGGCGCGCGTGCCATCGAGCGACAGCGTGAGGCTTTCGAACGCGAGGTTGTTGCGAATGCCGCTGTCGCCCGGCTGGTTGCCGGCGGCGCTGCCGGTGGGCAGGAAGTAGGACGGCACCGCGAAGTCGCGCAGATGCACACCGGCAGTCGTCGCTTCGCGCAGCGTGGGCGCCTGGAACGTGGCGCCGGAGCGCAGGCCCTCGCTGGTCCACAGCAGACTCGTGCCCCCCGACGGCGTCTGGCGCAGGCGGATCGACTCGGGGTCGACGCCGTTGCTCGGGAAGGCGTTGCCGTCGGGCGCCAGCAGCGTGGTCACGTGCGTGAGTTGCACACCGGCGCTGCCCGGGTTGTTCGAACGTGCAAAGCGCGACACGTCCAGCGACAGGTCGTAATAGCGCGCCGGGTTGATCGTGCTGCGGTCGTCGCTGATCGCGACATAGCCGCCGGTGACCGGGTTGAAGTCGAGGCCCGACAGGCCACCCACCTGCGTGCCCAGAAACTGGGTCGCGGTCGGCAGCACCTGCTGGCCCAGATAGCCGAGTGTCGCGGCATCGCTGGGTGTCGAAGCGAACGCCGCGGCGACGAGCAGCGGCAGTGCAGTCAGAGCGTGGTGCATGGTCAAGCGCTCGCGTTGCGTCGGCCACGCGCGGCGCACAGGGCGCCGATGCCGGCCAGCAGCAGCCAGGCGCTGCCCGCCTCCGGCACGGCGCTGGCAGTGTCCACCGACGACAGGTGGATGCGCCAGAAGCTGCCCTTCTGGTCGTTCGCGTTGGGGTCGTAGGTGGGCTGGTTCCACAACGCGACCGGGATCGGCGTCTCGCCGTCGTACGCGAAGCCCTGCGACAGCCAGGCGCCGACCGGCGCGTTGACGGCCGCCGCCAGCGTCACGCGGTAGTGCCCGGCGGCCAGCGTGTCGAGGTGGAACCCGGCGTCGTAGTAGCCCTGGCCCGGGCCAACGGTGTCATCGTCGTCGACCGTCGCCAGCAGCGCGAAGTCCGAGCCGGTGCCGCGCCACAACGCCGCCGTCGGATCGAAGTTCAGGCCGCTCAGCCACGAATCGGTCCAGATCCTCACGCCGCTGGCCGCGGTGTCCAGCGTGAAGTCGATCTGGACGATGTCGTTGTGGAAGGTGATGTCGCCCGAGAACGTGAAGTCGGCAGCGCGTGTGTCGAACGCGGCCGTGGTCAGCAGCGCGGCGGCGGACAAGGCCACCAGGGTCGAAGTGAAGGTCTTCATGGGGGTCTTTCGTGCAGGCGCTGTTCAGGGGGCGGGTGCCGGCGGGTTGGCCGGCGGCGTGGTTTGCGCCGAGGGCACCAGGTGGTTGCTGCCGTGCGCCACCTCGAATGCAGCACCGAAGGTCTGCACGTTGCTGATGCTGGCGACCGTGTCGACGAACCAGAACTCGCCGACCAGGCGGTTCGGCGTCACGTCCAGCAGCAGGTAGCCGCGCTGGTTGAGGTCGATGTACTTGAAGTGCGGATTGACGCTGCGCAGGAAGGCTGCGGTGTTGCCGGAGGGATCGTTCAGGCCCGGCGAGGTGATCGAGGTGCCGACAAACTCCACCGCACGCGAGCCCTGGCCCGTGACCGCGTTGTAGCCACCGGTGGTCACATCGGGGTTGTTCGGATCCTGGCTCAGGTCGGCCGCCCAGGAGCTGTGGATGTCGCCGGTGAGGATCACGACGTCGTTCACCGGTGGCTGCGTGCCGTCGCCTTTCAAGATCGTGTAGACACGGTCGCGCGCGGGCTGGTAGC
>Ga0307515_10009251_pt1 | contig 19077 bp, 3 predicted proteins | sample 17_EM_MG_FD_194513 | JGI IMG/M metagenome (GOLD analysis project Ga0307515, IMG submission 194513) | Populus trichocarpa ectomycorrhiza microbial communities from riparian zone in the Pacific Northwest, United States - 17_EM | ecosystem: Host-associated > Plants > Roots > Unclassified | place...
CTATAAGACTAGAGATCCTATTAAGTTTAAAAGAGGTAAAGAGTCTGCTAGTTTTGATATAATCTAGGATCTACTCTTTAGTTTATTCCGTTTAGTCCTCCTTACGTAATATATTATATAGAGACCGTATAATAGTAACTTATTTATCCTTTTTAACCTATATACCTTTGTGATGTAAGAGGGTTTATAGGTTGCGGGTAGCTATAAAATTATAAGCCTTAAAGATAGCTTCCGTAAAGTCCGCAAAGTCTTCCTTATATTATTTCTATAGATTATTGTTTAGAAGCTTAAAATATCTATATTTAAAGATTTTAAAATTAATATAGTCGTTAACGCCGTTTATAGACGTAAGGTTAACTCCCTAACTCTACTTCTTTTAACCTTTATTAATTTGCTTACTTATATCTGCTATATTATATAGCGTAGTATATCTATATAAGCTATAACGGGTTAAAAGGAGCTTATAGCGGGTGGAGGAGGTCTTATAACAGTCCGTAAAGTTAATTAACGGGTCCGTAATAGTTTAAGAGGTCTTATAATAGTCTGTAAGGGCGATTAATAGGTCCGTAATAGTTTATAGGAGAATAGGGGGTTCTGTAAAGGTTTGTATTTATATTTATAAACTTCCGGTAAACTATATTAAGACTTAAATAAGTATATAGAGATGGTAATATAGTCCGTAATCCCTAACTTCTAACCTTCTAGTAGGTCATACTAGGATATAAACAGGTGGTTGCTATTATATATCGCTTAGGGGGAGGTATTAAGTAATTACTGATCTGTGCGCGCTTACTAATTAGTGTTTGTATTAATTTAATAATATAAGTAAGTTGTATCTAGGGGCACGAAATACGTATAGTATCGTATACTCTTTTGGATAGTGATGACTATTAATTCTATTAAGGTAGACTATGTAGTCTATATACTGACGCGCCTCCCCCCTAATTAGTTAGCACTTTATAAATAAGTAGTTAGTGCACCAAACGCGTAATTACGCATTTGGTATACCACGTGCTGTAATTATATAGTTTATATAGACGATTATAGAGCCTTCCTAGTATATCAGTGCTGTATATTAGTAGAGCTTTAGAGCTCCGTATTAAGCTTTAAATAGAGTTTTAAGTAGAGCTTTAAGCTTAAGGGGGAGACCCCCTTAGACCTCCCTGCGCACTGCGTGCTCTATTTACTGCGTGGGCAGAGCCCTTATAGAGGCTTTAGTAGAGTAATTAGTAGAGCTTTTATAGAGCTTTATATAGAGCTTTATATAGAGCTTTTGTAGAGCTTTTATAGAACCTTTATAGAGCTTTTATAGAGCTCTGTATAGAGCTTCGGTAAAGCTTTATATATAGCTTTAGTGGAGCTTTGTGTAGAGCTTTAGTAAAGCTTCGTGTAGAACTTTAGTAGAACTTTAGTAGAGCTTTATATAGAGCTTCAGTAGAGCTTTATCTAGAGCTTTAGTAGAGTTTTATATAAAGCCTCGGTATAGCTTTATGTAAAGCTTTAGTAGAGCTTTATGTAGAACCTTATATAGAGCTATATATAGGCGTTTGTATAGGCTATAAAGACGTTTAATTAATCGATTATATAGGTGTTTAGCTGATTAATTAATTATATAAGCGTTCGTATAGGGGATTATATAGACGTTTATAGAGCCGTTTATAGAGCCGTTCGTGTAGACGATTATAGAGCCTTCCTAGTATATTAGTGCTACGCGTTAGTAAAGCCTAGAGCTCCATATTAAGCTTTAAGTAGAGCTCTAAGTAGAACTTTAAGCTTAAGGGAGAGACCCCCTTAGACCCCCTCTATACATTACGTGCTTTATTTAGTACTAATAAGGAGTAAAATTGGTTACTAATGTTCTATAGGTTTACTTAACCCATGCCTAAAAAGAATCTCTTTACTAATATTTTAATTTTTCCTTTATTATTATTTATATACTAGTCTTATTCTATTTAGCAAAGTATAAGTAAATAAAGATTCCCTAAAGTCTTTTTAGCAGCTTACTTATTTTACTTTTTTTTATTTTTAATATCCAGTTATATTATACTACGTACAATACTGCGCATACAGCCTCTAGGCTATGGCGCTATAGTTCTATATATATAAATCCTTTCTAAGCAGCTTAATATATACTAGTAGCTATATCCTAGTAGTTTATAAACCCCTAAACTGGGAGTTTATAGTTCCTTAGTAAACTAAGTTACTATAACTACTAGGGAATGAGAAAACGGTAGGAAAAACTATAAGAAATCCTAACACCTGTCCCTGTCCTTTTGCAATTTATTTCTATCCTTTTACTCTTTAATATCTTTTTTAAGGGCCTAGTAGGAGTTACCTCTTTCTAGAATCCTATTTATTTTGTCTTATTCTTCTATAGAACCTTCTAAGCTAGTATTATCTACTAGCCTAGCTGCTTTAAGAACCTCGCAGTCTTTGCTATTAGCAAAGTGGTTTTCTTTACAGTTAATGCAAAGAGGGGTAGTATGCTTATAGGGCTTGCCTATTATTATATAGGTAGAACAGAAGTAGTCTTTAGATAAATATATAGCCGCACAAAATCTATAGGCTCTAGTAGAGCATCTGTCTCCTATATGGCCAAATTTTTGGCAGCTAGTGCACTGCGTAGTAGAAAAGACTTCAAGGTACTTTACTACCTTAGTAGCTGTACCTGCAATTAATATCTCTTTTTACTTAAGGATTTCTTATCTTTTTTCTTCGTTCTCTATAGTAAAAACTATAGAGCTAAATCTGGTCTATAGATCGTATCTTTTTACACTAGATAAGATCTATCTAGGTAGTCCTTATATCCTTATAGGATTAAAGGTCTTAATTTCTTCTTTTAGAAGCTTAGAGCCTGCTTCTCCTAGGAATGGTAGGGTAGGAACCCTATAGGCTATAACTTAAACCTATAGTTCTAGTTTTTGTTCTCTTTAAAAGATAAAGCGGTTATGCCGGATTTCCTTATATTTGACTAGGAAATCTATATTATACCCTTCCGTAGTTATAAGGAGAATATTTCGTTTTCCTTTAGTTCTAGCTATAGACGCTAAAACTAGGTTTTCTACTTGCAGTTTTAATGCAAATAGTTAATTAACTTTGTTTCGTATAGAAAAGGTATTTAGGGGTTAGTCCTTTTCGTCTGTAATTAGGACTAGCCCCCTTTTTTATAGTAGCTTTTTCTTACTTCTAATAGAAGTAGAGGGGGTAGAAGACGGTAGTGACGAGGGTAGAGAGGACGAAGTAAGGAGGTCCTTCTTTAGCTTCTTTACGTAGGTTTTAGTAGGGGCTACCTCCTTACGGAGAGCTCTTACTTCTTCGACTAGTCCTTTTAGGACATCTTTTTCTATTTCTTCTTTTGTAATGGGATCTCCTCTTGCTAAAATACTCCGTATATAGTTCCCTATCTTTCTAACTTGTTTTTTTTCTTTTTCTTCTTCTTTTTTTAGCCCTTTATAGGCCTGGAGTAGGCTTTCTAAAGCCTTTTATAGGTGTTGTTCTAGAGAGAGGGGAGGAAAAGGTATACTAGGTATCCTATCCGTAGTAGTTATTAGTTTTATTATCTTTTTTACAGGTTTTTGGTTTTCTTTTTCAGGAGAAGACTGAGGATACCCTCTTTTTTCTCCTGTCCTAAATAGGCTAGGAGAAGGAGAAAGGAGAGAAAAAGTAGATGTAGACTCTTCATCACTTATTTCTATAGGAGGTTTTTTTTTAGACCTATTAGGCCTTGGCATTTTGTATCTTATAGGGGGGTTCCCTAGTTTTTACTATCCTTATACCCTTTCTCCTTACTAATCCTACTAGAAGATTTCTGGGGGGATTAGGCTAAAAGGTAGTAGTAGGTAGTTATATATTAGCTAGTAATATAGTAGAGTTCTATATACCTACTTATCTAGGCCTCTACCCCAGTTTTCTAGTGCTTTAGTCCTAGTCTATAAGCAGTTAGCTGCCACCACCTATAATACGGGGAATCTCACTAGTTCTTTCGGATATCTTATAACGGGATTAGCCCGAGTACTAGTCCGCCCCCCAGCGGTCTATATAAGAGTTTCCTCCTAGAGTTAGTATGCTTTCGTATAGCTTAGGAGCCTTCCATAGACTCTAGTTTTACGCCTCTCTTTATCGTTTCCGCCGGCACGGGTATAAGCTACCATTTGCAGGGGTCGCAACTCCCATCTCACGCGCCTACTGGCGTAATCCTACGAGGGCGTCGTGGCTGCATCCTGCAATATAGCTAGGTACACCTTCTACGGTCAAGGCCCAGCAAAAGCCTCTCCCGCCTGAGTAACTCCTATTTGCTCCTTAAGCGTCCCTTACCAGCATACTGCCCTAGCGAGTAGTCCCGTCTATTGGTACACCGACACGCGCATCCGTTCTCTTAAGCCGCGTAGTAGTCTCTCCGGCTAGGACGTGATTCTACCTGCCTACTAGGTGCACTAGGGGTTAGAGCCTAGCTAAGGGGTAAGGTCCCTAAAGCTAGCAGTAGCTACTACGCACTACGCCCCGCGACTACTCTAGGTAGTCGTTTCGCGTTGCCTGTAAGAGTCTCCTTATAACAGGCCGACTGTGTCTTGTAGGAGGGGGCCATAGAGACGCTAGGTCCCGTGCCAGGCAACCTACTCCCCCCTCTCCTACTAACCAAGCTTGTGTCCCCCCTTTTTATAAGCTAGCCTGTGTCTCTAACTGTCGAGTCCTTATACGACTGGCCTGTGTTTCCTTAGAGCCTCCTATATATGTGCGTTAGGTTACGTGCACCACGCCTATTAAGACCCTCCTGTGAGTTACCTGTAGGTTGACCGTAGGTCGAACGCCATGGGGCCGTCAAAGCTGGCCTGTATTTCCGCTACCTAGAGCTTTGCCCGTGTTTCCACCTCGTTAAGCCGTCTGGCCGCTGTCGCGTCACTGTCTCGTCCAGGTCGCGCGCACTACGCCTATTAAGACCCTTTTCTGAGTCTCCTGGATGTACCGGATAGCTCTCGTAGAGGGGCCTTAACGAGTTCTCTAGGTAGGGCCTTAATAAGATTATTTTACTTTAATATATACTAGAGCCCTTTATTATATAGTTTAGTAGGGTTTAAGGTAATATCTTTTAAGAAACGGCGCTAGTTATTTCTACCCTCTTTTTATATTTTCTTCTTAAGCCTATACTTTAGGGCCTTATAGCTCTATTAATAGTAGGCTTCGCCTATTATGCTATACTATTACCTTGCCCTTTTTACGCCTATAAGTAACTAGGCCTTTAAGTAGTATTCTTCTAAGTAGTTACTTATAATCCTTTAGATATCTTCTAGCAATACCTAAAGCGTAACTACTAACCTATTAGTAATTTCCTAGGTATACTTTTCCTAGTTAAGTTTCTTAATAGTATATCTCTAATAGATTCGTTACGCTAGTGCGGTAATATTAAGCGTTATCCGTATAGGTATATGGCCTGCGGTAATTACCTATATATTTTCTAATCCGTAAAACTTTAGTTAATTTATTAGTGTTTCTTATATAAATATTAAGTTAATTATATTTTTTTATATTTCTCTTTTTTAAGTAGATTTGCTAGTTAGGGTAATTAAGGCAAGGCCCGGCGTTTTTAACTTGTTTAGTAGGTAGGTTGCCTATACTTTAACTATAGCTTATTATCCTCCCCACAATATATAAAATACGTTAAAATTCCCCAGGACTATTACCTCGCCTTCCGCTATATTAATAGCTTGTTAAAGTAAACCTATATAGCAATTTGGGGTTTATTATCCTTTAGGTTATAAATATTAATTATACTAATTTAACCCCTATTAGTTACTACTTATAGTTTATCTATATTAGGGCTAATATTATAGTAGCTCTATATCTATATATTAATATATTAACTAATTAGAAATTATATACGGATAGCTAGGTTTAGTTTATATAGGAGGTAATATTCCTTTAATTAGTATATTTTATATACTTACTTATTATAAGCCGGTTCCTATAGGGCTATTATCTAGTATTCTTTTAGGTTTAGGCTATTAAATAAGGGACGTATTACTTTATGGTTTAAGTGTCCGCAGTTATATTATACTATTATTAGTCTTTTTATAGTATTAGTTAATCTAGTAACTTATAAGTGTCTTTTATTCGCCTTTAGGACGTCTTACTTAAGGCTATTATAATTAGAATTCTTTATTAGGATAGGTTTTTAGCGGCGTTAGTACTGCCTTATAAGTGTTCTATACTCTACTTCACTGCTAATTAAGTAGAGGGTGCCTCTATTAGGGTAGGTACCTTAAACCTCTTTCTTAATATAACTATCTAGCTACCATCGCTTATTATACTTAGCTCCTTCTCCTTATATACGTTTCCCTACAGCGTAGCTATAACTTAGTATAGTTGGGCTTATTTTGTCTATATAGATTCTAGGTATACCTAAAAGGTCTTATATACCGTCTTCTGTTATACTTTATATTCTTTACTATAGTTTATACATCTAGCTTCCTTATTCTTAGGGTAGTCCTTTATCTTATATATATTAGCATACCGCCTATACCTTTTCTATCTCCCGTATACGCTCTAAATATAGCCCTATTGCTAGTATTTAAAGTATTAATAGACCTATACTAGAGGCTGTTTATAACCATTTCTTTATATTAGAATTTTTTTTAGCAGTATTTAGCTAGCATTCGCAGCATTTCGCAGCATTTCGTAGCATTTAAAAAAGACCATAGGCCTTAAGCAGCATCTAGGTAGCTATATATATATATTATATATATATATTTTTTTTAAATTACTTATAATTTATATAATTTATTCTACTTCTAAAAAAATAAAAAAATAAACTTTTTTTTAGAAGTAGAATAACTTATATAATTTATAAGTAATTTATAAAAAAAATTATTATATAATATACTATATCCAATTAACTATCTAAAAAATATTATTATTATATATATAGCTACCTAGATGCCGCTTAAGGCCTATAGTCTTTTTTAAATGCTACGAAATACTGCAAAATGCTGTAAATGCTAGCTAAATGCTACCAAATTTTTTCCTGACGTATAGGCTACTATTGTTTATATTTCTTAAGTTAGTAGGTTAATTATTAAGGTACCGTATATTTTAACCCTTTAGAACCCTAGCGATACCCCTATATATATTATACATACTTTATAAAGCTATATAACTCTAAATATTATAATTCCTAGTACCAAATTTTTAGTAGCCTTTATATCTTTTAAATAAGCTATAAGTTTATAGCGCCTTACTCGCTTTCCACTTATATATTAAAAGGTACTCTAATTATTTTAATTAGGTAGTTTTAGCGCTACTATATAGGACCTTTATTACTAATGCTTTTAATATATATACTTTAATTAATATAAGGAGCTATTCTAGTTCTACTTTTACTATTTTTAGTATTTAGACCCTAACTATAAACCTTATAGGTACTATACTAGGTAGGCGCTAAAAGGGCGCTAGTTAGGCATTAGCGGCAATTGGCCTATAAGGGCTTTATTATATACGTTATTAGTATTTCCTATAATTTTATAGCATACATAATACGCCTAAGCCTATTCTCTATAGCATTTTAGTTTTTATTATATCTTATCTAGAGTTCCTAAGCAATTTATCCTGCCTATTAGGCTATATACGCTACCCCTACGCGTAGGTATAGGTTTTCTCTTCCCTAAATCTTCCTTAATGTCTTTTAGAATATCTATAAGTTCCTACCATTTCTAGTTGTTGTCCTTTAGTTATTATGGTTGGGTTGCCCCCTATTAGGTTTATTATAGTATTATATTCTCTTATATATTGACCTACCTTTAAGTTTACTATAACCCTCCTATATTATATAGGCTTTCTAGCTATACTACGTATATTAGTTTTAGAGTATATTATGCCGTAGATTTAATTAGGAGTGGTTATTTCTTTATTAGGTAAGTAGTAGGCGTATTCTACTACTATAGCGGCTTTTTTAAGATATATATATATTTTCTAAAAATTAATTTAAAATTAGGAATAATTAAATTTTATAAGGCTCTATAAAAATCGGCCTCTATATATCTACGCGATAAAGCCTAAGAACCTATAGAGGTATATATATAATAGCGTAGCGCGGGTACTAGGACGTGGTGGTGGCGTAAAGAATTTTTTTACTAGGAGGGTAAGCCCTAACAAAAGCTTTTAAAAACGACTACTATATCTATATATTAAACCTTTAACTTAAGTCACGACATCTATAACCAGCGTCCCTCCTTCTTCCTATACGGTATATGACTATATATAGCACCTATACGGCACGGTAACTAAATAAACTGTATACGTCCCGGGAAGTCTATAATAGGCCTCTTATTCCCTATTTTACCTAATAGCTTAGACTTACCGCGCGATATTCCGTCTTCCTTTATACCTTAATTAACCTAGCTATATTCTAGTACTATTACGTTAAGAAAAAATTTAGCAGCATTTAGCTAGCATTTTCAGCATTTCGCAGCATCTAGGCAGCTATATATATATATTATATATAAAAAAAATATTTTTAAATAGTTAATTAGATATAGTATATTATATAATAATTTTTTTTATAAATTACTTATAAATTATATAAGTTATTCTACTTCTAAAAAAAGTTTTAATTTTTTTTAATTTTTTTTAGAAGTAGAATAACTTATGTAATTTATAAGTAATTTAAAAAAAATTATTATATAATATACTATATCCAATTAACTATTTAAAAATAATTTTTATATATATAATATATATATATAGCTGCCTAGATGCTGCTTAATGCGTATGGTCTGTTTTAAATGCTATAAAATGCTGCGAAATGCTAAAAATGCTGGCTAAATGCTGCTAGATTTTTTCCTAACGTAGTAGCATAAGCACTTAGGTGTAAGGACGTTATACACTCCTACTACTACTAGCACTAGGCTAAGCGCACTTATTAGATATAGGAGATAGGAAATTAAGGACCTAGGTTAGAGCCCTAGGATAAAATACCTAGATCTAGATCTACATTCATCCCGTTATTCCTTTAGGGTGGAAATTATACTATAAGTAGGAGGACTATAGGCATATATATATATATATAGCGATTAATAAAGTAAGGATAAGCAAATGACAAACTTTACGGCAATTTAATTTACGTAGAAGTATAGTATAAGCGGCAGATAGGGCAAGATAGGCAATTAGGACACTCCTATAGGAGTTTTAAAGCAGCGACCTAACAGTATTTTTCCTCCCGTTAATGTAGTACGGGCGTACTACCTAGAGGGGTACACTCTGTATTACTACTTACGTCTACCTTAGAGGTTTTTTGTACCTATATTACGGTAGTAATCTATATAGACCTTAATTAAGACCGCATTAAACGTTAATTAAGAATTATTAAGAATTAATTTTATATAAGCTAGTTATAAAAAACCTTATTATTTCTTTAGTATATATTAAAATAAAACCCTATAGCATTAATTATAGCAATATCTACTATAAAGAGGTCGCTTAATAATAGGGGCATATATGGCTTTAGGGCCTTCTAAGGTATCGGCATTATTATTACTCCTTTTAGCTCTTATTACGTCTTCTAAAGGTTATCCCTTATATGCTATTAGTATATTCTCTTATATATTGGTTAAATCCATAAAATTTAGATATCCTCTACGTCGCTATCTATTCTACTTCTATAAGTAGAGTTCTCTTTAACTGTAGCGCTTTAGAAGAGTATCTTTTTAGTATAAGGGAGTTCCTTCTAGCCTTATAGTAGGTATCTTCTTAAGTAAAGGCTAGATTATAGTCCCTAATATTATACTAATAGGTAGGGTCAGCCTTTACAGCTAGTGTCTTATAGTTGGTTTAGATTTCTCTAATAAAGGAGGGTAACTTTAGTTAATCCTCTAGCTAAATAAACTATCTTTATTATATATCTGGCTAAATATTAAAATAAGATATTTATTTTTAGCTAAAGATTATATTATAGGCCCCTAGGTCTAGAATATAAAAGGGGATACTATATTAGCGTTATCTATTAAGAGAGATATATAACTTTAAGACGTAGGTAACTAGGTAACCAGCTTAGCCGTTATAGCCTTTTACTTAAATAGGCTTCTTTAGTTATATAGCCTTTATATTTAGAAATCTAGTAATATTATTTATATAAATAATATTTATAAAAGTAAAGCTATTTACTTTAGTATTAATAAAGGTGGTTATATTAACTTTATATCTATTTTAAAATACTATATATATAGAACTATAAAGTATTTTCTACCTATTAATTAACTTAAATTAATATCTTTAAAATTAATAAGATACCCTATAGGGGAGTCTTTCCCTAAAGTTTATCTTTTCCTAACTTATTAAACATTTCTCCTTCGTTTATTTCCCTAATATTACCTATATTCTTTAGCTCTAGATAAGATAAAATAAAGTGACTCTCCTTTCCGTAGTTATAGCACGTAACTATAGTAGGGTTAATTAGAGTATTAGAGCGAGTGCTAGCTAAGGGCGTAGTGCGTAGCGGGTTAGGCGAGGCTTATAGGTTGGCATTTATAACCGTTTTAGTATAGGAGCAGTTATAGCTTATCTTTTTACTCTAGCTCCTATAGGTATAGCCAATAAGTTTTTAACGCTATAGGGTCACTTCTACTAATTAGGGCAGGCGTTAATTTACTTTAATTTTAAATCTAATAATAAGTAATAAGCTATAAGTCTTTTATAGACTAGTAGGTTATTTAAGGTTATAGCGATATTTTCTTATAGCTAGATTGTTAGCTTATTATATAGGTCTAAATAGTAGTTTTTAATGGGAACTTAGTCTTCTTCTATAAAGTATAGAAATTAAATTTAAAATTTAGTAAAAGGTTAATTTAGTTTTATTATTAGGCGATTTTAGTTATACTAGACATTTTATATTTTATTTAGGTATTATAGTATCTTTTTAATAGATATAAATTAAATAGGAGCTTTATCTTTAAACTCGGCTTAAAGGTACTATTAGGCGTTACCTATTACGGCGCTAGTAGAAACTAATAGATATTAGTAAATTATAGCAAACAGTTGCAAATAGTCGTAGACAGTTTTATATAGTTTTAGATAATTGCTATTATGTAACTAGAGGATTATATATAACGTTAAGCGGCGCTACCCTTTATCTCCTTTCCTTTCTTTAGCTTTAAATCTTTGTTTATAGACAATCCAATTATATAGGCTTGCGCGACCCTTTTACCGTACTTATGCCTTAATTAACTAAGTCACTAATATTATCTAAAGCTTATCTACTCTTCTTTTTAAGAAGGAACTTAAAAATATTTACGGACTATAAACAAGAATAGAATATAGAAATAGACCTAAAGACTATTACTAAAACTTAAAAAATAGAACAGGACTAAAAGAATAGAAAAGAATAATAAGATCTATAGAATACGTATAGACTAAAACCCCTATAGAATCCTATTAAAAGTTGCCCTAATAACTATACTATTATGCTAAGAAATATAGTAGCTAGCAAAGCAGCTGTAGGACCCTTAAATACCTCTAATAGTAAAACAGTAACTAACTTAAACTCCTAGGTAGAGCTTATAGCAGATAATGCTGAAATTAAATGACTTTAAGAGCTGCTTAAAGCTAGAGAACCCCCTATACCTAATAAGGAGTTATTGGACACCTAAAGACTTACTATAGTCCTTAAGGCTCTAGCCTAGCGTACAGTATTAGTATTATTGCGGTCCGCGAAGGTTGTGGACCCCCTATTACTTACTAACGGAACTAATCCTAGATTTAATAATTAGAAGCTTTAACTATAGAATAAGCTTAAAGTTAATACGGACCACTTCCCTACCACTAGAGCTAAAATGGCCTATATTTTTAACCGCACCGGCGAAGATATATAAACGCACCTACGTCCGTAATACGTATAGGACTTAATAGATCTCTTCCTTTCTAGAGAAGAGATAATTAACTATATATTTTTTTATCTATAAGGACCCCTTTAAGGTATAAAACGCCCGCCTTAATTATAAAAGCCTAAACATAAAAATAACAGAGACCTTTTTAGCCTTTTAGACCCGCTTTCTATACCTAGCCGGCTAAGCTTAAATTCCCTAAGAAGATTTAATGCTAGACTTATTTAATAAGCTTACCCTAGACCTACAGCGAGCCGTATTACTAGTTTTTACTACTATATAGACGCTAAAGAAACTTATAGACTAGTGCTTAGCTATTAACTAAGGCCTCTATTAAATTAAGGCATAAGCTAAACAGTATAAAGCTTAAAACTCTCTAAACTAGACCACTATAAAAACGGCCCATAGTGCCCTAGCACGATTAGTAACTCCTATAGCACTAGCTATATAGCCCACCGTTAATTTAGCAGCTAGCTATATAGTTAGTCCTACTACGGGTCTAGTGTATACTTAGCCTATATATAGCGACCCCTAAAGATAGGCCCTTAGCGATTAAGGAGCTTACTTTTTATATAGTTAGAAAGGCTACTATATAAAGAACTACCTAATAAATTAAAAAACGGATAAGGTCCTGTTAATCTAGAAGGATAGCGTAGAGTTAGAAAAAGAGGAGCCCTAGAGGAAAACTCCTCTCTAGGGTTAAAAGGGATTAATATATTATATATTAATATAGGTCGGCTAGTTAGTAAAAGAAGCTATACTATCTCTTATAAGTTTTAACCTCTACTTTAGCTAACTCTAAAGTAAATTCCTTTACCTTAATAAATACCTAGTATGCCGTAAAGCTGGCTAACTTTTTAAATGTACCTATTAAAGAACTGCCTAAACTAATTCCTATTCGCGGATATAATGGACGGATAGGGCTACCTATTATAACTATCTTGTAAATTTACCTCCGCGTTAATAGACGAAGGTAGTATAATATCCCCTTCCTTATTACGGACCTAGGAAGCTATAATATAATCTTAAAAAGAAAATAGCTAGCCTATTTAGGCTTACAGCTTAATATATAAAGTAGGCGGCTTATCTAGCCTAAAACCCTACCCCTAACCCCTTCTTTTATAAAAAAAATTAGCATTATAATAGAAAACCTTATACAGCCCTAGATTAATACTATTTACTAGGTAGATGCTATATATAGAGATAAGGCCTTTAAGAAAGATATATAGCTTAACCTGTAACAGATCTATATACCACACCGCCCCTAGACTAGCTATATTACACTACCTATACTAAAGACCTAGGAAGCTAGTAGTAACCTAGCTAAGTTAACTATAGAAGATATAGGCCCTATATAGTTATAAAGGAAAGCTAGGAATATTGGACGCTATATTAAATTAATAGATAGGAAAGATAACTTATAGAAAATAGAATATAAGCTAAGGAAGACTATAAATATTATACCGCAAAATATAACCTAATAGATATCTGTAAAGAAACCAGCGGACCTCCCACTAGTTAACGTCTACTATATTAGTGCTGTAGGATTCTACTAAAACTTAGTTTAGCTTAATACCGTTACCTTTATAACTAGCTTATACGAAGTTAATTAAATAATTAAGGAAAAGAAAAGTAAGCTTAGTAGATAAAAAAGCGAGCTTATAGATAAGGAACTAGTAAAATAAAAGCTGCCCTATTAATACTAGAAATTTAAGAACGTATTCTTTAAAGCAGCGTCTAATATACTTCTACCTTACTAACTATATAACTATAAGATTAAGATTAAGTAGGGCAAGGAAAATACCCTTAGCTTTAGCCCCCTTTATAAGTAGTTTATTGCCGAATTGCAGGCTATAAAGTAGTATTTTATTAATAACCTAAATAAGGGCTTTATTAAGCCTAGCTAAGCCCCTTTTACCTTACCTATTCTCTTTATTAAAAAGCTAAATAGAGGACTCTACTTCTACGTTAACTATTATAAGCTAAATAACCTAACCCACAAGGACCGCTATCCGCTACCCCTACTTAATAAAACTTTAGCCTAAATAAGTAGAGCTAAGGTCTTTATAAAGCTTAATATCTACTAGGCTTTTTACTAAATTAGGATAAACCCTAGGTCTAAGGATCTTACTATATTTTAAATCTGTTACAGAATATATAAATATAAGGTACTTCCTTTTAGGCCAACTAACGGACTAGCTATATACTAGCGGTATATAAATAACGTACTCTTTAACTACCTTAATAACTTCTATACGGCCTATTTAGATAATATTATAATCTACTCTAAAAATAAGCTAAAATACAAGGAGCACGTCTATAAAGTCCTATAATAGCTCCGCGAGGCTAGCCTCTAGGTTAATATTAAGAAGTTAAAGTTTAGTATTAAGCGTATAAAGTACCTAGGTTTTATTATTAGTATTAATGGAATTAAAGCCGACCCAAAGAAGACGGCTGTAATTAACTAGTAGGCACCCCTATAGACTATAAAGGGGGTATAATTATTTTTAGGTTTTTGTAACTTCTACTACCACTTTATTAAGAACTATAGTAGAATTACCTAGCCTCTTAATTGTCTTACTAAAAAAGACCAGCCCTTTTACTTTAACGCTATATATAGGCAGGCCTTTAATAAGCTTAAAAAACGGCTAGTATTGGCTCCCCTACTTACCTATTTTAATCTAAAACGGCCCTTAATACTAGAAACTAATGCCTTAAACGGCGCAATAGCTAATGTTTTTTTCTAGAAGTAACCGGATAGAAAATAGCACCCTATTATATACTATTTAAAGACTATAATAGATGCTAAGCTAAACTACTATATCTATAATAAAGAAATGCTAGCTATTATCTCTAGCTTTTAGCACTAGCGTATATAGCTAAAGGGGACCCCTAAGCCAATTAAGGTAGTTTTAGATTATAAGGCCTTAGAATACTTTATAACAACTAAGGCCCTTATAGCCTAGCAGGCACGCTAGGCGGATACCCTATCTTAGTTTAACTTCTTAGTTATATATAAACTAGGCGCTATAAACCGTGCGGACGCTCTTATAAGGCGTAAATAAGACCTAAATAACTAGATGGCTATAAAGATCTTATTATAGACCTAGACGCTACTATAACTAAAATACCTTAACCCCTAAATATGGGCAGAACTAAGTATAGACTCCTTAGGCGCTAAGATATATCTTATTAACTCTTTTAAACTTAACCTTATTAATAAACTACTATAGGCTAACTAAATAACCTCCTCTTTATAGGAGTACTATAAAGAGGCAAAGAACGTTACTAGCCTATAGTCCCTTAAAAACGGACTACTTAAGTACTAGGAACGGCTAGTAGTAGCTAAAAAATAGAATTTACGGACCTAGCTTATTACTAAAGCTTATACCTAGGTCTCTATAGCCTACCCTAAAAAAAATAAGACCCGTAAGATTATTAGTAACTGCTACTACTAGCTTAGAATAATTATAAATATTAACCGCTATATACTGAACTACGACAGCTACTATAAATCTATAATCCTATAAGATAAGACCCTAGGTATTACGGAACCCCACTATAGGGGCCTCTATAAGAGAACCCCGTGCTCTTATATATACCTTACGTACAGCTTATGTCAGCTACGCGTAGGTATATCACCTCCTTACGCCCTTAACCCTTACGATTAATCGCGTAATGTCTTGTAGACTCCTCGAATATATACGCTCTGTAGCTACTGCCCCCGTCCTATAACATTACGTTACGCCTTTTTTACCACCAATACTTATATTAGCAAAATGTTCATACCTCCTAATAGTACTAACAGCTCCTAATAGCTCCTAATAGTACTAACAGCTCCTAATAGCTCCTAATAGGACTATTAGAAGCTCTAGAAGACACTTATACTCGGTATCCTATTAGGAGCCTATTAGGAGCACTTCTAGACTATACGGATTATATAGACTATACGGACTACTAGGACCTTTAGGACCTCTAGGACCTTTAGGACAATTAGGACTATTAGTACTATTAGGACAATTAGGATAATATTAAAATTTAAAATTTAAAAATAACGTATATTAATACTTTAGTATTTATAGCTAACTAATAAATATAAAAACTAGTTTAATTTTAAACCCTATACTATATATAGGATATATAATCCAAATTGATCCTTTTTACCTACTACCTATATCTATCTGTTATAGGAGCTCTACGCCGTTCTAGAAGGATAATTGTTACAGACGCTTTAAGTACGATATTACGACTACTTGGAGAAGAGTTAGAAGAAGCTAGTTGGTTAATATAAGCACAGTTTAGGATGGAACCGGTAGAACTATATAACGAGGAATAGTAGTATAAGTCACATGATGTAATCTGTATAATCTATGTAATCTGTATAATCTATAATAGAGTAGATAGAGTACACGTATAATACGTATAAGAAGGATTTTATAGGAGTACGGTCGTGTATTTAAGGACCCTTAGTCCCTACCTAGATAGTTCCTTCTTTATAGTAATTCTCAGAATATAATTAGAGTTAATCTATTAGGCAACCACTCTACCAGTTATTATTATATTGTTGACTTATTCGCGTACCTATACACCTAGCCCATTAACAGAACCCATCGTAGTACTTGCTACAAGGTTCCGTTACACAATTACTACCTAGTTACGGTCTAATAAGTTAAATAACATGCCACTAAAAGTAGCCACCATAACGCCATCGACGGCGGCAACTACTTTAAGGTTAGGAGGTAATATTAGTATAGCAGATACTAACTTATAGCAACCTATAACGGTCGGACAGCTATAAGAGATAGTTGACCAGTTAATAGAGAATAATGTAACACTTAAATAAAGGATTAATGGGATAGGGGCAGCAAAGGTTAAGTTACCTTCAATTAAAAGATTCTTAGGAGAGAGATTAAAGCTTAAAGGATTCCTTACGTAAATGCACTTTAAGGTTACGCAAGAAGAAGTAAAACTGCCAATACCTATAGATCGAATAGCTTATGCGGGGTTATCCCTATTAGGAAGAGCACTTAAATAGTTTAAGCCTTACCTTATAGAAATATAAGTAAATGGAATAACAACCACTAATTAGGACGTGTGGTATATGTTCTTAAGTTAGGAAGGGTTTATAGAGCGACTTATATAAATATTTGGAGATCTAGAGGCAATAACCACGGCGGAAAGAAAGCTCTAAGACATTACGTAACGAACCTTAGCAATTAAATATATAATATAGTTCTAAACGCTAGCTATATAAGTTAAGTGGAATAATAAGGCGCTTATAGCATAGTATAAATAAGGACTTAAGGCTAAAGTCTAGGATATAATTATTTTAATAGAAGATGCGGACACCCTAAGGGATTTAATAGATTAAGCGATTAAGATTAACAATAGGATCTTCTAAAGGGAATAGGCTAAGAAAGGTTAGGATAGAGTTCTATAGTTATATAAGGCGTAGAGTACGCAACAATAAAAGCCAAGTTAGAAACCATGGTATAGCGTAGAGCTAATAGACCTAAGCGGTACTAAAGAAGCCTATAAGAGATGGAGTAAGAAACTATAGAAACCTAAAGGTTAAGGATCTAGTAATTATAGGACTAAGGAGTATAGGCTAAATTAGGGATCTTATTAGCAGAAGACGTTTAGGCGGACTCTATAGCAAAGTTAATGGTTTAGAGACGGAGCTTATATAAATTACGGGAAATAAGGTTATTTCGCGAGGGATTATAAAGACGGTTAGAGTTACTATATAATAAAGGGAACTAGACTAATAGTAGAAGACATATATATATATAGAGGGATAATAGTATACTACAAGGAATAAAAGAGTGTTTAATTAGAAGTTTCGCGTTTTGTTATAACAACGCATACCGAATTTATAAAGACGCTAAGTATAGCGCAAGCTATTGGCTATAAGAGCTAGAGTTAAGAGGACTTAGAGGAACTAAAGAGTTAAATAAAGAATAAGATTAACTCTATAAGCTAGATTAAGATATTATAGTAACATGCGGACAAAGATTAGTAACAATAATAATAGAGTCGGAGTACTTATTAATTAATAGTGATAAGGATAGTAAAGGAACTAACTAGGGGTATCTAAACCTTAATAACGCAATAGAAGTAGAGACTAAGACCGCTATAGAGTAAGGTTTAATAACGCAATAGAAGTAGAGACTAAGACCGCTATAGAGTAAGGTTTAATAACGGGTATTATAACACCGTTAGATACGGCATCTATTGCTTTATAAGACGAAAAGAGTAATATTTAGAGACGATTAAGCAAGTAGACAACTACTAGTGCTAGCTTACTACTTAATAAAGGTAAAAGGCCAAAGGCTTAAGATTCTTAAGACGAGATAAGAGATAACTAAGATTCTTAAGATAAGATAAGGTATACCTAAGGACCTATAATAGACGAAAACCGATAGAGCAGGGCAGCAGCTTAGTTTAAGAATATATAAATAAGCTTGGGACAGAGATTCCCATAGGCATAAGACTCTTAAGACAAGATAAGTAAGATTTAAGATTCTTAAGACGAGATGAGAACACTATAGACGCCTAGTTGGACTAAGGCGGGAGCTAAGCTTAAGTTAGAAGTAAGCTTAGGATTAAAGAGTCTAAGGGACTAAGAATTTGAAGTACAAATTAGGACACCTATAGGTAAGAGGCAAGAGGCTTCTTTATAGATTAGAGAATCTATAATACAAATAGCAGTTAAACTAGGAGACAGATATATAGACCTAGAAGACTTACTAGGGGAATATAGTATTTAGCCTAAGGATTAAAAGCTTAATACTAAAATTAAGAAGTAAGATGACTTTAAGGATCCACTTACAAGACGTAAAAGGAAAGAAACTATAGTAGAATTTAGAGCAAGAATTGCTATATAGTAAGAACAGAAACTAGATAAGAGATTTAGTATATTGGGACGTATAAGGGACAGAGCGCTAGTATAAAGAATTACTAATAGGCTAAGAATAGGTACACTAAGAGCTAAGTGGCTTACCAAACTAGAATAAGAAGAGGATTTAGGGATTCCGACTAGGTTTAAAGAACGACATATAAAGGGCTGTCATGACGTAGTAATAAAGAGATACTTTCTTATGGATACGCCGTATACTTTTAAAGGGTTATACTAAAAGTGGTATAGATAGCGACACAATAATAAGTGGGAAGATTTCTATATATAGTTAAATAAAAAAGTTATCTAAGA
>Ga0307515_10009252_pt1 | contig 19074 bp, 25 predicted proteins | sample 17_EM_MG_FD_194513 | JGI IMG/M metagenome (GOLD analysis project Ga0307515, IMG submission 194513) | Populus trichocarpa ectomycorrhiza microbial communities from riparian zone in the Pacific Northwest, United States - 17_EM | ecosystem: Host-associated > Plants > Roots > Unclassified | place...
ATCGAGATTTTGTAATCCCCATTCTAATGTAACTACCACAGAAACAGACCATACACCAGTGGTACATTGATGTAAGAGCCAACCCATACGGGGTTTTCATTCCTCGACCCTATCGGGATGTACACCCGATGTTCACCAATGCAAGAGCCGACACATGTGGGATTTTGTGACAATGTATTAACCGACATGATCGGTAAAATAGTAGCTGAACCATGTGAAACATTGTTCCCCCACCATCCCGCGACCAGCCCACAATGCCAGCTTTGAATGGTCTGAACATCGAGGATCCTCTCTCCAATTTGGGATTCAGACATGTGGTGTCACCTCTGAGCACACGTAGCCTAGTCATGTAAGTGTACACATATTCCCAGTCTGTCTCCCCTCCAAACAAGTGCGCGCTGATCTGACAGCTGAGACTCAGGTCAGATAGCGAGCAATCCGAGATAGTCTCCCCCATTCCTCAAAACACAGCAGCATCACCGCCAAAGAGAACTTGTAATGGTTACGAACTGAGACCCCTTCCCCATCATCAAACTTGCCTTTCATGTCTAATTACTCGGCTGCGAATGCCACGAGAACTCACATGCACCTGTCCCTCACCTCTCTGTCCACGCACCTGCACAATCACCTCCCATCCATCATGAGGAGGTTGGAGAAACCCTTGAGCATCGGGTCGAGAGGACGCGTGGGGGTGCCATGCGAGTAGTAGGATGGGTACGCCGCTGGTCATGACACGTCATGCGGTCAATAAACACATGAAGGAACATGGAGAATGGGAAGGCAAGTTTTCGAGGAGGTGGATCAGGTGGATGCATAAGGAAGGGGCCAAGCATTGAGCATTGGATTTTCCCCTGTGTGCTACTTTCCACAATGTGGATCAAGTGGGCCATTGGCTTGGGGTCATACTCTGGTAGGACATCAAATTGGTTCCCAGAGGCGCATATGACAATTTCTCATCTCTAGCATGAAGTGCTCCACCAATGTTTGGCGATTATGAGACCCAAAGGCATTGGGTGGAGATAATGATTCATATTGGCTGCCCGTTTTGCATGACTCTATTGGGTAGGGTCATGGTTCTCCAGGTGCAACTTTACTGAATCCTCTCTTTGCCCTCTAACACATGTCCTGCTGGGGTGGAACCTACGCTCATATTGACCGTCCCCAACTGCGTGTCTCATTTTACTCTTATTGATGGATAGGAGATAGGATGTCCCATCATTTGCCCTTTCTACCTCTCGGCCCATGCAGCTTGATTTCCACAGGTAAACCAAGGATCCTCACGTCATTCCTGATCACCTGGCGCAACACTGGACAACGTGCATCCTAATGATCAAGTGGGGAAGTCATCATATCACTCTTGGTAGCCTGGTAGTCCCCTGATGGAACCGTGGGTGTGTGAAGACCATGGGGATCAACATACAATCTATCTCACTTGCCTCTCAAATTGTTAGGAATCTGACGCGGTTGTAAGGGAATATACTCAAAGGACCACAGGCAGATCCGTGCTCCCATTGCGGTACAAATATGATCTCTAGTACTGGGGATTCAATTACCTCCCTTTAGCAGCATGCGTCTGGTGGTTATGCAGTAAAGCGCACATTGGTAGTTAGCCCACACCGACAAACTGTATCCTAACATTTTTTTTCATAGCGGTTCATGGATAGGACCACCATGGTTCGCCCTCGACGTTTCATGCGGTATCGAATTGGATGGGAGCAAAGCCTATATGCAGGCATCCATCCTTTGGTTTCAAGCAGATGGCATTGTATTGCGTACCTGTGATCAGATTGTACTTGCTCACCGAGTGCATTCATCTCGGTTAGAAGAGCGGACACGCTTTTCTTTTCTTATTCTTCAATTCGCTGATTGTCTCATCATTGTACAAGGCTATGCGGGGGTAGGTTATTCCTACGGTTTGGCGCTGTGACCGTTGTGTTGTTCGCACTTCTCTTGTCATTTATCCCACCATTTGTTTCCCCTGCATTGAATCTCAACCCCATTACCAGGATACTCCCCTTCTCCTGTGACCTACTCAAGGACAAAGTGGTGAATTTCTGGTGTTTTTCGAATATGGTCCTCAAATGGCATAACCTTGCAAGTCCTGGAACATTGGTGAGGCTTTTAACACTCCTGACAGCAGTGGGGTTTGTACCTGTGGTTGTGGGGCTGTTGAGAGTGGGGTTTAGTTTGAGAATCAATCCTTGTTATAAGCCTCATTTCTTGTCATAAACCTCATTCCTCATTGTAACCTTTGTCCCTCATAATAATGTCTCATTGTCTTTGTTGCAACCCATCAACATGCCATTGAGTGTTTGGTGACACAGTATGTACATGTTGCCACCATTCTTTATTCAAGACATTATGTGAACTCAGAGGATCCTTATAAAGATGTATGGTCTATACAAACTCTCACAAACTTTACAGATCCTCATGTTTCCAAATGGGGTTTAGATGCTCCCCCCCTTTTTCCTGATGCTTACTCTTGGAATGAAAAAGATTCAGCCCTCAGCTACCCCAAAGATCCCAACTCCCCACAGACAAGCCATCTTTGCCTGTTCACTCACCCATCCAGCAGTCATAAGGGTGGTAATGGAACTTATTGAAATGACTTTACATAAGTACTTTGTGTTAGACAAAAAACACCTATATGATTGACACTATTGCTTCAGCACACTGCCAACTCTCCAAACATCTCTTGCAAATTGCTCCCATTTGTCCTCCTTGCCACCTCTGTTCTGAAACATTTCAAGATGCTCATTGATCACCATCATATCACATAAGCCTGTTCCATCCCATACACCATGTTCCTGGAGCTGGTTTACCACCTATAAATAGTATTGGCATCAATGAAACATGGCATATAGAACTAAGGCTCCCTTACAATGGATATTCCAAGCCCAATGTCATACTTTTTCAACCCACCAATTGGAGCACACATTAGGAAAGGTGCAGTTCCCTCACCCCAGAGTACAGATGCTGTGACTTTACAGAGTAGCTCATATTCCAGTGTTTCCTGATAGAAGAGGGTGTTAAAACTTTATATAGAAAGCAAACATTGAACCTTACTTTGGATATTAATCTGTTAAGGAGGTCTTGAACCCTTGTCACTTGTAGCATCTGTTCTCTGTGGTCCTTGATCCAGATACTGGCAGAGAGGTTGGCCATGGCTTGATTTCTGTGCCTCTGAAGGATGGGAATCTTCTTTAGGTGTGAATCACTGATGGAGTTGTAGGGAATTAACCCCAACCAGCAGTGCCAGGCTTTACTGCAGGCGAGGCAAAGCTGAGTCCACTCTTCTATTGACAAATTGGTCCTCCCATAGAAGTTGCGGGACACATTTTTTGAATGGTTAGCCATGTGGTTGGCTGCCACCTCCATGATCCCCTCCATCTCCTCTACTCCTTGGAAATGCAGTGAATAGATGGATTGTGTGAGCTGGCGGAGGTCAGAAACTCTGGGTTGAGAGTCAAAGACCTGCTCTGAAAAACCCCTAAGTGTGGCATTCATAAAAGCTGCCTTCCAAGGGAACCCACGGGTAGACTTTGCCCCAGTGTAGACAAAGAGTTTGGTCTCCATTTCTCCAAGGGACCACTTCTGCATTTTCATAACACCAATGGTGAATCTACGGATCACACCAAGATATATGAAAATGAGCCAGTTAAGCTGTGGTGGGTATGCATAAAGCGAATCAGATGAGTCATCACCTGACTGAGAGTTATACTTTGCTTTAGGCCATACAAAGCAGAGAGTTCCATGGAGAAGATGTAGGTTTCGTTTCTGGGAGGCAGTGGAACGATACTGGAGTGCAGAAATGGAGAGGGTTCGTGGAGAGACACCACCCCCTGTGAAGAGGAGGATAAGGAAAATTGTTTCCAGGACTTCCTGCTCCAGCTTTAACCATGAACTGAACTTCTCCAGCTGGAGCCCATTGAGTGACCAGATTTGGTGACAGGGTTCATCCAGTGATTGCATGGAGTTATTGAATTTGGTGTAAAGAGGAGATGTTATTTCCAGGAAGTCTTTGTGGTCAACAAAAGGTTGGGTGGCACCAAGAGCATCCCCAATGTCCCATTCAGGTTCTGGAGGTAATCCATCCCCTATCTGGCCTGGGAAGAGTGAAGCAAGGTCGATGGCAAGTTTTTTGAAGAGTGAATCCACAGCCGGCTTTATCCGATTGAGGTGGATCCTCATTGGATCACTATGGGTGGTGACCAGGGTGAGGATATCACCATCAGGAGACCAGCTGTGAATCCTATCTGTTGTGTCAGACATGCTTGCTTGGAACACTATCACCCAGTTCCTTTTTAGGCGATTGAATGGTGTGTGGAACCCTGCATCAATATTGCGGATGGCTAACCATTTGCTTTCATTGGTGAGAGTTCTAGAAAAAAAAAAGGATTATTGACTCATTGCCCTTCTGGATCCTTGGAGTTAACTCACTGCACTAAATCCCTATTATCCTGCTCATCATCAGCAATCTCAATCTCCTCTTCATATCCAAGTGGTTGACTGTCTTCTATACCAACAACTTCCAAAGTGACTTCATCACCTGCCTGCACTTCAACCTCCAGCAGGATGAACTTGGGGTGAGAAGAATTGGGTGTGATGGATGAGGGTGTATGTGCTGTAGCTGGTGGGATAGGTGTTGTTGGCAGAAGGGATGAAAGTGGTTTGTAGATACCACCATTGCAAGCAATGGTATAACAATGTGTGAAGTATATCATCCGGAAACAAAACTGCAGCTGAGAAAATTTTCCAGTTATCCTTGATGGCTTTTTGAATTTCCATCCAACATCATCAGCTTTCTCCAAACAATCCAAACAGACTGAATAGTCTGTAGGACAGGCAAGTTTGTTGTTGTTGGTAGAATGGCAAAGGATAGAAACAAGAAGAGTGTGGAGGGCCAGGTGGAGCTCTGACTGCTCTGCACCACCCAAGTATAAGTCAAACAGTCCATCCCTGGCTTTAATCTGGTCCTGAGAAACATAGATCTTCAGTCCCTCTGGAACTCTCTCGATGTGCCTGAGGAGTTTAACCCTGATAAGAAGGCAGATTGTGCTCAGGATGGTCAACCTGCAGCTTTCCCTAGTTTCTTCTTTCAACTCCTGGAACTTTGAACCGGACCTATAAATTCAGAATTCTGATCAGTCTTCCCAAAATATAACCAATAGAATACTCACTGCCCACGAATCAGATCTCTTATGCCTGGTGCCATGGTCCCCAACATCTCATCTGCAGCATTAAGATATTCCTTCAAAAGCTGGCTGGTCTCCCAGAGGCCATGTTCAACTTTTTCCAGGGTTTCATTCCTTGCATTAACCTCTTGCTTCTTAGGGATAGCCACTAGCCATTTAAAGAAGCCTTTGGTAAGCTTGGCCTTTTCTAACCACTCTACCCACCCCAGGGCAGAGATATAGGGAGGTAGTGTAGTAACTGGGATTTGATAGGTGGAGTGTGAGGAGAATTGGGTTACCAATGTGGATGGTTGAGGCTGTATTATGGCCTTGGGTAGGTGAATGATTTCAAAATAGCACCGGATGGCCTGGGGGGGAAACAGTGGTGGAGAAGGTGTGCCAGAAGGAAATAACCTCTGGAGATAAACTCTGGAGTAGTGGTCGTGGGATGGGGTATCACTGAATTCCATGATGACAGCAGTGGTAATGGGTTGTTTGTGTTTTTTTGTGCAATGAACCTTGAGAGAATCCCTGCTCCCAAGAAGCCAGCCACAAAAAGTGCATTTGAACCCAAGGATAATAGGTAGGCCTGGGACTGGTACCTCAATAGCTGACCAATCATAAGGCAGAATGGGTTGTGAAGAGGAGTCTTGTTTGGGATTGATAGCAACCTTGAATGACTTGCCAATATGGTTCATCAGGTTAATCCAACCTCCTGGACCAAGGTTAGACCTCCCTACTGCAGCCTTGAGGTCATGGCTTTTCAAGTGGACCTTGAGGTGGAAAGGGTGCACCAGGAATCCATGGGTACCACAGATAAAGAATCCAAGATAGGGGTAGAAAGATATTCCTTGCCGCCGTAGAAATTCGCAATGATCCCAGATAACTGACTTCAGGTGTGGGGTCCTAGAAGAGCAGCCACAAATTGTTCCCCAAAACTCAGCCTCATGAAATTTGGGATAGGGGTCTGAATCTGATAGGCCATCACATTAGGTTAGTTGGAAAATAGGGATCAGCATTGAAATATAGGAGCCCACAGGATTGAAGTGAAGAAACAACAGATCCACCCTCTTCATCAGGATCAACATCAACATCCCAGAGTGTGTCAGGCTGGGATTTGTGTGGTTGGAGGAGGTCCAGGAGATGGTCCCCATCTTCAAGGATCTGGTTGACCTCAGAATTGATAGTCGCATCATCAAGATCAGTCGTAGTGTGAAGGTTGGTGGTGTGGATGGCAAGGTGAGTAAGCCCTGGTGCATTAACCAAGGATGAATTGATCCACTGGTCCACTGGCTTCACTTCTTTGGATGAACCCGGTTGTTGTTTTGAGTTTTTCCTGGACAGCATTGAGCAGGCATAAACGTGCACAATAGGAGCATGACAAACCTTGTTTTCTTTGGCATTGGTACCCTCAGTGAAGCAGAGCACAGCGGAGGGGTGAGGTAGGGGTGAGTAAAACAGCAGAGGAGCAGGTGTGTTGGTGAGGATGAAGGTGAGAGGCAAGGCAGAAAATACACTTCCTGTTCCGATTACCACGCGCCTCACACCCCACAGATGGAACTCAATCTCACTCTGGACGAACACATCAGCTTCATTCCCGTCTCCTTCAAGCCTTGCTGCCCCACCCCATTCCAGCCCCAGTATTAGGTCCCCCCATCCACACACCTGTGGCATCGCCATCTGCCACAATGCCTGGCCCATCCAGCTCATCAAATTCAAACAAACAAGTTCTTGCACACATCTCCTACTCCACAGACGGGTGTTTTCACAGCTTTGCGGAAGCTTTCGCACGAACCCCGGTAGGACTACGTCCAGCTGAAGTCATCCCTCCCATCCCGGTGCTGGGGAGGTCTGACCTACAACTATTGGCTTGCACGCAGACTCTTGGTGGTGCGTACGGTTTGGCCAACAATCTTTTCAGCTAAGTCTGTCGACAAGCAACTCCCGCCACTCCTCAACACGAACGCTCATTAGCTGGCGCATTGTGCGAGGTTTGCAGCCAAGGGTGGTATTGGAAAATGCACCGCGGTGCGCGATTATGTTGCAAAGTCATCTGATGATCTCATGGTTTTGAAGGTGCGTTCTAGTCTCGACTTGGTCGCAAACAGTGTCCAGATATCTAACGCTCCTCCAACCACGCACAGGACGACGGGATCGTTGTGCAACTACAGGTGCAGCCCGACACATTTGGTCAGCATTCGTGTCCATTTTTCCCAGTCTCTCCCGCTTATGTTTCAACCGGACCCATAGGGCTATTGCAGGGCTTTGTCGGAAAGTTCGAAGGTTCCCCCGCCAGGTCCCACGGCGCACTCAAGCGGCAGGTCCTCCCCAAGCGAGCTTCTAGCCGTCGGACTCCCAGCCCACACCCCATTCCCGCCCTTCATCGAATAGTCCACGGCCGCCTCCCTCACCCATACCTCAGCTTGGGTCCAATGGAGGATTGCCGCCGTCTATTTTCCCAAATCCATTGGACGAAACCGCGTATCCGGAAACCATACCCCCACCCACATATCCGGATGCTGGGGTGTCCGATCCCCTCGGTTCGGAAGTAACACGGTGATGTGGCGTTCATTGATTTTATGCGAAGGTATATGCCTGGATCGCATCGGGACTTCTTGGACTGCATTGACGATATCCCAGTCACGATTAGGAAGGTGGCAATGGAACGAAGTGGCCTGAGAGAGGATGCAATGACACGGTGGGAGCATTGAAGAGGTTTCAGGATATCCATATTTAGTAGCTTGCCTCTACATTATCAACACGGTCGGGTCCCAGCCCCCAGATGGACTCCGACGAAGGGAGACTCAGAGGCTGGATGGGGCCAGGGGCATGGAGGCAATCACATTGCGCCACCGCCCAAGGCGGGCCGAGAACGTAATGCAGAGGGCCATCTTTACATACAACAAAGTGCATTGCTGGATGCAGCAATATCACTCATTGGATTCACGTCATCTATATCTTTAGTTCAATCTTCATATCAACGTTGTCAGGATCGTCTGCGTGACTTCCGCCACTCGGCTTCCCCCTCAAATCATGGGCAGCCTCCTCCGAGTCCGCTGCATCAACAGCCTCCAGAAGTTCCACCTCTGTGCCTTCCTCCGCTTCAGCGTCGTTGTCCACTCCTTCCGAGCTATCAGGGCGGATGTCACCGGCCTTGTTAGAACCATTCAGCGTACAAATCTGTGGGTGGCCTCCCACAGGAGACGGACTGGAAGTCAATGCCTTCCCTCTGTTCGATACTCGTGAGGGACTTGAAACTACCATCACAATGGAGCGGGTGGTAACGGAATTCCTGAGACCCCCCAGGAATGTACCACGGCGCGGACGCGTTCGCACTTGGATTATGATGTGGAGAATGCAAGGTCGCTCGGGTGTGTCACATGCGGTCGTGCATCTTCTCTTTAGGCCTAGGCGGTGTGGGAGAGGTTCGAGAGGGACATTTGTAATTCATCCCGGGCCCAATGGGGATCGCGTCCGTTCGTTGAAGAGAAGGCCTGGTGGTAGAAGATGAAGGCGTCTGGTCGTGGAAGCCGTCGTCGTTGTGAGCAGATGGAGGTGGCGGATCTGTCGCATTCGCGCTCTGTTGCCGAGACCAGTGAATTGCCAACGGCTGTTGGACTCGCTGGTTCTATTCCCGCTGTTCCTGCCGTTGTTGGCCCTCAACCATCCTACGCCGCTTTACCCGTTTCGTTTTCTTACGACACCTGCGGTTACACGCACAGCGCGTGATAGCAATCAGCCAAACAATTAGCACTGAACGCGCAATGATCCGCACAACCCAAGAACAAGCACTGACTTGCCACAAACACTGTCCCAGGCCCTTCCGGTCCTGGTCCCCACCCCCCATGCATTTGCCATCTTTGTAGTAACCGACGAGCCCGCACTGACGGAAAATCCGCCGAGCGTTCGTCGGTAGGTACTCACCTGGACCCAACACGTGTTTGGTTTCCTGGATTCTCGAATCAGCGTAAGGAGAGGACAGAAAAGTAAATACGATAACGAGTCCCACCGGATAAACTACCACACTGGCGGAGGTGTTGGATTTCCTTACTGGAGGCGCACCAGCGACCGGGAGCGCGAAGATGTGGAGAAGGCAACCGAGGAGGGTCTGTGTGCAGTGGGTTTGAGGGTGCGGTGGGGGTACATGGCAACTGTATCAACCAGAGGGAGGGGTTGACCATCGCGCGGAACTAGGGTTGCCTTGATCAACATCTCATCGGGGTTCGTCGAGTTTGAATGGTTTGACGGCCGATGAGGTGATTGTCCCCTACCAGAACTAGCGTCACTGCTACCGAGATTACGTCTCGTGGCTTCTCGGTGCGGAGGTTTCGGCCTTGATTGTGGTGGTGGCGGATGGGCGTGAACAATATTTGGCTTTAGATGCGGACGATCATTAAAAGGGAGAACATTACAGATAAATGCAAGATGTATCGATCCACCGTATTTTCCACTTTCAGCGAAGACGGCGTCCCTTCCGGCCAAGGAGGGGCAGAGAGGGACACAGCAAGAAATGAGATGGAACCTGATGAGGGAACCAACGCGGCGGGGGTTCGATGGAGAGGAGGTTTGCTGTGGACAACGTTGACCAAGAGTGGTGACTGTCGAATTTGTGGAGAGGAAGAGCGCTAGCCCCAGGTTGAGAATAAGGTGGAGTGAGTTTGCTAAGCAACGGGATCATTCAAGGGGCCCGTTGTATGCCCTTGAGGTCTCCGTGAACAAGATTCACACCTTGAAGGTGTTGCGCCCCTTGGGTACAATCGATAAGCTATGGGGTACATCAGTTCTTATCCGCTGTCGTGGAGAACCCTCACGTACCAATCGCATACATCGGGACTCATTGGATTTGATGTCCTCGGTAATATCCGTTTCCCGTCCACTCGGAGACCATGAGTGCGTATCCGAGGATCCTGTCGAGTATTCTGTCTTCGGAAGGTGCCGAGGTAATGGGAGAAGTAGGGAGAAGGGAGGAGGCGACATGTTTCTGTACAACCAAGCAAGCTGCGGTCACTAAATGGCACATAACGGAGTGGGAAGGGCCTATGTGCAGACGTAGTGTACCCTGGAACAGAGGTATACAACAAGTCGATAACATTTAACTTCTTTGGGGTCTCTCGATAATCAGAATACGTGGCATACGACACCCAACCTGTTGAGGATGGTGTCCTGCAGGAGATGTCATAACCAAGGTCAGTGTCGCATCGAAATATGGAAAGTTCGCGCCCACCTGTATTTGTCGACCTCGCCAATCTCATACTTGTACGTGCACCGTAAAAGACAAACATGTATGAATCCTCCTTGTCCCGGAGGACAGAATGAGAACAGACCTTAAACTTCCAGAAACCGCCCTCTCTCAACCCACCCACAAACATGGTGCCTTTCTTCTGTTCCACCCTCAGTTGACCATACTCCTTCAACTCCTCCCGCTTACTCTTGCTACCGAGTGCGGAGACCAAGGGGTTATGATTGTCTGGTCCGCATAAGGGGTGTGTTTCTGGGAAATTGAGACAGAGGTTGAAGCCACCAAAGGAAAAAAGGTGGGAGGTATTGCAGGTTGAAATTGACGCGGTGAAGGTTTGTGGGGATAGGTGGGAGAGGAGAGGAGGAGAGGGAACACAGACAACGCTATCCGGTAGGAAAGCAGCATGAGCACCTCTCTTGGGTCACAATACAGACTGACGGACTCACGTTAACGTCTCAACCCATCCCACCATCCTCACCGGCAAGTCTGAACCTCACGCCTGCCCGCGCCCCTGTTCCCAGAGTGTGCATGCTTGCAACCCGTCCACGAAGCCTGCACGTCGCGCTATCCTTGAGGATCTAGAGTCCTCTGACCGTGACCGCCCTGGTTTGCATTGGGATCGAGGTAGCGTGGACGTTGATCTTGCTGGGGATCCGTGGCGTGTTCTGCCCATGCACTCTCCCGGCAGGCTGAGGTGCGTTGGGGTTTGTCGACAAAATCGTTCAGGCAAACGTCCTTGTCTTCCCGGTTGACCTGCCAGATATTAGATTTGCGGTAACACTCCGGAAATCCGTAAACCACGGGACCTAGGAATCATGGGCGAAGTGGGAGTGGATTCAGGACGAAGAGCTGGATGGTGACCGTATACGGATTGCGGGGGTGTTAAGGCATAATTCAGGCTGTGGTCGTCAATGAAACCCGTAAATTTTTGCAGAAGCTATGATCCAGGACCTTGGTGTCGCCAAATGCAGGATTCCGTAGGAAACTGGGACTGCCACCTAGGCGTGGTCCGGATACCGCATCTTGAGTATTTGAATCGAAGCCGGCCAGCGTTGGGGATGTGGGTCCAACCGTGGAGGAAACAGATGATTGCGAGGCTAACGATGGTGGCACTAACAGTCCGTGGTCGAAGCCACGCGGCGCAGCACCCGGATGTGTGGGTGGGGTACGGTTTCCGGACACGCGGTTTTGTTTAATGTATTTGGGAGAACAGATGGCGGCAATCCTCCATTGGACCCAAGCTGAGGTATGGGTGAGAGAGGCGGCCGTGGACGATGAAGGGCGGAAATGGGGTGGGGCTGGGAGTCCGACGGCTAGAAGCCCGCTTGGTGAGGACCTGCCGCTTGAGTAATACCCATGCACCAGGGAGAGTGAATTTTCAAAGAATCCACCCATCATGACGCGACCGTTAAAACTCTTCTGACCGATAGCGATGACTACGTACTTGCGATAACCTTTGAGGACCTTGGAACCAGAGATCACGAAACAATCGGCGTGCGCGTTGGAAGCACCAAATGCATTAACATCGGCACCCTCGCGCTTGACTTGTTCTCTGAGGGAAATGCACTCACTGTAGCCGACCTTTTGATAGCGTCGGACTCTCCGGTTGCGCCGGATCCGTTGCGCTTGACATTGTGGCCGGAAATGGAGATACCGCCGCAAGGGATTATCCCGCCGGGTCAGAGGGGGGCAACGTCACCGACAAGTAGTTCCTTGACGTTGATGACGTGTTTGACACTGTAGCGGACAACCTTAACACCCCACCCCTCCTTTTTGCCGTTGAGAATGGTTGCACTGCACATATCGGGATTGTCCATAGGGTGTTCCTGATCCCGGGCCGGCCGAGCTCGGTCTTCCAGGTGAAACGGGTCCCAATCGCCTTCGTGCTGGACCGGAAACATTCCGCGCATATCTCCATCCACCATCATCCAAGCATCCAACCCCGCAAGCCTCTGGCTAGAATAGATACTCCTCTTGTGGAAGTCTTCGGTACGTTGACGCCACTTGACAATGGGGAAACGCCGGACAGCAGAACGAGCATGAAGCAACTGGCGCTCCTTCTGGATGGACTTGAGGGTTTTTTGATCGTCTTCTTGAACTGAGACAACATGCGTTCCATTGAAGTGGACTCGACAGAGAACCACTAAACGAGATAATGAGCATGGCTGAAGAATATCTTGCACGACAATCCACTTACCCAACCAGGCATGAGATCAAGACCACCGAGTCGAGAACCGACACCAAGAGCACCCTTACGACCGAACCCGACCGCGACGAGACCGAACGGTTTATCACGAGAGAGGATCAGGGCAAAGTCGGCTCCACTGAACGAGTGTGAAGGGAGGGCAGTGAATTCGGGCTTGGAGTAGACGCGGTCCGGGTAGAGTTCCATGAGGCGAGCCAACTTCTCCGCAGCGAATTTTCCGTAGAGATCGATAACGGGTCCGGAACTGTCTCTCCTTTTGCCAGTTGTCGAGGGAACCAACCATCACCTTTGAAAACGTGGGTGAGCGCGCGAAATATCGGGTAATATTTGAAAGACACATACCACAATGGGAATTGCCACGATGATGGCCACACCTTTGATCCAGTTGATGCGAGGTCTTCCTGATATTCGGCCTGGGCTGAAATCCTAGAAGAAACCAAGAGTCAAGAAAATGGCTGCAGCGACGGACAGCAGGACCTGGAGCGGAATGGGCGTAAGAGGTTGGTTGAATGGACATAGGTGCGACTGCGACTTACCGAGACTTTATCCTTGAGCACGAGCCACATCAATCCTAACAGACTCTTGGTCTTGCGAGGGAGAAGAACGTTTGGCCATAAACCCTCTGCAAGTCCTCAACGGTTCGGCTGAAGGCCGCGTCTTCGTGGGCGGACTTCTCCACGGCTTCGACCTTCTCGCTGGCAGGATCCGTGACGACCACCAAAGGGACTTCCGTAGACTTGGACACCTTTCCACCGATGTCGAGCCCACTGTTGGAGTCGACACCAAGACCGGTCAAAAATCTGTCGATTCTGCCCATGGCCTCAGGGGTTTTGAGGTTCTTGGGGTCGACGAGGGAGGCGAGGCGGTGAGGCTTGAAAGCGAAGGGGGTGGGTCGATGTGCTCATCTTGAGTGAGATTTGGCTTTTGTTTCTGTGGCTGCTGGAAAAGGAGGGTTCGCGCAATTTGGCTGAGGATAGCTCCTGCAAGAACGATTGTCGGAAGTCGCGCCGCCGCCTATAGGGAGTGTGATGTTACCGAAATCACATGACAAGTTTTACGTTTCTCCATCTTGGTGATGTCGAGAATAAGCCCCTGAAAGCGAAAGGGGCATGAAAAAAACGTACACTGTTGATTATCGTCCTCGCTGTCGCCATCCTCGGCGTCCATGTTATCGTCGTACGTAGGTTGGGGGCTCGGGTTTGGGAAGGTGATACCTGCTAGGTTCACTGGGATTGAAGTGGAGGTGGTTGCGAATCATGGGTTTAAAGTCGGCGTAAAGGCACTTGGACGTTGGAATACTCGTGACCATCCAACTTCCGGGTTGCAGATAGGTCCGTGGGCTCCTTGGTGGTCCTAGGGTAGGACAGAATGTGCAGGGGGACCCGATCTACGAAGAATAATTGTTAGGTACGTACAGGAACAAAAAATACGGATGAGCTTGTAGTTGTTGTACCACTCGAGTGATCTAGGATAGGGTAAGTCTAATCCTGGAGAGGCAGAGGAGGGACCTGCCGGAATGGAGTGAGTGTGGTCAATCAACAAAGTGATACCTGGCGTTTTGGCTGCATCCTCTGCATCAAGTTGAACGGCTTTCGCCTCTTCCTCTTTCTTCTGTTTCTTGAATAACTCTTGATCAAATTCGACGAGAAGCAGAGCTTGGTCGCGGATGTCCGTGAAGAGGCTATTCTCCCTGAATGAGATCAAAGACGTTAGGCCGTCGCAGCCTGAAGAAGAATTGGAGTGCCTTTCCCGGCTGGCGGTTCGCAATGTACCTGGTGGGATGTCAATCGGTGCATTTCGAACTTGCCATGCGAATGCTCACAGTTCGGCAAGACACTCCATCAGGATTGGAGCATCTGGAGCGCTGGAAACCACCTTCGATGATGATTGCGCCCTATCCAACTCCAACTCAAGGGCAACGATGACGGAAGGTATGTCGTAGATATCCTTTGGCCACGTCTTGATCGTTGTCAACAAGGCTTCACGATTATGGTCTAGGAAATGTGCAAGGATCATCTCATAAACCAATCGACCCAGTTTGGGGTTCTCGGTCGGCACGTAAGGGATGATGGCCTAGGCAGGGTCGTGAGAAGAGTTAAAGGCATGGCAAGCACAAATACCAACATCGATCTGGCATTTTTGTGCGAAAACCAATATCCAGTCTTCCCACGTTCTGTCCACAAACGTTGGGACACAGGCATACAGCCTTCGTGAATTCACCTATGGGGTATTTTAGTCCTGACGTCATTTCCTCCGGATCACAATCGGCCCACCTTCTGCCACAACGTGTTCAAGATACCTCTGACCAATCTCAGATGCATTGATATCTCCGCCCTGTGGGTCCCCTAACTTCTCCAGCTCCTCTAATGCCTCTTCATATCGCTGGTGATTGACCAACCAATCGATGTGATCCCTCCGGTCTCTCGGCTTTATGGTAACAATGTCTTGGCAACTCAAAACGATGTAACATCTCCCGGTAGTGCCTTCAGGTTTATCTCAGCGAGGGCGTTATCGTTACAACCCAGAGATCGGAAACCGCTGATCCCGAGTGCATCCGCAGTGAGCTCCTCGCCGGCACGGGAGATAATCCGCATTTCGGGACGCTCTGCAACCTTTCTTGACTGTTGTGCCCGGTCTTCTGTAGCTTCATTATAGAACGATGTGTCAGGAGGGGTATATGCGATGATTAGGGACGATGTCAGGGAGAGAGGCTCTTGGCCGGAAGAGTGGGGATAGTTCCAGCAGCCATACAGTCAAGCCAGAACGCGGCAGCAATTTCCACAAGTAGCGGGGGGATATTGGCAGAAGCAGAAGAGGTCATAGTCCGAGGTCGGGCGTGAATACGAGCGACTTTGATTCGGTCCGCCCAACCTATCAGGAGAGTAGAATCGTCCTGCCGGTGCATATTGCACTTGAGTAAGTCGGCACGAGGAGCGTCTGCGGGTCTGTCGATGAATGTGATTCGCGGTGAGGACGCTGTGTCATATATTTTGATACCCTAATGAGACGGTGTGAGGCCAGGGTGAGAACACCGGGACTTCTGACTCACAAGGTCGTTCGCCCACGACCCTCGCCGTTGTGTAATATGGTCTCTTCGTGTCCAAGCCAGCCGTTCTCGTGAAGATTCAAGTTACCAGCCAAGCCCCCCGCAAACGAGGGGTTGGGTCCCTCGTTCCGAAAAGTTGGGTTCCAAGGTGATAGACCGCATAGGGCGTTTATGGTCGAAGGAGTGGGATTCGGGGGTATAAGGGAATGGATAGACCTAGGCGGATGTTAGTCGGTAATGAGTGCACATACACACATGACGCACCGTCTATCGAAGCTGTGCCGATGAACTCTCCCAAAGGGTCCATAGCGATATCCACGATGGAAGCCATGTGGAACTTGAACGATCTGAGCCGTTTTCCAGTGAGATCCGCGACGTGCACGATGCCTCCATGCGTTCCAAACGCCTGTACGTGACATGTCAGCCACACGCCGAACAACAACCGCAGGGTGCGCACAATGAGTTTATCGGTGACGGCTAACGATGACGCGGAATCCTTCAGCTATAAGTCCGGAACTGAACCCGCTAACCGTTCGTACTTCAGTGCTGGTTCCTCGTCCTCATTGTAATCCTCATGGTCTTCGCTGTCGCAATCTCCGACATCGGGGCCCTCTTCTTGACCGTCGTGTACGGTGTGGTCGGTCTCCTTTGGCGTGGTATCCGGCTTGTGATCGTCGTTGGGAGACTTGACCTCCGTAAGACTCCCGTTTTTGCTCGGGCTTTCCGTGACAGATGCGTGGTGGCTTCCGTCGACGCCCAGGAAGTCTGACATCGGTGACAATAAAGTAGAGCACAGCGAACACCGGACTCTGGAAACGCGCCTGGCCCTGGGTCAGGTTGGAGAAGCTAACCGAGGAAAGTTCCCACGACCCGGCTTCCATCTGCAATTTCTACAAAATGCCCAAGTCAAAAACAGCTAAAGTCGGTGAGTTGACCCCTCGTTTGATACCGAGTCCCTCACTGTTTGTGCCTCTATGCAGTCTCGTTGGCCAGGGTCGCGAAAGAGGCGAGGGAGCAGAAGGAGGATTTGATCACTGATGTATGCCAATTCCCGTTTTACGCACCCGCGCCCGTTGCACACCAGCCTCCACTGACAAGTAAACCCGGCGTAGGTTCAAGCTAATGCCCACAAGTGGAAGTACTGCTGGCTGTTTGAGGTGGGAAACATGAGGAACGGACATCTGAAAAAGATCCGGAAGCTCTGGAAAGAGTGAGTACCCTGCTCGGCTGAACCATCCACAGGTCCCGACACGCTCCTCGTAGCTCCGGTCGGATGTTTTTTGGGCGAGGTGCCGTTATGACGAAAGGAGTCGGCAACACCACCGAGGAGGAGCACTTTCCCGGCCTACACCTATCATCTCAGGTGTATATTCACCTTCAACTGCGATTTGTTTAGATATTGACCGTTATTGGTAGCTCATGGAGGATCAAGTCGGTCTCTTTTTCACTGATTCCCCCCAGGATGAGGTCACTGCTTGGTTCGACGACTTTCATCCTCCAGATTTTGCCCGTGCCGGCATCCGAGCTCCAAAAGCCATAATCATCCCTGTTGGCCCTGTCACTCGAATCCTCCTGAAGTCATGCCTCACAACGAAGAACCTCAGCTGAGGAAATTCGGGCTGACTACGAGAATGAACAGGGGTGTCCTGATGTTGGATATCCCACACAAAATCTGCGAGCAGGGGAAAAAATGGTAGACTTCAAATCAAATCACTGGGGCGATGGGAGAAGGAGATGGGAATGTGGTCATGGAGCCCGCGACGGAGGAGGGCCAGCCAGCCGACGAGAGCGACGATGGGGGCGGAGATGATGGGTGAGGAGGCAAGCGACCGACCGCGGTCTCCTCTCCACGGTGTCTGTATTTTCATGTGTACTACTCTCTCAGAACTTGCGTTGTTGATACCACCGCTCTCACACCAGGTCCAAATACTGAACAGCGAGAGCCTCCACGCACCGCAGAACGAACAACTCCGGACTCAGGCTCGCCGGTGTCTCTTCGCAGACCGCATGTGCAATTGTCACTGATACTTTTGGCGAAGAGGAAGAGGCCATCAGCAAACTTCGCGATCACTTGAGTGCCAGTTTTTTCTCGGTGTTTTCCCCCGCCAAATCTGGGCGCTTACATGCCTTGGACTACCCCAGGCTCCTACCCAGCCGTCGATGAAAGGACAATCCAAATCCGATTGGCATGAGGCAGGGTGTTTGTAGGGCTTGAGAGAATTTGCTTTCTAGGTGTCAGTTGTAGCCTATGGTCATTGGGTGTGCTTTACAAACGTTACTCATACGATCAGCCTACTCGGAAGAGGCAAGGACTCGCTGCGACGGCTTCTTCGAAACTTTCGTCGTACCCTTGCTCGGTCCACCCGTGTTCAAGCCAGCTGGTGAAATGTCCGCCCAATACGCCATCGAGGCCCTCTCTCCCACCGACGGCTCCCCATTTCGCCACGCCCAAACCTCGATACCCTTCGAAACTTCGCTATCGCCAGTCAATGTCAAGGCTTCCACATCTCGTGGCCGCGCAAGTGCACTCAATCACTTCTTTGCCCATCAAACCTGGTACCGGATGATCTTCAACGGGTTTCCCAGTTCTTCATCGGTAGGTAACCCATTCTGTCCGCGGATTGTACTCGCTGTTTACGTTGACATCTGTTCATTCACAGGCATTGATCTTGCACGTGCCGGCATGGGTTTGAAGGCCTACTTTATCCCACGGGTTCGGTCGCGAGTGACTAAAATCCCGGCCATGGACATCGTTACCTCCACGATCAACGACCTCGGCATGAGCCTCCCATGGAAAAAAGCGATATTGTACTTCTCCACGTTGCCAACCGAGGTTAGCATCCAGCCCGTGATCGCAGCTGAGCGCTGAGCTGTCGATCGTGTAGCTGACGCCGATAACCTCTTCAAGATCTACGTCTGAACTCAGGCGGCCCACCTTTCCGCCCTCTGTGATACGTTCACTCTGGGAGGTCAGCCGAAGGGATCGACTATTGATGCCACCCTCATCAAACGAGAGATCTGGCTCGCACTCTTCGGTCCCATCTCAGACGAGACTCCAGTCAAACACAAACGATCCAACACCGATCCCACCGGTTTCCTCTTTTACTACGAGATGGCCATCGGCAGCTCTTCCCCTGTCCCCAAGATCTACATCCCCGCCGCTCGCTCCCTGGAGAGCGACGCTCATGTGGCTCAAGTGGTGTCACAGTTCGTCAGAAGCGGTTACTGCGACGATGTTCGGTCGTTATTGTGAGTCTCCTTTCCGCGAATGCATCTTGCCCCGGACGTGACCTAATCCTATGTGCGAAATCGCGTTCGAAGCGCGTCCTTTGTGGGTTTGTTGGGCCAAGTGAATAGAAAAGGGTGCATGTGTTGTATGAGGGAGATGTTCCCCATATACCTCCCATCG
>Ga0307515_10009253_pt1 | contig 19073 bp, 1 predicted proteins | sample 17_EM_MG_FD_194513 | JGI IMG/M metagenome (GOLD analysis project Ga0307515, IMG submission 194513) | Populus trichocarpa ectomycorrhiza microbial communities from riparian zone in the Pacific Northwest, United States - 17_EM | ecosystem: Host-associated > Plants > Roots > Unclassified | place...
TAACTCTACTAGGTAGGTACCCTAGTAGGTAGCTTAAGGTATAAATATAGCTGGCTAAGACAGACACTAAAATACGTAATACTATTATTGTCAGATAATCGGTATTCTCTAGTGGCGTAGACCGTGCACGAGTCACGTGCATTGTAAGCCTCTTCATCTTAGCCCAAGGGCCCTAGGTCCAAGGTCAATCAACCTTAAGACAACATCATTAATCAATTAACCCATTTCATTAATGAACAGCTTAATACGAGTTTCGTGACAATTATGCCCTCTATATATTGGCTAAAAAGTAATACTTTTAGCAGCTAGTATAGAGAACTATAATATACTACTCTTAATATAAAAAGGCCTTAAGGCGGCTACCTAGTGGCTTATTAGCTAAAATATACTAGACCAGCTCTAGATTATAAAAGAAATAGCAATAAAAGGTAAAGGGGCGAGTAATAAGCGCCCCCTAATAACCCTATAGTAGTAGGGCGAAGTATATAATACTAGCGCGTCTATAGGCTTATTACGGCAGTAATAGTTCCTAAGGAGGTTAAAAAGTAAGGTAGTAAAGTACTATAGGTAACTTATAGGCGACCTATAGGCAAGTCCTAAAAGGCGGGGAGATAGATTATGGGGTTTTCTTAAATAAAGTTTTCTCCCTATATATATATATAAGGAGTAGTCCGCGTAGGCCTAATAAAGATCTAAATTAGACGTTAAGCAATAAATAATAAATAAATATAAACTAGGTATACCCTAAACTTATAATAAAACTTAGCTATAGGTTATATAGCTAGTACTATAAAAGTTATAGATTATACTAAGGCACTATAAGCTATTCTTATATTACTTATATTCTAGTTTAAGGGATTTCTAGCCTTAAACCACTTAAATTATATCTTAATTTAGTAAAGGCCTTAGTTAATAACTAGGTAGTAATTTATAAGTTCCTTTAATATCTATATAGTAGTAAAAACTAGTAGTATAGATTACTATAGATTTAAGGTAAGCTTATTAAAGAGGTCTAATTATAGGTCTTTTTAAGAAATTTAGACCTAGTTAGCTAGGTATAAAAAGTAGGTCTAAAGGTTAGGGGGTCTCTATTATTTTTATTATTAGGCTTTTATAATTAAGGTAGGTATTCTATACCTTAAAGGGGTCCTTATAAATAGAATATAGGTAGTTAATTATCTTTTCTTTATAGAGAAAGAGGTTTACTAAATCCTAAGTATATTATAGATATAGGTATATCTAAGTATTTCTATTAGTATAGCTAAAGATATAGGTTATTTTTACTAGGGTAATAGGGAATAGTCTATATTAACTTTAAGCTTATTCTACAATTAAAGCTTTTAGTACTTTATAAAATTAGCCTTTATATATCTATATAGTAAAGCCTAAGAACTTAATAGCTACTATTAGCGTTTTATTAAAATTTTATTAATAAACTACTAGAGTAAACGCAGAGACGTATATATAGCTATATAGCGCTAGTGCTATAATATAGTAGTAGTACAAAAAGTTTTTCTATTAAGAGGGTAAGCCTTAATAAAGGCCTATATAGTAATCCCCTTCTTTTTATATAGTATAGCGATATACTATACGGTATTTATATATAGTTAAACCGTATATATCTTATAGATAGAAGGCCTATAATAAGCCTCTTATCTAAAATAACTTTTACTCCCTTTATATCTTAACCTACCTAATATATTCTAATATATATTATAGTACAGGTGCTTAGCTATAGGGGCTTTGTATACCCCTATATCTAATATTAGGTTAAGCGTGCTATTAAATATAAAAAGATAGGGAATAGAGGTAAAGAAGAATTATTAAAATAGGAAGAGTTATTTAGCTATAAGTAGAAAGACTATAAGTAACGCGGATATATATATAGAGTAGTAAAAAGCTAAGAATAAGTAAGTAATAATATTTAATAACAATTTATAATAATATAGAAGTATAGTATAAAGGGTAAATAGAGTAGGATAAATAATTAAGATACTTCTTTATAGGACTCCTATAGTAATAACCTAATAGTATTTTTCCTCCCGTTAATATAGTATAGATATACTACCTAGAGAGGTATATACTATATTACCTCTTACGTCTTCCTTAGGGGTTTTTATATCTAATATTAACGGGATTAGTCTCTATAAACCTTATTTAGGACCATATTAAATATTAATAATTATTTATTGCTTAACGTCTAATTTAGATCCCTATTAGGCCCACGCGGACTACTCCTTATTTATATATAGGGAGAAAACTCTATTTAAGAAAACCCTATAATCTATCTCCCCACCTTTTAGGACTTACCTACTTAGCGCCTATAAGTTACCTATAGTACTCTACTACCTTACTTTTAACCTTTTTAGGAACTACTACTACCGTAATAAGCCTATAGACGCGCTAGTATTATAAACTTAACTCTACTACTATAGAGTTATTAGGGGCGCCTAATACTCACCCCTTTATCTTTTATTGCCATTTTCTTTGCAACCTAGAACTAGTTTAGTATATTTTAGCTAATAAGCCACTAGGTAACCACCTTAAAGCCTTTTTATATTAAGAGCAGTGTATTATAATTCTCTATACTAGCTACTAAGAGCATTGCTTTTTAGATAGTGCGTAAGGGGCATAATAGTATTATATGTTTTAGTGTCTATCTTAGCCAGCTATATTTGTATCTTAGGCTATCTACTAGAACACCTACCTAGTAGAGCTAATTTTTTAGTCCTATTATTCCTATTTTTAAGAGTATTGCTATTGTATTTTCTGCCTTTATTAGGCCTTCTTAGAGCCCTTAGGTATTTACTCCCTATAGCGTTAACTATACTATAGCTTAGGTTTCTCTTGCCTAAGACTATCTTTATACCTTTAACTTCTATACGCCTCTCTGGTATTGGTCTAACTAGTATTATATTACGGTAGATAGTTTTTTAGTACTCTTTTATACTCTACTTTAGCTCCTTTCTCTCTTTTACTATTATTTTTACTAGTTTTTTATATATCTCCCTTTCTCCTCTATATAGGCCTAGGCCCTAATACGGTACTATTTTTTTCTACTTTTTATTATTATCTATTTCTCTAATATATCTTCCCTACTTTAGGGTTGTTAGTTTACTCTCCTATAGGGCACCCTAGGGCCCCTCTATAGTTTGTTTAGGCGTGCCTTAATATACTTTATAATATTAAAGTTATACTCCTTTTACACCCTCTATATTGTAGCGGCTTTAATATATAATTATAAAGGGGGGATATTAGCTTCCTTCTTAAGTAGTACTATAGCCGTTCGCTTATACTCCAGATATAGGCTATTTAGACCTTTTAAAGTGGTTTAAGGAGTAATTTAGGGGGGCCTTTTTAGTTTCTTTTATAGCCTAAATACTAGATCTATACATTATAGTTAGCCAGACAACTATTATATATAGTAGGCGTAACCTCTAGAAGTATAGACCCTATATATAATTAACAATCCTAGATATTATAATATACTATACTTGGCCCTTACGGGCCGCTTATAACGTATATACGCTCTACTAGAGCTTACTATTTACCTATACTCCTAATACCCTTAGGCCTTAAACTGGTTAGCCCCTAAAGCCTTAGATATAAATTATATACTAAAGATCTATAGATTAGTTACGTTTTCTTATAAAATAAATTAGCTAGTATTTCTCTAGTAAGAATTAAACTCTATATTATCTTATCTATTTTATATAGATGTTATAGGCTTTCTCTAGTATTCTACAGTTCTCTACGGCTATTAGGCCGTATATAATTAGGTTTATATCGTTAATAAAGCCTATCCCCTAGGTCGCCCCTTCCTTAAAGGAATTAAGTAGATTGCTTATAAAGAAAAGGAAGAGTATAGGCAAGAGAAGTAATCCTTATAGTATTCCTATTATAACTATAATAGGGGGGCTCTAGTATCCACTAAAGACTAGTAATGTTTCTTTTTAGCCTATAAACCCTTAAATAAACTATATAATCTATTCTAGGAAGCCCTTTATCCTAAGGATATATAGAAGGCGCTTATAGGGTATATTATTATAGGCACTACTAATATCTAGGCTAAGCATTAATACTATAAAGTCCCTTCGCATCGCCTATATAGATTTAGTGGTGGTAGTAAGTAATATAAGTGCTGATAGTATTAAGCAGTTCTTTTTTACCCCTATTTAACTTTATAGTAGTAGGGCGTATTTCTTAACTATATTTACTATATAGTCCGCTATTACCCTTTTTAAAATCTTACTAAGGGTGTTTTTTAGGGCAATAGAGCGGTAGCTTTCTAGGATTAAGTAATCTACTTTACCTTCTTTTTATAAAATAACCGTCGTTATAGATCTTCCGAGTTGCGGGTAATAGCCTATAGTAAAGTATACCTTAGCTATATCTATAAGCTAAGGTACTATAATTAGTCCACAGGTCTTTAAGGCCTTATTTAGTATCCTATCTAGTCCTAATACTATATTATTAAAAAGGCGGCTAATAGTTCTAGCTATTTTCTTTATTATTATATCGCTATTAACCTGTAGGCGAGTTATTAGTATTTTACCTATAATATTACTAAGGTTTGCTAGAGCTAGTTAAGGAAAGAACTTTTTTATAAAAATCTTTACCTTTTTATTACTATTATTAGTGGCCTATAACTCCCCTACTCTTTATAGGGGTAGTAGGTATAGGTCTTCTATTAGACGCCCTACCTTTTTCTTTACCTATTTTGCTATGGCCTAAAGGCCCTTATTATAGGGGAGGCTTAAATTAAAAGTATACTTATTTATAAACCATCTCTAGTTATTCCTTACTTCTTTTTTAGGGTATTCTTTAACTGGTTTCTTGTGTCTTTATATTATCTCTTATCTTTAGGGTTATAGCTACTTATATATTTCCTTCTTACTCGTTATTAGCTAGCAATAAGAACTGCGTATTATGCGGACCATATATATCGCGTATAGGGGCCTGGTTTTAAGACTAGGTAGTGCTCTTTTAGCCTATTTTTAATTACTACCTAGATCCTTTTTAGTCTTTAGTTAATTTCCTCAAAGGTAGCTAATAAGCCTCGCTTATTTAGTATTAGGTGGATTTCTTTTAGGTCTTAAAGTTATTATTTAACTATATTAAGGAAACTATCTATCTTAAGCTTCCTTATTGCATATCTTTTACTATTTAGTTACGCCTTAATATATAGATCTAGCTGTATTTAAATAGGGATATAGTCTAAGGCAAGTATCTATTCTTCTTTAGGGTTATACTTTTTAAGTCTTTAATATAGGCCTTTATCTATAAATGTAAGGTTAATTACACTTCCAGCGGTACCTTATTACCATATAATTACTTCTAGGGGGGTAGCTAGTTTAAGGCCCTAGATATCTATAGCTCTTAATAAGCACTCTACCTATTATTTAGCAGCAATATAGATACCCCCTTACTATAGGTAGTAGAGGTTTATATCTCTTAATAGGATAAACTTTATACCTTTAGTTTTTAGTAAGCTTATTACTAATATAATATTCACTATTTATAGGACCCCTTTAACCCTAGGGTTATATATATTAATAATTTATACCGGTCCCCTATATATCTAGATTATTATAACTATAATATCTAGGTTAACTACCTGCTGTAATTATAAGGATAGGCTAATAGCCTTACTAATTATAAAGCATACGCGTATAGCTACTTTTAGTTTATATAAGAGCTAGAATTCTTAGGGGCAGTATATTAACTATATAAAGGTATTATAATACGGCTCTTATATAGCAAGGATATAGTATTTCTCTATATCTAGACTGTTTAGTAAGGGCCTTACAAAATAGTGGTTTATATTGCTGCAGTTATACTATATAATAGATAGGTGGCAGATCCTTAGTAAGGGTTCTTTATCTTTTCTTTATTTCTTACTTCTTCCGTTTCTACTTTCTCTAGAATATTTAGAACCTTTATCTCTTATATCTATACCCTAGTCGCTACTTATTTTATATAGAGCTTTCTATTTCTATATCTTATATTCCTACTAGCCCTTCTAAGTCTAAATCTATTATTATTTCCGGTTCTTCCCCTGTTCTTACTAGTCGGCTATATACCCTTTATAGATTGGCTGCAAATATTATATTTACCGCGTTAAGTCTAATTCTTAATTATCCTAGTCTTAAGCTTACTATAGTTATCTATAGGGGTCTTCTTATAGGGCGTCCTCTCCCTTATATCCCCTATAACCCTTATATTCCCTATAACCCTTATATCCCTATTTAGTCTAGTAATATTGCGTAGCGCTACTTCTAGCCCGTTAAGGCTTAGGATAGCTAGCCTAGCCCCCTAGTATTAAAGGTAGGAAACGCTAGAAAGGCATCTATATCCCCTTAGCTTATTGCCTATTATTTCCATTTATATAACCTAGCGTATAGTTATTCCTGTAGCTATTAAGCCCTTACCTTCCACCTTCTATATTTAATGCAGTCCTCTCTCTCCTACGCCTTATATATGCTTTGGTGGCAGTTTACGTATTTATTTAGTCTTAATTTAAGTAGTGTCTTATATTATAGGGGCCTATATAGTATCCGCAGCATATCTATACTGCGTATATAGATTGGGTGTATCCCTATTATATATATTAATAGCATCGTTCTAGGTATAGTCTATGGTTAGAGAGCCTTATATTATATATAAGGCTATTTATAATTATTCCTTTTTAGATAAGAAGTTTTTATATTCCTAGTATAAGTGTGCTAATAATAAGGGAGCTATACGTTTAACTAGCATCTCCTTAGTAAGTCTTTAGCGACCCTTATATCCTCTTATTATTTTTATTATATACTTAGTTTACATTTTCCTATTAAAGCTATTGGATTTGGGTAATCTTAAGTTCTAATATAAGGCGTTCCGTTTGTCTTACTATCTCTTATATAATTGCTGTATTGTCCGCCTAGCGTCCCTTTTTTACCCTAAGGCTTATAGGAACTGCTAGAACTTTAATTAAGTAATTTTTATAGAGTACTTTTATACTAATACGTTCTCCTAGCCTATTCCCTACCCTTATAGCTCGTTCTTTTACCTATTAGTCCTCTAGAGTAATTCTAATATCTCCGCTCCTAAGGTATTGGACTATAATAGCGTTATAGACCTCTTTATAAATCTTTTAAGGACTTCTATTTCTAATTATCCCCTAAGTCCCTTTGCTTTTTCTATATTTAGTTATTTTATAATTATATATCTAGTTATTATCTTAAGGGGGGTAGGTTCCCTATGCTATAAAAGCGCAGCTACGTTGGCCTAGATATAGCTCGCCAGTAAGGGGGGAGTTTATTTATTTTTAATTTTACTTAGCTATTAGAGGATTTAATTAAGGGTTTATTAAAGGGGCGCCTAAGGTTTGCTAGACTAGCGAAGCCATTCTACTAGCTATATTAGATTGTTATAGCTAACGGTTACTTCCCTATAATTCTAAATACTAGACGCGTCTAATAGGCTTTATATTTTATTAGATATCTTCTTAACAAAGGTACTTCTACTTTATAGTATAATATTCGCCCGTCTTTATTATAGAGGGCTATTATTAGGCGTAGTTCTAGCGGTTCCATGTAAGTATAAACCACTATCGTTTAATGTATACCTCCCCTACAATGTATATATCTTAGGGGGATTCTCTAGGTATTTTTTAGGGTTCTTTTAGCTAGTTTTATCTTTTTAGGCCAGGTGCAGCAAGAGCTCCGTCTTTTTTTAGTAATTAAATATAAAAGATCTCTTAAATATTAATTAAGAGTTAATAATAATTAAGGCTTCTAGTTATTAATTATAGAATTAGTCCCATCTATAAGTAATAAAGGATTTATAACCTTTATAGACTATAATAATACTATATATTATGCTAGCGCCTTAAGACCTATAGTAGGGGTATCTCTAGTTTTAAGTAGTTCTTATAGTCGTTTAATTTTAGTATTAGCTACTATAAGCTTTTCTTAAGGATTTAAAATAGTAACAATTCTATTATTAGAGAGATATAAGGGTTCTATAGCTACTTTACCGGCTACTATATTTTTTAGTATAGTAATAAAGACGTTAGGTAATTTCTAGTAGTTTTTATTAAGGTTCTATTCTTAAGGTTCTATTAATAGTCTTTTAATTTAATTTTATATTCCTCTCCTATTCGTAGTTTATAGATATATTTAAGTTTCTTTTTAGAAGAAAAATAGTAAAAAAAGCTTTAGATAATATTAGCGACTTAGTTAATTAAGATATAAGTATAGCATAGAGGACGTATATAGGCCTATATAATTAGATTATCTATTAATAAAGATCTAAAGCTAGAGAAAGATAGGGGGGAGAATAGCAACGCTATCTAAAGTAGAGTTTTTATACGGTCCCCTACTATTATAATACTTATAATAGGCTTTTCCTAAAAAATATATTAGCTAAGATATAGTTAGATAGATAAGAGGCGAGAGGTTTTGCTAGTATTTTAAAAGAATTATAAAATAAACTAGTTCTCTTTTAGAGAAGAACTAGTAATTATTCTCTAAATAAAAATATTAAAAATAAAATATTTTTTAAATATAATATCGGTCTTATATTTAAACTAACTATAACTCTTATTTAATACTATTAACTAGCTAACTATATATTCTAGTTAGAAGCCTTACTCTTATAATAATATAAAATAGTTTATACTAATACTTTACCTATAATTATATATTTAGTAGAAATTTAATATTATAAATAAATTATAACCCTATTATAAACATTACATTTAATTAATAAAATATAGTAAAAGAAATTTAAAACTTTTAGTTAAGTAATTCTCTAAATTTTAAGAGACTACTTAAGTACTATATAAGTGCTATAAACCAGAGAGATTTATTAGAATATCCGAGAAAATGAAAGAGGGTATTAAATTTTTTGATAGCCTCCAACGCCAGAGAAAAAACTCCTATTTTGCTAATTATATAGGAAAATCCTCTAGGAATCTTGGAAAATCCGAGAAATCCTCCTTAGAAAAAACTAAGGCAAATTATAACCAGACAAAAAAGACAAAAACCTCCTATAATTTTAGTATATCCGAGATTCTAAGCTAAAAATTTATAAATATCCAACTACTAATCAGAATTAGAATTTTTTGGAAATTTATAAGGAGCTAGCGAGATTTGTTAGTAAATTCTAAAAAGAATAAGCTATTTTACGTACCTAGCTAAAGACCACCCTCAGACTTAATTTTAGAAACCTTCTTTAATACGGCTACGCGAGCACCGTTAATATTAAGCATCTTAATAGAAAATTTGAGAAATTAGTTATTTTTACTTAGGAAGAAATATATTAGAAAAAACGAGAATTAAATACCTTTTTAACTAAAAAACTACCAAAAAAAATCTTAAAGAAGGAAAGTAGGCAAGACCTATGTCTCCTAAATGCCTTAGGCATTCTTGCATTTTTGTTAAGATTAGAATTTCCCTAAAAAAAAGTTAGTTTTATTAAAATATACGAGAAACAAACTAGATTTCTTACATCCTAAAGGCCCTTCTTTGTACACTATAGCTCCAGAATTAATTCCTAGGTAAAGTGAGAAATTAAATTACTAATATCGGAATTTTTGATAATATACTTCGTAGTTGCAGCTATAAGGAAGTTTGTTAACCTCCTTAGTGCTATTAATCTTATTACCTTTAGCGGGCATTTTCTAAAAAAAAACGTTAAATCGGTTTGTTTTATCGGAAAAACGGTAAAATTATACTGCATTCCGGATGCGGTAGGTGTAGCATTTAGGATCTACGTCTTTGTGGCCCCAGAAACCAGCCCTAAAATATTAGAAAAACCAAGAAAAAATGTAATATTTCTTACCTTAACTTCTCCTTAAGGTCTCTGTCTTGTTCTTCCTAGATAGAATTAATATATTCTTAGAATTACTAAGAAAAAAAAATACCTTTAACGGCTTTCCTAATAACTATCTTTTGCGGTATACTGCCTTTTTGGCAGCGGTTATAGTAGTAGCACTAACAGATCTAATATCCGGAATTTAAAATAATTCTTAAAAAAAATAAGAAAAAATAAAAGAGTAAATAGGAAAAACTATAAATTAATAAAGCAAGAGGCTGTATATTAAATAATTCTTCCTAGTAAGAAAGAAAGCCTAGGATATCGGAAAATCCAATAATTAAGTAATCGCTATAGTAGAAAACCGAGAAACAAATTTCCCCAAAAAATTTAAATCGTTAATTTAAAGCCAATATATTAAAATAACCGAGAAACTAGTAAGCGATATAATATAAAACCGAGAAAAAAAAAAGAGATCTTTATAAATTTGAAAATATAGTTCTAGATAACTTCTTTTTCTAAAAATATATAAAAATTATATAACTTGAAAAACTACTTACTTGGGAGGCATTTTAGGAGCTCTAAAAGAGCTGTTAGATTGTTATTTTAGTATATAAGTTAGTATATAACGTATATAGCCAATATAAAGCTCTAGCTTACTTAATTTTTGCTCATTAATTAAGCGTCAAGGTATTTGAGGTTGAAGAGCTTAATTGAGAGTGAAGTTATCTCGGGCGCCAAGACCTCGCGTATGCTAGGCCGTTTCGGGCCTGGCGCCCCGACCGTCCGCGCCTGGACGGTTACCCTACAATAGGAAGTAAGAGACTTTGCTATAGATTAGGGAATCTATAGTACAAATAGTAGTTAGATTAGGAGACAGATATATAAACCTAGAAGACTTACTAGGCGAACGCAGTATTTAACCTAAAGATCGAAAAGTTAATACAGCGATTAAGAAGCAAGAAAACTCTAAGAATTTAATTATAAGACGTAAACAACAAGAAACCATAGACAAGTTTAAAGCAAGAATTATCGCATAGTAAGAAAAGAAACTAGATATAAGATTTAGTATACTAGGTCGTATAAGGGACAGAGCACCCGTATAAAGAATTACTAATAAGCTAAGAATAGGTATACCGAGAGCTAAGTGGCTTACTAAACTGGAAAATAAAGAGGATCTAGGGATTCCAACTAGGTTTAAGGAACGACATATAAAGGGCTGTTATAACATAGTAGTAAGAAGATACTTCCTTACGGACAGACCGTATACACTCTAGCAGCTGTATTAAAAGTGGTATAGGTAAAGGCATAACGATAAGTAGGAAGATTTCTATATGTAGTTAGACGAAAAAGTTATCTAAGACCACCTAATTACGGAAAAAGCGATAAATTATATTAAGGGAGCCTTAATTATAACATTAAAGGATCTAGAGGAATAATTAGAGGACTGGAGAAGTAAGAGACGCGCCTTAGTACCTGCGAATGAAGTTATAACGTTTAGATTAGTGCGATAGAGGTTTAAACTTAAAAATAAAAACAAGTTAAGAGTTAACCTAAAGCACCCAGTATACTATACGCTATCATGGATTGCATGCGTAGATAATATATATAAAACGTACAAAAATCCAAAAGAGAAAAACCGGAAATACCCTATAAGGATGTATTGGGCGCCAAATAAGCGATAGTATAGAAATACTAAGTATATACACAGCTGGCATCTAGTAGAAGTTTAGGAGTTAGGAGACTTAATACTTTAACTAGGAAGATTCCTTACAGAAGAATGCCTAAATAGACGATAATGGTGGGAATATCTAGAGAACACCTATTTATAGTATATTAAAGATAAAAAGCGAACTAAGCATTAGCTAAAGAGTGAGTTAAGTGTATAAGGATTAAACAGCTAATAGTTAGGAAAAGTAGAGGCCTATAGGACTAGAGGGAGCTAGTGGTAGAGCCTTAGACCCTTAAAGGAATTTAAGGATAATACCTAAATCTAAGAATTAATTGGTAAGATTAATAGTTTAAAGCATTAATAGATAGTAGAGCGACATAAAACTATATCTTACTAGCAGCGGTTAAAAGAATGGGGCTACTATATAGGCAAAAGGAGCACCTTTATCTATTAGTAACAATTTTAGGAGATCTAATAGCCTATGGAGGAGGTATTATTAATTTTAAAACAGGACTAATTTAAATAACCATCAAAGGGAGATAAGTTAAGATGTCTTTCAATATATTACCATTAGGGAATAATAAGGTAGTATTAGAAATGCCTTAGTTATAGGAATATAATCTAAGGATCAATTGGGTTATAGGTTAAGTCGATATTAGAGATATATAATAATATAAGATGCAATAACAAACCAAGTTGGTATAGTATTAAGTTAGAGCGATATATAAGGAGACTAATTAAGGATTAAGTTATATACTAAAGAGATACCATAAGTATGGTAAGAAGCTATAGTTACCAGAAAGTAAAAAGCTGTTAGATTATATAGTATAGGACTATAAAATAGAGTTAGAACTAGAAATAAGTCTAAGGTTCTACCTAACCTATAAATTAACAGAAAAAGAGTTATAGGCACTTAAGGAGTTTGTCTAGGAAACCCTTTAAAAAGAATACATTAGACTATTATAGTTATTAGCGGGATATCTAGTACTATTCGTACTAAAGAAAAATAGAAAACTTAGGCTATATATCAACTATAGATAGTTAAACAGCATTACTAGAAAGGATAGGTATCCTTTACCCTTAATTAGCAAAATCTAAGACAAAATTAGCAATATATAAATCTTTATAAAGATAGATCTAAGATAGGCGTACCATCAGATTAGAATTAAGGAAGGCGATAAATAGAAGGCAGCCTTTAGGTTAAAGGAAGGACTATACAAACCACTAGTTATATAATTCGGGCTTATAAACGCACTAGTAACATTTTAGAAGCGTATTAACAATATATTAAGAAAACACTTAGATAAATTTATTATAGTATACCTTAACAATATTATTATCTACTTAATAAATAAGGAAGAATATAGAGAACACGTTAAATAGGTCTTAAAGAGACTACAAAAAAAACAGATGCTAGTAGCAATTAAAAAATGCGAATTCTTCACTAGGAAGACAGATTTCGTCGGATTTATTATTAAACTAGGCCAACTTAGTATAGATTTAAAGAAGATTAAGGCTATAGTAAATTAGCAAGAACTAGAAAATATAATACAGTTAAGGTTATTTTTAGGGTTCTGCAACTACTACAGAAGGTTTATAGCTTAATAGTTAAAGAACATTAAGCCATTTATAAGATTAATAAAGAAGGAAGAACTATAGGTATGGGGAGAGGAATAAAAGGAACTATTTAAGAGAGTTAAATAGTTATTTACCTAAGAGCCAGTTCTTAAAATCTATTAGCTATAGTTAGAGATAGTAGTTAAAACGGATGCATTAGACTATATACTAGGAGCGTACTTTCTATAGAAATACAAAGATAGATAGCACCTAGTAGTATACTATAGTTGGAAGATAATACCACCGGAACTAAACTATAACATCTACAATAAGGAGTTATTAGGTATAGTTATAGCACTAAGGGAATAGAGATTATTCTTATAAGGTATAAAAAAACTATTTATAGTTAAGATAGATTATAAGAACCTAACGGGGTTCCTAACAATAAAAGAACTTAATCGTAAATAGGTTAGATAGGCGGAAATACTTACAGAATACTATTTTAAGATTTAGCATATTAAGGGTATAAAGAATGCACGAGCAGATACTCTAAGCAGAAAAGCTAAACTATAAAATAATGAAAAGCTATTAGGGGCTTTATTGCGAAAGGATATAGATAGATTAATTAGGTACAATTATCCAAAGATTATAGTAATATAAGAAGAAAAGATCTATAAATTACTAGAGAGTAATTAGATATAAAAGATCCTAGATATATAAATAGAGGATCTAGACTTAGAGTAGTACGAAAATTAAGAAGCAACGTATATACCAAGATCTATTATAAAGGAGTTTATTAAGTTATTTTATAAAGGACTAACTTAAGGACACAATAGAGCTATAGGCTTAGTGTTAAGACTTTAAGAGAAGTACATTATTAATAGAATGTGGGGACTAGCTAGGCAAGTTATAAAAAAATGTCTAGATTGCTAAAGGAATAAACTAATAAGGTATAAGCTATATAGAGAGCTATAACCTATTAAGATACCAGAAAGACTATAGGAGGTTATATTATAAAACTTTATTATTAAGTTACTAAAGTTAAGAGACCCTATTACCGGATAAGATTATAACGCGATCTTAGTAATAGTAGATAAGCTTATAAAGTGGGGATACTTTATAGCATATTTAAAAGAAATATTAGTAGAAGATGTCGCTAGAATCTATATTAAAGAAGTGTTCGCAAGATATGGAGCACTAAGTAAGATTATATTAGACAGAGATTTAAGATTTATAGCAGCATTCTGGGAAGTGTTCTTAGTAGAGCAAGAAGTTTAAGTAGTAACTTTTACCGTATATTATCTATAGACAGACGGTTAAACAGAAAGATTAAATTAGACACTAGAATAGTATCTAAGGCATTATATTAATTATGCATAAAACAATTAGGTATCGCTATTACTAGTTATACAGTTTATATACAATGTAACACCATAAGAAGGAATAGGTACGTTACTATTTAAGGCAAATTATGGATATAAGCTAAGGACCTTATTATCGCCACGCTAAGTAAAGAAGATAAGTAGTATAGCTAAGTAAAGAATAAAGAGTTTAATAAATCTTTATGCAGACCTTACGGAAACAGCTAAGGTAGTACAGTAAAAGATAAAAAAGTACTATAATGCTAAGAGATCTAAGGGACTAGATCTTAAGGAGGGAGATAAAGTGTAGCTACTATATAAAAATTTCAAGAGTTGACGATTAAGTAAGAAGTTAGACCATATTAGACTAGGACCTTTTAAAATTATATAGAAAATTTCATTAGTTACATTTAAGTTAAACCTACCAGCTAGGATAAAGATCTACCCTATATAGTATATCGCAATGCTAGAGCCAGCATATAGGATTGTTAAGCCACCAGTCTATAAAGCAGACACGTATAGAGAATAAGAGGAAGATAAATAGTAAGTTTTAAAGATTGTTAGTTATAAGGATATAGACAATGAAATATAGTACGAAGTAAAGTGGATAGGCTATAATGAGACTACCTAGGAGCTACTAAAGAACCTAAAAAACGCTATAGGAAAGGTATAGGAGTATTAAAAGAGAAAAGGTTAGGTAATATTAATAAAGGGGAATCGCTAAAGAATAAGTCACCTAAGGGGGACCTAGGAAGAGCGACTGCTAAACTACTTAGAGTTGTTTCCTTCTCTAACGGAAGAGAATCCGTTTTTTATTACTAAGTTCCTATAAACCTTATTCTATAAGTTTCTACTCTTTAAAACGAACCTTCTCGCAAACTCTCTTAAGACAAATTAACTAAGTGGACGCAGTAAGACGAGAATTAAGAGCCCGTTGTTAAGTATTAGCAGCCTCCTTCTTAGTATTACGCGAACGATAAAGTTCCGCTAAGGCGACGGACAGTTTATTATTAAGCTTCATAGCAGTAAATTAAATATAAAACCCTATAATAAATTACTTAGGGAACTTAGAGACTATTAAGAGTTATAGAACGCGTATACTTAGCGTTAGAAAAAGAGCGAATATCACAGAACGATTAAACGTTTACTTTAGTGCACTCTAAGTAGGAAGAGGGTTATTAAGACAATAAACTCGCCATCGTGACATACACTAACCCCGCCTTTAAATAACAAGAATATGGAGATAGCATAATCTTACTAAGCGATAGTATTACAGCAACAGTATGGGCACGACGTTGCGCTTTAAAGAAGGAGAGGCTTTAGGCATTATAAGTAACAATATTAACTAAATTAATTAGACGGATATTACACCTCTAGTAAACAACTTAGAGATATTAGGTATTTTTAAGGACGAAGATAAAGAGGAGGGAGATAGTATTATAAACGCTTTAAGTACGATATTATAACTACTTAGAGAAGAGTCGGAAGAAGCTAGTTAGTTAATATAGGCACGGTCTAAGATAAAACCCGTGGAACTATATAATAAAGAATAGTAAGCAAGTTATATAATGTTATACGCAGTATACGCAGTATACGCGGTATACGCCCACGTATAATACGTATAATACGTATATTACGTATAAGGAGGATTTTATAGGAGTACAGTTGTGTATTTAAGGACCCTCGGTTCCTACCTAGATAGTTCCTTCCTTGTAGTAATTCTTAAAATATAATTGGAGTTAATCTGTTAGGCAACCACTCCACCAGTTGTTATTACGTTGTTGACTTACTTGCAATACCTACATACCTAGCCCATTAACGAGTCTACCGTAGTTCATGCTACAAGGCTCCGTTATAGCGACGAGTGGAAATCGAACCCGCAACGCCTAGGAGTCGCACTCGCGACGTCCAATTGCCCAATCTAGCTAGGAGGCTCGGCGGCGATGCAATAGGGCTTGATGACGTGATAAGACTTAACGATGCAATGAGGCTTAACGATGCAATGAGGCTCGATAATGCAATGAGGCTCAACGATGCAATAAGGCTTGATGATGTAATGAGGCTTGACGATGCAATGAGGCTTAACGATACAATAAGGCTCGACAATGCAATAAGGCTCGGCGACGTGATAAGGCTTAACGGCGATGCAATGAGACTCGGTAACGTAATAAGGCTTAATAATACAATAAGGCTTGGCAATGTAATAAGGCTTAGCGGCAATGTAATAAAACTTAATAATGTAATAAGTCTTAGTAACGTAATAAGGCTTAGGGCTAGGTAATAAGGGGAAGATTTAAGGTTACTTAGTTACTTTAATGCCTAATAGCAAAATCTAATAGTATAGTACTGCTATTAAGGTGTTCTAATGCGGATAGGCTATATAAAGGTTTTGTCTGTAATATATCTAATATATCCCAAAAGTCTACCTTTTACTTATCTTTAAGGTTAAATTTCTAGCCTATAATAAATTAAATATTATAGTCAGTAAAAGCACAACAAATAACAGTATATTTTGCCCTATTATTCTTAAAACCGTTAAATACGAAGTAGTAGATAGTCTATTAACTTGTATTTATTAGTGCCGGCTAATAAAGTGCCTTTAAAACGTACCAATATTAATAATAGCCCTTTTATTTATAGTATAACAGGCTTAATAGCAATAGGGTTTTAGTTTTTATAATTAAGTATATTTATCTAACGAAGCTAGGTTTGCTAATTATTCCAGTCAGCATTATATTATAGGTTAATTCGATATCTTATACCTATAAAAAAAAGTAGGAGGTAAATTAAATAGAATAATTAGGGTACGCTTTTCTTCGCCGTTAGGGATTTTATATAGATATTATATAGCGTACGGATAGGAGCTGGTGGTCGTTAAGACGTCGTAGGCAGTAGTAAAAGTTTTTACACGGGATAGTGAGATCTTAAAAACCACCACTAACGGTTCCCCCTTATAGTAGACAACTATGGATATGCGCTATAACTATACAATTAGTAGACAAAAGCGGTAGTTATAAACATTAGTTTGTCTATTTTAATGCCCTCTTACTTTTTATAATAATTTAAGATATAAAGGAAGCTTTTAGTTATAGGAGGATCCTCTTATATACTAATTAGGCTTTTAAAATAATAAAGATGGCATATATATATAGTCTGTTAGTAGAGAAAATATACCTTAATAGGAATTATTAATGTATATCTAGGAATAAGAGTTAGTAGGGTTATAGGCTAAATAACTTAATAGGTGTTAAGGTAGTTAGTAACTAGAGTAATATTAATTTAAACTAAATTTAAACTTTCTAGTTAATATTGTCGGGAATATATCACGTGTGGTCACGTGTAGCCGCGGCACTAGCGTGGCGAGGAGCCTTAAGCTCCTCGCCCTCCCTCATTCCAATCAATAATCAATAACCATCGTATCAACCAGCACAGACTGTTTGACTACGATCCTGGCCTATTTGAATAGGTATCCCTGGTGATACCAACACTGATTAGTGGTTAACTTCACTGTTATACCACAGAACAGTAAAGTTATTGACAGAAGAGACAGTCTCGTGTAGGGGTGCCATATGCGCTTATATGGAATGGATCCCGGCGATACTGTGCTACCTTAGACTTGCGGAAAACCAGTAACAGAAGTGTTACTGAGTACTGGGAGATACCAAGTTGCGTCTATCACGCAGAATAACTACGCTTACGAAGATTTGGTCGAGTACTTTAGGTCAGAAGTGTTACTGAACCTAGGGTCCCAAGTTAACGTCCAAAACGCGTCAAACAACATCTCAAATTGCCTACCTCTTGATAGCAAACCTACGAGATCCTACAAAACCGAAAATCCTACCTACCTTTAACGTACGACACCCCGTCGATTCTACACCTACTATGGCGTTAACCTACCCAAAGAAGTATAAGTAAGATATTAACCTAAAGACATAGAATAAAGCTATAATTGACCTTATAAACGCTAAACCACAAGACCTAAACGGATTCTTATTATACCGCATAGCACACTATAAGGATAGTGAATACGACGATACCGCGCTATAGGAATGTATAAGGGAGGACTTTGTTAGATGGATAAAGGAAACATGGGCTCCCGCGAATAAGGATATCGTACGAGACTTCCGTAACTTTTTACAGGAGTATGGAGTATTCGTCCCTATGGACGGGGGCGTTATTGGAGACAATATTCAGGAGCATATTATTAATGCAAAAGAAGAGCACAAATGGACTCCACAAGAGATTAAGATTGAGCACCAAATACGCGCTACAAAGAAGTGTAACTCTCGAGGGAATCCCAACAATGGACAGCCACAAGCTCCGTCCGTATAAGCTCCGTCTATACAAGCTCCGTCTACACAAGCTCCGTCTATACAAGCTCCATCCGCGCAAGCTCCGTTCAACTCAAGCGCCGAGACGTCTCCTCTAACCCCTACCGCGCCTAGATAACCTCCGTAAGAATCTCCGCAGCAACCACCACAGATAACCTTAGGCTATCAAACACCTCAAGTTCCTCAAGCTGCCGTATCTCAACCCGTGCCTCAAGCTCCGTCCCACCAGCAATCTCCGCAGCAATCTCCGCAGCAATCTCCGCAACAAGCCTCTACTTCTCCACAAACATTCAACAAGCTTCAGAAGATTTAGCGTGGAGGGGAATTCTAAGACTCCTGTAGTTCCCAAGG
>Ga0307515_10009254_pt1 | contig 19071 bp, 9 predicted proteins | sample 17_EM_MG_FD_194513 | JGI IMG/M metagenome (GOLD analysis project Ga0307515, IMG submission 194513) | Populus trichocarpa ectomycorrhiza microbial communities from riparian zone in the Pacific Northwest, United States - 17_EM | ecosystem: Host-associated > Plants > Roots > Unclassified | place...
CCCCCCCCCCCCCCCCCCACCCTAAACTATAATCTATAGCATATAAAGCGATTTGAAGCTTCATATTTTTCAAAAGCTTATTAGAAAGTCGTGTGAACGCACGCTTTTAACAACAATGACAAGGAGGAATTAGAATTGCGTATGATGACTAAAAAAACAGGGCAATTCTCAACTCAAGAAATAGTAGTAGTCGGCTAGGAGTTATGGACTAAATGTATAAATAATAAAGCTTACTTTTCATTCATTTTCACATAACAAAGAGTAATGAGCAACGTTTTTTTTCATACTTTAAAAAAAAAAAGAGTATTAAGGACTCCCCTAAAGAGGAAACTCAGGCATTGCTCTTTGATTTTAGGTGTCATAACGTGCAAGGATCGGCTCTTCGAAATTAAACACTGTCCCTTATTTGGGAGCTATATCCATTTCGATCATCGTGGTACTTGTTCCAAAGCATGACACCTCCATACTTAGAAGAACCCTTGACAAAAGGCAACACTTGCGATTTGAGTATATTGGCTCCCACATAACCACTGCCCGCAGCCTGTTGAGAAGCTGGAAGCCCCACGAAGAACTTCTGGGCTGGAACAGATGACGTCCACTGGTTCCATGAATCCTTAAATTTCTTAGGGTTATTGGTGTTATACTCGCATGGTCGATTGTTGTAAAATTGGATGTACACATAGTCAAAAAGTCCTGTGGCAAGTGCATCATCGAGCCAATCATCAGGGAAAGGACACTGTGGTGCCGCGGTTAAGTACACTTTCCTGCCTCCTCTGCTGAGCTCGGACAATCTAGTGGCAAGAGCTACATAGTGAAGTTCTCCACCCTCTATGTCAAAATCTATGCCATCCAAAATGGCATCACCGAGCGGCCTTGAATTTGAACGTCCACCGAGGAAATTGTTCCATAAATATTCTGCTACACCCCTAGCTTCAGCATCAGAGGTTAAGGTGTAGCCGCTAGTTCCACCACCAATGGAAAGCATAACTTTGACGCCCTGGTTTTGGCAATTACGGATGTCGTTGCTCACTTTTTGGCAACCATTTGAGGACGGATCACAGTGACCAGCTAAGTTGATTTGAGGTTTTTGGCCATTGCCAAAAATCGAGAGGAAGGCTATGTTTACAATACCATATTTTCGTGACGCACATGTACTTGTGAGTGTGCCTTCCCTCCCGTCTTGGCCCCAATAAATCACTATGCTTCCAGCTTTTGTTTTGAAAGCCAGATTTAGCAGTATGCCAAGGAGGAGAAATGCAGATTTTGCAGAAAATTCAGTTGCCATTTTTGAACTATTTAATTGAGGTTTTTACTGAGCTTTGATGCAAAAGGGTTCTGAAGGAGTAGCCTTTTGTAGAGTTGAGAATTGATGGAAACAATTATTGCTGTTGCAATTTGTCCATGGTTACTATTGACAGTCATATGTTTCAATTCTATTTTTAAATACATCAAACATGGCTTTAGTTGACTTGAAGTCAAGCCTGTCTTTTCTATAAAAAAAATGAAAAATCAAAGATGAATTAGAAAGCACCACAGTGGAAATGAGAACCATTTGAAGAGAGAAAAGTCCGCGAAGAACACAAGGGGAATACCACCACTGCAGGAACAGGGAAACTTGGACGCCAAACATGATTCCCCAGCAGCGTAGAATGAGTGGCAGAAGGTAGCAGGACCGTTTAGCAGCAAAATGGGAAATTGCTTTGAGTCTGTTTAATATTAACGTGTGCCACATCGATATGTTTCATTTTCGTGGGAAAACTAAGACCGCTTGGGGACATAAAATTTTTGAAATTCCCATTCCTAGACCGTACCATTTATCAAGCACGATAATGCTCCAGAGTTTTACATTTTCAGCTCACTTTTTCCCAAATTTCCTAAACCTAACACCACCTTGGTGTAGTTACAATCGCACAAAAAAAATGAAGGAATCGAGAGCCAATAGACCCCAAGATAAATGGGAAAAAAAAATCCACATTGAGCTTGAGCTTGAAGAATGGTGGATGACTTATCCAATGAAAGGTGGATGAAGGTCAAGCACTGAAGAGCATTAATTAATTCCAAATTTCAATTTCACACTGAAATTGGAAAATATTGGAGAGAACAAGTGAAAGTAGGGGAAGCTCCTACATTGAAAAGTAATCGAAAACCTGTAAGAATGACTTCTTACCACGATCCATGCTTACAAGTCAGCACATTTGTGGAAAAGGAGCTCACGAACAAGAAATCCACTCGTAGTTTTCACACCAATTTCTCAACTCATCTTCCAAGGTGGTCCGATCAACTCCCACTTAAGATGTACTCTTTCTGTTTTAAGCAGCATTGGCTACAACAAATATCGAAGCTTTGAAACTTTGATAGTGCAACGCCGCATTCTTTATGAATAATTGGAATTCAGTCTAAGCCGACGCAAGTTTTTAAAAGGTAGATTGGTAGCAATTTGGTTTTTTTTTATCTTTTATATGCAAAATTTGTTAAAAGGCTAATAAAATAACGATTTGTTGTTTCAACAAATCTAAAAATTATTTTAAAATAAAATTGATAGTGTACACACGCATCAACGAAAAGACATGTTCAACATTATTTCACGTCCAAACACCATCTTCCAGGGCGATGATGGAAACATCTCACCGTGATCTTTTTGTTGGTGTTGTGTATATACACAGTGGAGCAGTAGTTGAGCTTTAATGGACTTTTGTTCTTCTCCTCCATCTTCTCTTCCTTTTTCTTGCCACCATATAAATATGTCATTTTATTTATTTTTTATTCAATTTGATCATTATTATTTTGATTGCTATTTATTTTGTTTTTTTATCTTTTTTATTTATTTATTTTTCTTCAATTTTGTACATCATCATTTAGTTTCATTTAATTTATTGAAAATTGATCTTCATGCTTTTTTAGTTCGCTTTTCTTTATATGAAGTTATCTCAATCATGTGTCTAGGATCGCGAGGTTAGCGGATTAACTCATATTGACTCAGATTTTTTTATTGTTTTATTTTTTATTTATTTATTTTACCCTTTAATATTGGGTTATTTGATAATTAAGTTTCATAATTTTATTTAATTTACTATATATGAGCTTCATAGTTTTTTTTTTACATTATCAATTTTTATTTATATTATTTAAATTAGTCAAGCTTATTAAACACATTTCAATCAATATTTTGAGTTTTTTTAAAAAAAATATATATTCTTGCAACATTATACAAGCATTTTTTTAGTGATCATCATTGTACTTGTCTCAAAGCATGACACCCATATTTTGAAGCAGCCTTCGCAAAAGGTAGCACTTGTGATATGAGCGGATTTGTTGGCACGTAAACACTGCCAGCAGCCGCATGGGAAGCTGGCAGCCCAACAAAAAACTTACCAGCAGTAATAGATGGTGTCCATAGGTTCCAAGATTTCTTAAAATTGTCAGGATTGCTTGAATATACTCGCATATAAAATTGAATCCAAACATGGTCAAATAGCCCTGTTGAAAGTAAGCCATTGAGCCAGTGATCGGGGAACGGACATTGTGGTGAAGCTGTTAACTTATTTGCCGCCTCGGCTACGCTCGGACAATCTTCTAGCAAGTGCAGCATAGGTAGTTCCACCTAGCGGTCAAAAAGAAGGCATGATTTTAATAAAACCACCTCCACTAGAAGGCATGATTTTAACGCCTTGATTTTGGCAATTTTTTACTCCTTGGAGAATTTTTGGCAACTGGATCACGGTGACCAGCTAAATTGATTTGAGGTGTTTGTTCATTGCCAAACGTTAAAGGAAAGTTACCTTCTCGTCTTGTGCTCAATAGGCCGCTGTGTCTCCAGCATGTGATTTGACAACTGAAGCAAGCAGCACAAAAGGTGAGAGGGCTGCGGTCCGTGATTAGAGTTTAGTGACCATTGTTGTAACCAAAGAGAAAAGAACACGAGGGTATGTCTTGGCTGTGAGCCAATGACGCCTGTGTGTGAAAGCAGGACTCGACAGAATTACGCGTGTTGGATGTCATACCTTTGAATATGTTAGGTCGTAATTTATTTCACCCATGTTGACTCTTGGTTTGGCTGAGGCCCTGTTCACACACTCTCATCACGCGACCGTGGTCAGGGTGAAGAAAGAATAATGGTTAAATTAATCGTGACCATTTTAAACAAAGTCGTCTTCCCTTTGTTTTTTTTTTTTAATCCAGGCACGAAACATTTGATGTGAACTACGAATTCTCAAAACAATTAAGAAGTTAGCCGTGGTCACTTAATAGGAAAAAAATTTGATAGTTAATGTGGAGCAGATTGACATGACTGGCTTTAATGCAGGAACCACTTGTAGTTTGAAAGTTATCCATCTTTGCAAGCTGTTACATAATTTTCGATGAAAAAGGCAGGGTGGGCAACATGCACCAAAATTTTTTACTGTTCTTTGTTATATCAAAGAAACCTAATGTTTGATGTTGATTCCGAACCATCTTTCTATAAAACCAAAGAATTTGCACCCGAAGGGATGGGGAATTCCGGTGCCTGTCTCAGTCACCTTGCACATTATAGGCTGCGGAGAGGAAGTGGTTTCCAGCCACTTCCAATTGAGACAGAACCTTGGTGGCATGCTTATATTCCATGGGTCAAACCAGTGGCAAGCCATGCATGTACACGATGGCATAATTGACCTGAGGCACAAGCATGCATCGCTCAAGCCCCGCCATTGCCTTATTTCAGCCCAATCCTTGAGTTCAGGCGTGCCAATGAATTTGAGGAATTAGAAACATACGGTGAACTGAAGGGTAGCCCCAAAATACAAATTGTTTGAGGCTACTTAGAACAAAATACATGTTATTCAGCTATTCGCTTCGTATATTTGGGCCAGAATCATTTTTTGAGGACCAGAAAGTAAATTTTACTCACCTTAAGATGACAAGGTTGCTTTAGGTATAACACTGACAATTGTGAAACCTAGAGAGGGTATTGCCTAAGGATTCTCTCTGCAAAATGCAAGACCTCCTTTTCCATTTCTCTCAGTGACCTAGTGATTCCCATTTCATTCTCGTCTATTCACTTAATTTTTTCTATCTAGGTCCTGCTCCTCTAGATAACCCATGGACCAAAAGTGGTCTGGTAAAAAGGACATAAAAGCTACTTCATTGTTGTCTCCTTAACCAGGTCGTATATGCTGAAAGATTGATGTCTTGGAGCAAGTCATAAAGCTCGAGGCTAGAGCTCCTTGTTATGGCTTAAAATTTTGGGTTTGAGGACAGTTTCTGAAGCATTTTGTTTCTTTATGCTCACATTCAGTGCTAATAACGAAGAGAGCAAGATGGAAATTATTTGCGACTAGACAGAAGCAAAGAATGAGTAAATAAAATACCTAAGAGCAAAACTTTTAATCAGCATGCCTGTCTTTGTACGCAATTCTCATCATTGACCATCTTTGGTACCATAGGCTATGAAGTTCACAGAAATATCATCAGATAGAGACCATCGCCCAGTCAAGGGGCTGTAAACGAATCCAGCCATTTCTTTAACCTGGCGAGCACCAAACCCAAAGCAATAAGTTTTTGCTAAGAAGTAACAGTAGTAGACATGTCAAAATGTCAGAAGGGAAAGCATCCATCCATCTTACATTGATAGAAGCACGCTGTAGGATAAGCACCAGTTCTTCAGGAGTAAGAAAGCTTGACCACTGATGCGTGCCTTTAGGAAGCTGTGCAGCATTGGTTATCAGTAACAACACAAAGCAAACAAAAGGATAGAATCAAACTATAATACATCGACAGATTACTTCCAGAAATTTTGGGAAGACTAAAACCTTCACACCACCTCCACCACCAACTACAGCGATAAGAAGATTGCATGCACTGGATATTCCTAGACACAAAGTCCTTTGCTATAGGAAAAATAAGTCATAAAATGCTAGAACAGTTCCACTACCAGTGAAAACTGTGAGATTTTAGATTAGGTTTCTCATTTATTTATATCACACCTCTTATTCCGAAACAAATTTTTATGGCACGATTCAACTGTTGTGAATGTAAACCCCGTAACACTTCAATACCACATAAAGTATGGATCATGGTCATGTTAACTAAAACAAAATAGTAAAGCTGGAATGTCCACAACCTAAAACTATAACTGCAAATTATATTGGAGAAACTTTATGACAAGCTGATGTGAAGCATGAAAAAGTTTGAAACACATTGAAAATAGTAGTCTCCACTATACTGAGAGCCAGAAATGTTGAAAATTTACATACTGCTATGTACCTGTCATTATAGAGATGAATTCCCAAGCAAAAAGTAGGTGAAAATACACGAGTATTGAAATATTTAACAGATGCAAGTTAAAAAATAACATACATTCTGAAGCATGACCAGGTACAACAAATAAAGTAAATGATTTGCAAGCAAGCAAGGATCTCCACATGGAAATCAACAACATGCACAAAGATACCAGAATGAGCAAGAACCATACCCAATTGAGAAGGTACTCTGCTGCAACAATGGCAGTCGCATACGCTCTCATAGAACGATTAATTGTTGATATTACAGTGGCTCCACCAGGATAAGCCAGTGCTGCCAGCGACTTGCAGAATTCAGCAGGAGCTGCCACGTGCTCAATTACCTTCAGATAAAAAAATTATCTTACAAACAAATTGGCTGCCAATGCTGAAATGATTAGAAGAGTGTGATGAAATTGTCTGACATTAATATCTGAGTTTTGTCATATAGTATCCCTTGGAAGGGTTTACATCACATCACCAAAATCCATTCATATGCACTAAAATTGCAGGAGGATTCTTAAGTCATTTCAAGATTGAATTTGCAGCAATATGATCCATGCCTATATGAGTGGTATATGATATTCCATATGTTCAAGCAGCATAGATTAATAAACCGGGCATGCTATTTATGTCATGGCTGAATATGTTTCTTCTACACGCCAGCAATTGGATTCTAATGTATGGTTATGATTCAAAAGCTGAGATACACTATCGTACTGTTGTCATTATTAACTCTTTACTTTTGCTTGCAAGAAAGGAGAGCATGTTATACACTCTCTGGTTCCTTGCAGACAATAATTCTACTGAACTGTAGTTGTTTTATCCCAATCTATGATAATAGCATCATTTCCTTCAACCAATTTATCCAGAGTGTCTTGCACTGCACAAGCAACTCAACCTCTCCTTTTTCATTAAAGAAGCAGAATATAACCTCTCTATGATACCTGCCAACTCTGCAAGATAGATTGCTTCATGATGAAGCATTTGGCATTCAGGAAGTAGTTCTAAGTTAAGAAACAGTTCTCTACATGGTTAATATATAGTGAATTTAGTAACCTGCCCTTATTGCTGCAAGTCTGGAAATATGCAGGGTAGTAACATTACAGACTGAGGTAATAACTAAACTGAAAAGGTTAGAAAGAGAGAAAGAGAGAATCCTTGAGCACGCGGCTAAGCAAACTAGATTTGTATAGATAGAATCTTTAAAATAGGCAACTGCAAACATCTATGCTAAATGCAGAATATTCTTTGGGATCTTAGCTATCTGAGAGAATAATCTTCTTGAACCAGATTATGGAATGGACAGTAGTATTCCATCCAACCTACCATTATTTTTCACAATAATGCCAGAGTTAATAATCAACTCTAGATTTCACCAAAATCCTGTGTTCTCCACCCCCAGATTCAGAATCAATACTTGGGCATATAGGACAGGAGAAAGAAAAACAGGGATAACAAAATGTATGATTGCAATAAAGAGTTAGCTTCTATTGCCTGGAGTGAAAATCAGAAAGCCTGATTATTTGGATAGAAATTAGAGATTTAAAAAAAAATATAGGAAGATTGCAAACCAGCACAAGGAACTACCAGATGGGATCTACGTACATGGCATGCTGAGTGTTCTGTGTGTGTGTGTGTGTGTGTGTGTGTGTGTGTGTGTGTGTGTGTGAGAGAGAGAGAGAGAGAGAGAGAGAGCACCACCAGTGCAATCACAGCATCAAACTTCCTCTGCTCCTCGACTAGCTTTTCTGTACATGAAATTGTATGTATATATAAGCTTCCTTTTCTGTTGATGAATTGACTCCTGTTTCTAAAACATTTCATGATAATACCCTAGAAAGGAAAATTTACTCATAAAAAATTACTCTAAAGATTACAGATGGAGCAGCATTAGAAATGGGAAACAAAAGATGAGAAATTTCACAGACTATTACCTTTATTCTAATACTTTGGGAATGTTTGATCAATAATTTCAAACGTGAACTTGTATTTTCAATAAATCATAGACATTAAATGCAAATACATGTGAAATCTTTGTATCTGAGATGACTACTAGAGATTTTCCAAGAAAACCATGCTGTCTATGAAATGTAAATGGACCATCAAGGCATGTAAAAGAAGCACTGCAAAAACATGATTACCCTTCTGGAAATCATGGAAACCAAAGTTGCATCATAAAAAAAATTCTGGACTAATTAGTGCGATCCATTTAGTTTTTCTCCACCAAACAGCATTACGAGGGGCAAAAGAACAGTGCTAGAATATAGAATATATTCTCACATATGTACCATCAACTCCCATTCAGGAAAAAAAAATTATCATCATCAATTTGAAAAAAAACAATTCAGCATACCAGCTGTTGTGCAACAGTATTCAATGGTTGAAGTCTCTGGATCCAAATCCTGAGAGGATAGATAAAGCAAATATTAGTTTTGAAATCTAAACTAAAAGAATAAATAAATCACTATTTAAACACTTTGTGTGGATTTTAAGATTGGGGGGGGGGATTGAACACCACATAACTAATAAAGCCATGATCTTTTTGGGTTGGTTTTTTTTTTTTTGTTGTTGTTATCTTTTCTTTTTATATGACAAGAAAACCTCGACTCCATTTCTAAGGACATTGCTCGTTGGTAACTCTGGATGTATCTCACATGGTGAGAGATGACACAAACTTAACAAAGTTTTGGACTTCGTAGGATTTGCTAACATGATCTGCCGCCAAGAAGTGTTTAACTGGAGTTAATACCTTCTTCAACAATAAATATTATTATGCAATATGTGCTCCACCTGATTTAGAACAGCCTTGAGGATATTGAATTTTAGCATTTCAGGCATTTAGCTGGGTATCAAGGTGGTGTAATGTATGTAAAAATGTAGTTGAGTACTGATTTATCAAATATCAGAAAGAAAAAGACTCTTGATTATGAAAACCAATTAACTTATAATTCGATGTTAGCCACTCCAATACTATCTAAATATGGCATGCATTAGTTATGCTAGCACTGGGGCTGACAGTTCTGCCCCAAAATACTCAAACCCCTCACCAGTCTCCCATCCCCCTCCCAGAAGGTATAGGTTTAAGTCAATTTCAGGGGTGGAGAGAGAGTTAGCACTGATTACAGGGCCAGGTGGCAGAAGCACACCCCACTTCAACATATTTTCTTATATATTACAACATGACACATGTTTATATTCTCAAACATACAAATACTAATAATATCCTATACAATTCATACAGCTGGAGTGGGTTCAGCAATTGCACCTTGCATGCAATAGTGTCTTTTTGTGAGCTTTGACATTTACCTTCTTCACAAAAAAAAAAAAAAGTGAAAACAGAACTTTTTTCAACCAGTAACTATTAAGCTCCATGCCCCTTATTTCCACACCAATTAGCCAAGACCTTCCTATGTTAGCAGCAATCCCCACAACAAAAAATAAATGATCCAGAAAATCATCTTAAACAAAACGTGATCTCAGTGATTCAAAATATAAAATAATCATACAGCGTGAAGGCGTGCAACATTGATATTTTTCTCCACCGCATCAACTCCTGTTACGGTTGCTCCCATCCTAGCTAAAGGCTGAAGAAGAAAAGGAAAGGGTGAGTATTATCACGGCTTTGATTGGAAATAATAAATATAATCATTTACCAGCATAAAAACAGAAAACATAGTATACACACTGATGACTGTACCGAATTCAGTCATTGGAAATCACAATAATACCACAACAGTTCTGTTCTAGTGTGAGTGTGTAATCCTAAGTAAAATATTGAATGATTTGATGTGTTCATAAGAACTTGAAATATTTTACAGGCATTTGCAACTCTCTTTTTTTTCAGAATTCTTTACTAAGCTACGGAGCATGAGAAACAAAAACTAACATATAGCATTATTCCCTCTAAATCTTTTCATTTCTCAATTAATCAAAACTTAGCATATCTACCATTAGTTGCAACAGATTTATATGAATAAGATTGAAGCCATAAAATTCTTCTTTTGTTAAGACATTGTATTCTATCGCTTCAGTTGCAACAGAAAACTCAGTCGTCCTTGATAACAACAGACAGACACTTGAGTTCTATCGCCTAGCCTTGAAATTTTCAAAATTTTGCTTTAAATTTTATCGCTTAAATGAAGCTTCACATTTTGTGAAAGCAGCTGGTCGGAACTGGCTAATACAAATTTAGCAAGAACACTAAGAAATACTCTAGAAAAATAACTTTACCTCCGAAAGAATTCCACCACCACAACCAACATCAACAATTTTAAGTCCTTCAAAAGGCCTAGCGCAGTTCGGATCCTTACTGAAGCAAGTAAACAAACAAAAAATTAAGAAACAAAACAGGTTAAAAAAATCCAAGAAATAATAATAATTCACTCACTTGCAGTAAATCTACCTGAAATGTCTACAAAGCGTGGAGCGAATGAAAGCGAGTCTTGTAGGGTTCATGTTATGCAATGGTTTAAATGGACCTTCTGAATCCCACCTGCTCAATAAATTATAGAACAAGATGAACTCAACATCTTGATATTGATCGAATCACGGAAAGCTTTAAAAGAAGCTGTGGCTAACCAGGTATCAGAAATGGCTGCGAATTTAGCAAGCTCGTGCTGTTTCAAAGATGATGTGGTGGTTTGTTGTTTGTTCTTAATAATAAATTTGCTATCATCTGGTGTCGAAAGATTCGAAACTGGCTGTTCAGAGAAGAATCTGGCGGCATCGAGGAGCCGGTGGTGGTTTCGGTTTCGAGTGATTTGAAGATTCTGATTTCGGAGTTTGCTCAGCAGCTTCAAAGCCATGGTGTTTTATGATTGAAGAACGACTTCAGTAGGGGAAGGTGTGTTACTGTTTTGTTTGTTGGGGAAGAAGAGGAAAACGACATGTCAGTATAAATTTCGAAGTTGTACTTGCACAATACCTGTTGTTAACTGAATCCAAGTCCAATGGGCTGGGAACTTTTAGGCTATTGTGTCCAATAAAACAAAGGATCGGATCTTATTAGCTGGGCCTACTCAAAATCTTATAAACTACGTAAGGGCCCACCCAGAATTCTAGCTTATCGAACTTGAAATCACGAAACGTGGACGATGAGAAATGGTCATACGTGGCAAGAAAATTCCAGAGAGTTCACCGTTAGCTTGACTATAATGTTTTTCCTTCTGATCAGTGGCATCACACATCAACCACTGGTAGTCTGAGTCAGGAATTTCAGCCTGATAAAGAACTACCAAGCTTCTTGTAATGAATAAGCTTTATCGGAAATGATGTCTGTGCATAGATACATGGACTTACACGCCATGAATGGAGACCATGTGCCCTCCATGCAGCATCATCTTCCAAGCTCTGGGGCTAGCTATTCCACCTCGTATGCACGTTGATCCATCCAAATCTGCTGCTTTCTATGGAATTTGGCCTCACGTGAACGACTTTGGGTACTCGATCCCATGCCATGCCTGCTGCGGCCATGGTAACTTCACTGGTTACTGTAGTCCTACGCCTCCTTGTTCTCATTTTCCACCACCTCAATATCAGTGCTCTCTGGATATATATATCCTCCATATCATGAAGCTGTCCCTGTACAATTTGTTCCTCGTCCACATTATTCGATGGACCAGCCAGGTTTTGGATATGACAAGGTCGTCTCTAGAAACAAACATTGCTGTGGGTGCCCAAGTCACACACACCCATAGCAGAAAAATGATGAAAGAGTGAAGGCGAAGGAGCTGGATCCTGACGTTCAGAGGGAAGGAGGCGACTCTTCGGTTCCATTTCAGGTGAAAAATTACCCTTGCCCAATTGTAGTTATATATGATTGTCAGTAGAAGTAGAGTCACTACAAGATTTAACAGTTTTACCGGTAGAATTTTTCCGTCGGCATAAGACACATATTCCATCGGTAATTAATTTACCGATGGAATCACCGATGGAAATGCTCCATCTGTGAATCTTTTGTCGGTAATTTTTTTTCCGTCGGTAAATCCGTTAGTAATAAAAAAATAAATTTATCCGCTTCATTTCGTCGGTATATCCCTCGGTAATAATATTTTTTTATTACCAACGGATTTACCGACGGAATTACCGATGGAATTTCCATCGGTAATTATTTAAAAACATTTAAAAAAAATTCATTTTATAAAATTATAAAATAATTAAATTAGCATAAATTAACACTGTATAATATATACTCAAAATGCTTGGAAAAAAGAATAAGAAAATCAACTCAAACAAATTTGCAACAAAAAAATAAATTCAACTAAAAAAATTCATATGAAAAAAATAAAGTTGCAATTGCTAAAAATTTAAAAATCCTATAAATAAATCAACTAAAAATTGATCTCATATGAAAAAAAAATCTCACAACAACATTTATACAATTATTAAGAACAAAAACAATTAAAAATAAAATAAAAAACAAATATAGTGAAAAAAATCATGAAAAAAAAAGAAAAAAGAAAAATCTTACCTTAATGTAGTTGCAAGTGAAGCTAATGAGAGAGAAAAAATTCGTTAAGCATATTAATTATAAAAAAAAACTAAGAGGATAAAAGAAGAAAGAAGAAGAAGACATACCCAAGCATGGAGGAAAAGAGAAGGAGATGAGGAGAGAAAATAAGAGAAAGAAATATATATTGATGTTTTTTACATATAGTGAAGAAGAAGAATAATAAGGAGAAGAAATGAATCTGCCTCTTGTGAAATAAGGGGATTCAGGCTTTTTATTGGGGCGCGTTACCGACGGATAATTGAATATTAATATTTTTTAATTATTCCGTCGGTAATTTCATCGGTAATATTTAATTTAAATTTTCAATTTCGTAGAATTTTTTCAGAAACCGCCAACAATTACCGACGGTTTTTCAATCCGTCGGTGATTACGTCTGTAATATCTAAATGAAAATTTTAAATTAATTGAATTTTTTCAGAAAACCGCCAAATAACACTCTCTGGAAAATACCGACGGAAAATTCCGTCGGTGATTCCCTTTGTAATTGACATGATGAATAGTGTTTACCGACGAAATTTACCGACGGAAAATTCCGTCGGTAATTCCATCGGTAAAAATGACACGTCATCTTTTTTTTGCTTTGTTTTAAATTTTTTTTCCCACGGTAATTCCATCGGTATATACCGATGGAATATTTCCGTCGATAAAATCTCTTGAAAATTTACCGACGAAAATATTCTCTTGATATTTCTGTTTGTATTTATTAATTTTCTGGTAATGAGTCCAGAGAGAGACTTAGCACAAACAAAATAAGCAAGGTTGTCTCTGGGATTTGGAAGCATAAAAAAGTTATATCATCAAAACGATCGCAAAAATTCATGGGAGTACATATAGCTTATCAATATTATGACTTCACATCCACGTATATTTAGATTAAAGATATCCCATCACACATATTTTGTATCTTTTACTTAGTGACACACGTATAATATTCTAGAGAATTACTTGAGATATATAAATAAAATTGATCGAACTTAGCTTACGCTAATGTATATTTAAGGTGCTAATTCTCTACCTTAGTACCTCGTCAAGAGAAATATCATCCTTAGAGCATGCCAGTTGAAAGAAAAGGACCGAGGAGGAACACAGAGTTCCATAGCATGGGCCAATATCTCTTGATGCCAATGCCCACCTCTAATATATGACAAACCATAGCATGATAGCCCGTTACCAACTTGGGTTGGGCTGACAAGTTTTTTGGAAACTGCATTTTGTTTTTTTATTGAATTTTCAATACTGTAAATTAGCTACTACTTTTTTTTTATTATTATTTTTTCAACTCGACTTTGTGGAGTTCCCCTCACCCCGCTTCCTTTCCTAACTTGGTTTTTGGCTGGTTTCGGTAAAGAAATTATTAAACCAAAAAAACACGTGGGCCATTACGGGGGGGAAAAAAAAGAAGAGGAAGGAAATTGCACAGTTGACAAAGCAGAACAAAATCAGATGTAATGAGGAGCAGAGAATGCAGCATGCTGGTGCATATAGGGTTAGCTGTGGCCCAAGTAGCAGGTGGATAACACAGTGAATGACGTGATTGATTTGATAAATAAATAAATAAATATTTATGATTACTATTTAATACACCTACAAAAGCCTGCCGGTGCATATAGGGTTAGCTGTAGCCCAACCAGAGATAACTTGGAAAAGTAAATTTTTGGAGGTAATGGTAAATCGGTGTTGAGCAAATAAAGATTTTACAGCGGTAGGAACTAGGAAGTAGGAGCAAGATTTCACTTTCATAGGATGGATAGATACGATGCCTGACGCAACGGCTCTGCCGCTCCCTGTCTCTTTTGTGACCTCTCTACTCTGGCTATGTGTCCGAACTTTGCAGCCCTCTACACGTCTGTATTTTGGAGTGTTATCCCGTTTTCAAAACTCTTTTTTTTTTTTTTCTTCAGTTTCTTGATGAAAAATTAGTTAGAAAACATATTCACTGATTAAAATAAAGACGATTTTTTTCGCTAAAAAAGTAAAAAGTGCGTCAAGATTGTAACTATTTTCATGAAAAATCATAACTATAATCTACAATAATCATCTTAATATTTTATATTAATAATAATCTAATTATTAATTTTATTTCATTTAAATTAAAAATCATCATAAGAAAGTTATATTGTTAACTAAAAAAAATTATATTAGATATATAATAAATTTAAATTTATATCTTTTATTAAATATGAAAACGTAAAAAAAATAGTTTTTAGCTTAGCTTGGTATTGAGACGGTGAAAAGAGAATTAGAACATGTTTTTTTTACTGTGATAACAGTTGCTTGGTGAACAATACTGCTTAGTAAAAAAAATAAGGTAAGAGAGCTATGACTTTTCTCGTTCTGATACCTTGTAATTGTTTTGCTCTATTTTTTTGAAAAAATCTAAATTAAATATAATTATAAAAAATAATCTATATTTATGGTCCAAAACGAAAGTAGGCGAAAATAAAATAAAATAATATTAAGTTAGAGAGAGAGTGAGAGGACGATACAGAACCCAAAAACTATCTTCTTTGCCCCCTACCAAACATATCCTTTGGTTGCATTTGAGTGTATGGTTGTGGCAGTGGGTCGGGGAAGGCGCACCAAATTGATGGCGCCTGTCAAAAGCTTTAGCAGAATGGTCTTGCATCGACCAAGCAATTGGTTAGATGTGGTGCAACTGTGCATATTAAGGTCAAAAGCTCATTGAGACCGGATGAATAAAAAAATCAAAATATTGAGAAAATCAGAAAAAATATAACCGAAAAAATCGAACCGTGAAAAAAACCCGATTAAATCGATTAAAATTTTAAAAAAACTGGCTGGTTCGGTTCGGTTTTGTTTTTATAAGCCTAAAACAGAAAAAACCAAACCGAACCAAAACCGAAAAAAAACCGAGCCAAACCGGAAAAACTGAGTCAAACCGGTTTGAACCGGGTTTTGTCCTAAAAAACCAAACCGAAACCAATCGGTTTGAACCGGTTTCGGTTTTTTTTTGAAAAAAAAATTTTAATTTGGTTATTTTTTTTATAAAAACCAAACCTAACAAAAAATAATCACTCTAATTGAGATAAAAGTTATAAATTTTTATTGTTATTATGAATATGTTTTACTTTTAAAAAAATTAAATTAATATTTTTATATATTGATATAAAAATATATATTTTAATGCATTTAAAAAAAATATATGGCAGGAGGGCTATGCACGGTGGATATATCAGGTAAAAAGATGAACGGCTATGCGTCAATTGTTGGGCTCGGGGGTTCCACTCTTGAATTATATGGTCACACACAATCACATGTATTAGCAGAATCATTTTGGATCCCTTTAAGCTAGATAAAATTGTGTAATAAATATGTAGCTCTATTTATTGCATTTTAAATATGAGCTTAAGTAACGGTGTTTTCATACAGCATGATAATATTTGCTATTATAATGATTGTTATTTTTTTAAATATTTTTATTTAGAAATATATTAAAAAAAAATTTAAATTTTTTTTTTAATATTATTATATCATAACAATCCAAAATTAAAAAAATTAAATTTTTTTTAAAAAATCACAATTTTATAACATGTTATTTGGTCATGTTTCTAAACAGTCTCTAATCTCTAACATAACTTCATCCTCTTAACACAACATCAATTTTATATGTATGCACACAAAACTTCGCTGAGGGAAAATAATTTTAATCAATTTATTATTTGTATATCAATTATACTTTAATGTTGTAATCATTATAATTATATTTATTTGTATTATATTTAAACACAAACAGTAATAGATCTAATATCCATTAAAAATACTTGACCCAAGTTTTGTATTTTTTTTCAAATGGATATCAATGTTTAATTTTTTAAAAGGATTTAGATTAATTTATTTATAAAAAAACATCCTTTACCTAAAATATAAGGTAGTATAAATTTTTAAAAAATACATGATAAATTTTATTTTCTTGATGCATATCAAAATTAAGTTATTAATTACTATCGATTTTCTAAAGCGATGGTATTGTATCACTTGATTTTGTAATTTTATTAAGAAAAAAATAATAATTGAAAAGTGACAAGGGTTCAAAACAGCACGTAATTCAATTCCTATGCTATCGTAAATTTTTAAATAACGTGAAGGACCTTGATGTGTGTATTGATCTAGTTTAAGAGATAATTTTCTTGATTTTTTTTTAAATTTTAATATATTACCCAGAAATATCAATAAGCATCTTAAATTGAAGCGAGATTTCAATTGGTTGGAGTAAAATTAAATTACAATAAATTTATGTTAAGAAACTATGATTTAAAGTTTTAGTTACAATCTTTTCATCCATTTTTTTTTTTTTAGTTTAACATGGGTGTCCGAGCCAGCTTGCGGGCACCTCGACTAATCTCACGGGCCCTAAATTAACGACCATATAAATCTCCAGTGGCCATCATATGAGCAACCACAAGGCTTGAACCTTATCTACTTTTTTTACTTCCACAACTACGGGGTCTAGCCTAGCAGAGGGATCTACTTTATATGTTGAATTTTTAATAAATGACAAAATACTATTAGAAAAATTTTAAATATATTGATGAATAAGATATTCATGTATGTGATAGGATAATATAAATCATACCTTGTGATCTTACCTAACAGTTTAAGCTATTGGGTTGAGATAGTTATTTGACATGGTGTCAGAGTCTTGATGACCAAGCAGTCACGAGTTTAAATCTCACCATTCCTATTTATTTGATAAAAATTAAGCACAAAGTAATGTGTATTTGTACAAGTTTCAAGCTCAAAAAATTTTCACTTAAGGGAGTGTGTTAGAGAATAATATAAATCATATCCTGAGATCTTACCTAATAATTTAAACTATTAGATTGAGATGGTTCTTTGATAACGTATCTTAACCACACAACACACTTGGAATGGTATGTGTTTTATTATTATTTATTGATTAATACTGATGATTAATTAATTCATTGATAATATTGAAATTGATTGATTGAAGCTAATTTAAGGCGACGTATATATGGGATTCACTCTATTTGTAAAGGAAAAAAATGCATCTACTCTGCAATTATAAAGAAATGTAAAAATATGCTAATAAAAAGGTTTACCAAATTACAATAAGAACAAATAACATCAAAGGTACAGATTAATTTTACTATGTAGAAAGAAGAAATTGATCTCTTGAAGGAATATGAATGAATATTTATTTATATACTGGCTAAAAATAAATTATTCCATGAATATGAAAAGAGAAACAAGCTTGACACAGTTACGTGTATTTTAACTAATGAAATGACATTCCATACGCAAAAATGACTTCTGCGGAACTTTCAAGATCAAGATCACTGAAAAACACAAACGCTAAATCCTCCGAGGAAAAAAAGGATCAAAAATCAAAATTTGAAAATCATTGATCCTAGCAGGTCTCGTATCTTGCCAGTTAGCTTCAGTTATTCATGATTTCAACAAGCTGCCTATATGGATTTAAAGCCATCTGCTTCAAGATCACATTAAATGGATTCCTTTTCTCGTTGCATTTAAATTTTGAAGCTCGAGGGAGAAAAACCTTGATATCATCGATCTGGTTAATTAATTGATACCGTAGTGATTAATAGCTGACCGGAGATATATAATGAATGCCTGCGAGTAATAAATTATACGGGGGAGGGTTTAGGAGAGTGTGAAGATAGGAGGAGGTTTTGGGTGTCTGCATTTTTGTCTAACAGGGTTATTTTTTTAATTATTTTTATTAATGTGAATGTCTGAGCCAGTTTGGGTGTATCTTGACTAATTCCACGGGCCCTGAAGTTAACGACCATGTAAGCCTCTAGTGGCTCTGAGGTTTGTGAAACTCGAATTGGTGACCTGTAGGAAGCAAATCTAAAGCTTCACCAGTTGAGCTACACCTCTTAGGGTTATGTCTAGCAGGGTTATTAATTTTACTCGTGCAGGGTTATCCCTCGATCGCGAACAATGTTTGATAAGCTAACTGGAGTTAGAATTCTTTATATTTTTTAAAATTATTTTTATGCTTGTTTTATTTTATTATAGATAAGAATTGATTTTTTTACTTAATATTAAAAAATATATTAACAACATCTACATATTCAATCTCTTGCATAAATTGACCCGTCACAATGCCTATATAATTTCTTTTAGTTGAAAAAAATTATTCTACTTGAGATGAATCACAAATCTAATTATTTCTATAATGAATCTCATTTTTTTTTTTGTTGTGAAAAATAGAATACGCCTCCGGTCATGCTTACTAGTTGCTATATACTACAAAATGATGCGTGGCTTTTGGACATGATAAAGAAAACCTCATAC
>Ga0307515_10009255_pt1 | contig 19069 bp, 17 predicted proteins | sample 17_EM_MG_FD_194513 | JGI IMG/M metagenome (GOLD analysis project Ga0307515, IMG submission 194513) | Populus trichocarpa ectomycorrhiza microbial communities from riparian zone in the Pacific Northwest, United States - 17_EM | ecosystem: Host-associated > Plants > Roots > Unclassified | place...
ACAGCTTCATACAGGATCCCGCGCCATTCTCAGCCCACACGCGAAGACTTCGGGCTTTTTTAGCACTACTCGGACAAACCATACTGGTTACAGTCTGCACTCAACCCGTTGCGCGGAATGGCTCAGTGACGACGTCATCCCGTCCCAGTTCACGCAGAACAAACTCATGACCACGATGGTGTGCAACCGCCGCTATGGACAACGCGGTGATGACACCATCGTTTCCGTACGCATCGCACTCGCCGACCCCGCCGCCGTAGAGGCGCAGTACCAAGGACTTCGCAATTTGCACACGAAACGCGCCACGCTCACCGACGTGCCCTGGCTCGGTCAAGGCGCCTACACCTACATCGACCAGTCCCTCGGACCACAACTTGCCCTCTACGAGGCTAACGCATACCTCACCATCGGCGCCGTCCCCGTCACCGGCTCGCCCAAGCCACCTACCCTGACCCTTGCGGTCCTGATCGAGACGGCAATCAAGGTACTGAACACCTTGCCCACTTGAGCAAACCGCGACGGGCACAATAGGCCCATGTCGAAGAAGCACAGTGTCGACCGCCTGGGCACGGCGATTCCGGCAGGTCGACGGCCAGTCTTCGACGCCGAAATCACCGCTGCATCGCAAGACCGCCGCCTTCATCGGCAACTCGGGCCGCAGCCTAGAGTTCGCCGAGCCGGCGGCCGGCCGCCCAAGACTCTCCGCACCTGAGGCGGCCCACTGGTCGTTACCACCACGGCGGACGACTTCGACCTGCCGCTGCCCATCCGGAATTGGAGGGCACCCTCCACTTCATCGGGTGGCGGGGATACGACCGGCACCGCTGCGCGGCGGGCCGCGTCCCCTCGATCTCCGCGGGGGACGACGCTGCCGCCACGCCGCAGCATCCTGCCACTCACATAGCGCGACGGTCAGCCGAGAGTCGGGCGCGTTGTGGGCGGCAGATCCGGTGCTCCACGAGGCGCCTTCTCGACTCGAGTGCTGCGGGAGTCAATCTCTTGCCGGGTGTGATCGGGATCCTCCGCGCCGGTCGGGCTGTCACCCTGCGTGGACACCTGGCCACTATCGCCAGGTGAGCGGTCGTTGAAAGCGCGGCGGATCTCCTCGTCAGTTAACGGGGGCTCTGCTGACATCTCGGCCGGAAGAGAGCGGTGCGGGCGCAGCGCTGCGAGCAGGACCGGAGGGCTCATGAGACGGGTGGGCGGCGAGCTCAGTGAAACCGTGTCGAAGAATGCTGCTGCTGCGGCCTGCCGCCTTGTAGCTGCTCGGATCACCCGGTTCACGTAGCGCAGACTGACCCGGTCGGTGCGGCTGGGGACAGACTTTCCCGCATGCGGGTAGAAGATGTCGACGCTGGTAGCCAGCTGCCATGCGGCGTTGCTGCTTCGGGCCACCATACGCTGCAGCCGTCGGCCGCTACCGAGTCTGATGCCGTAGGCATGGAGCCCGGCTTGTAGGGCGAGGCCGTTGTGAGCTGCTACCGACATCCCGTGCCCGTAGATGGGATTGAAGGCGGCGAGGGCATCAGCGAGCACGACGATGCCGTCAGGCCAATGCGATAGCTGCTCGAAGTACAACCGTCTGTTGGCAGTGCTGCGCGAAGAATATATCGGCGTCAGGGGCCGCAGCGCAGAGATCAAGTCCGCGACGATCGGGTGACGCACCTCATGGCGGGCGAAATCGAGGAATCCGGCCTCGTCGCGGGGCGGTTCGTAACCACGGGTTCCCGCCAGAGTCACGAGCCAGCGGCCGTGTTCAACGGGTAGGAGAGTCGCAGCCAGGCCCGGACCGGCGGTCGGGACATCCGCTTGCACAGACACCATGGGAAAGTCCTGTGCCGCCATGGAGGGCGCTTGAAAGGTCCGCGTGACGTAGGCCAAGCCAGAATCGATGACCTCTTCGCGGACGTCGGCGACTCCGGGCACGGCGAGTTCGATGAGCCAATTCTTGACCTTCGAGCTCCGTCCGGTGCCGTCGACGACGAGGTCTGCGTTGATCTGCTCGACCGTGCCGCTGTCCCGGTCCCTGACTCGTACACCAGTGACCCGGGTCGCATCGCCGATGAGTCCGACGATCTCGCTATGGTCCCTGATGGTCACCCGTGGATCCTCAGCAACCTGTTCACGCAAGGTCTGATCTAGCAGGTTCCGGGTGCACGCGACGGCGTACTGAGGTCCGTCGAATCTCGGCAACCACCCGTGAGCGGAAAGGATAGCGGCGTTGGCGGGGACACTGAGTCGTTTCGCGCCGCGTGCCGTGAGGCGGGCGATTGCATCAGGCAGCAGCTGATCGATTGCCCGCGCACCGGCCGACCACAGTAGATGGGCATGGCGGGCCTGTGGCAGCCCGGCACGGTGTGCCTGCTCGTCCGGCAGACGATCCCGTTCGACCACAGTGATCGTGTCCGCTACGCCGGCCAGCGCTGCAGTGGTCAGGACGCCAGCGATGCCGGCCCCCAACACCACTACATGTGACGCCCGTTCCATGCGTCGCCGTTCGCTCATGACTTGGGACCGGACGTCGTCAGGGGGTGCCGCTGTTGCGGGAGCTGCGCGACAGTCGCGGCCACGATTGGTGAGCTGACAAAGGCCCTGGCGACGCGAAGCCACCGGGCGAGTTCTCGATCGAAGTCGGTGCTGTCGGGGACATCTGCGTTGTCGTCGTGTCGTAGCTGCTTAGGACCCAGAGCGGCCTTGGACAAGCGACGGAGGAGGGCAGCCTTGAGTTGTGCCGCGTGCACCGTCGCAGAAAGGTCCTCATCGGACAGAGATGCGTCCTGGCCCAGGCGTCGAGCCGTTTCCTCGACTGATCGGTCGAAATGGCGCCGAAGGATCCATTCGAGATCACCCAATTCGATGAGCTGACGTCGCACCCTGTGATGGGGATCAAGACTCTTGCGTCGCGTAGCGAGCACCACTGCTGGATCGACGCGGCGGAGAGACCGATGCATGGGTCGCAGGGTCCAGAATGCCGCCCACCGATGCATCCAGCGACGCAGCAGGGGGAGACGCGGCCCCCAGATCGGCAGGACGATCGCGCCTAGAGCTGACAACATGGAGGGCAAAGCGACCACCACCGGTACCACGGTGTTGGCCGTGTCGAGCCAATGCAGGCCGAACCAGCTAGAGATAACAGCGAGGAACTTTTCCACGTATGTGACGAAACCCAATAGTGCGGCGACGCCGTACAGGCGAAGCCCACGCCGCAGCCACGGCCGATCTGCGAGATCGTCGGATCGCGCCCACTTCAGGCAGCCAAACGTGATCAATCCTGACCCGATGCCAGACATGATGATGTAGATCATCAGGAACGCGGCGACGGTGGGTTGCCTGGCGTAGTAGGTCTCGAAGTCGGTGATTCGCTCGGCGGAGACGTCGGAGACGCTGAACAAGGCGGGGATGGCTGCGATCGCGACCGCGTACGCGACGATGACGGTGATGGCCCTCGGCCACGCCAACGCCGGCGGAAACCGCCAGAAGATCGCAAGCACCATCGCTGAGCCAGCGAATGCGGTTCCCAGGCAGTACACCAGCGGCGCGGTGAAATTGGTGATGCCGGTTGCGCGGTTGAGCAGGTGGATGCTCTGAGGACTGGCACACCACCAGGTCAACGACGCTACGAGGACCGTCACGATCACCGCCCATAGCTGGGGGGTGCCCCACTGGCGGCGCAGGTGCCGGAACTTGAAACCGAGCGCGATGATGCCGGTTGCAGCAGCGCTCAAATAGATGACGTTACGGGTCGTCATGGCCTCTCCTGGCGATCTTCGAGCGCGTCGGCTATCCGCTGAACATGGTCGGGCAACTCGGCCAGCAGCTCGCCGTGATGTGGTTCGTGTGCCGGCTCGGTGAGGCGCGCGAGGATGCCGTCGGCGAGTTCTTCGGCGTCGCGTTCTTCTTTCGTTGTCAGGTCGGTGCGGCCGGCGATAAGTGTGATCATCTCGGTGGGAAGGTGCGGCAGGAACCGGCGAAGGCTCGCCTCGGTGTGCAACTCGACGGGCTTGTGCCCGAGCAGTACGTGGGCAAGCTCGTGGAGCAGGATGCCCAGGCGGTGGTACCGGCTTATCGACTTGGCGCAATAGACGATGTAGCGGCCGTCCAAACGCCGTGCCGTCCCACCGGTAAGGCCTGGGACGTGGATGTTGACGAAACGCACCGAAACCTCGGCATTGAGGAGTTCAGCCATGAGAGCAGGGACCCGCCGGCAGGGGTCTGTGTCGCCGGCGTTGTCGCTGCGGCGTAGTCGTTCGACGGCGAAATCACGCAGCTCGTGCTTTCTGCCGACCCTACTGCCCATGTTCTCGATGCCTTCCTGCCAGTGAGCTAGACGCATTCGATGACGCGGTTGGGGGGTCACGGTTTCGTCGGTGGCCAGAAGACCCAGTCAGGCTCCCCCGCGACCGCGTGTGTGAACGCGTCTACAACTTGCTGACGCAGCTTGGGCGACCAGGTCGGGGCTTGTTCGGCCAGGCGCGTGACGAATTCGACGACTCCCGCGGCCCGCAGGGCGGCCAGGTTTCCCAACTCCGCGTCGATCTCAGCGGCGAGAACGTCGTCAAGAAAATACGCCGCGTCTGGTACGTCGTCACGGCTGATGCCGAACTGTCCCGCCAGGCCGAGGATGTGCTTCAGACGTGGGTTGGGCAGGGCTTCCGCCGTCGGCGTCAACAGCTCCCGGATATAGCTCGGAGAGATCGGCCCGTACTGACCCTTGGCGGCGATGGCGGTAGCGACCTCCTCCGGAGTGCGGGGCCCACGGCCCGGTGGATAGACCACGGCGAAGAGCAGACGAAGCTTCCGCGAGAAGGTCCGCCGCGGCTGCTCGTCGCCTTGGCGTTCGCGCCGGCCACCTACGAACGCGACGGGACTCACGTTGAGTGCGGCGGCCAGATACTCGAGGATCTCCAGGGTTGGGTTGTCGCGCTCCCCGGCGCGTAGCAGTGACAGGTATCCGGCGGTGATGCTGCCGCCAAGATCTTTAACTGTTCTGGTCAACTCGGTGTTGCTGTACCGGTCGCGTCCAGGCGGATGAAGGCACAACTCATCGAGAATCTCGCCGAGCGATCGTTGCGGGCTCCGGCCCATGGTCAACCTCCCGGACCTGCATGGAGGGCGGTCCGTTACTGGTGTGGAATCATTTGCCCTTGACGTGCACTTCTAGTTGAATCGAGGAACTTCGTCGCTCTAGACTCACCGAGGTATCCGACAGTGACTGAGGTGGCAGCCACCGTCCACGTAGCACGGTGTGAGTATAGGAGGCGCTCACCCCAATCGGGAAGCATCAATTCACTTAATCACGTGGCGAGGGCATAAACCGGAGGTCGGTCGCTACTTCAGCGGCTGTCTAATACGTCGGTCCCAGTCACGCGACATCCTCATGTCTTCCGTCGGAAATCTGCTCAACGATGCGATCGAAACCGAACACAACCTGATCTTGAAACCAGGGATGGTCGGTCGATGAACGAGTGAGTTCTGCTCGGCCTGTCGCCCGAGAGGAACAGCTCAACGGTCGCTGGACTCGACAAGCGACTTGAATGACAGGAAGGTCACATGCCGCGCCATCCCAACGCGATCATACGGCCGAACAACGTGCTGAGTGACGCGCGTAAGCGGCGACTGTCGCCGGTTCGTGTAGAACAGCGGATGTCGCGTGTCGAGCTTGCCGACGCGGTCAACGCCGCACTCGACCGGCTTTACCCTGGCCGGGATCTTGATGCTTTTCTTGTCGACTTTCGGTGGATCGGCAAGATCGAGCGCGGTGAGCACCGCTGGCCCAGTGAGGAACGCCGCGCTGCCTTGAGGGAGGTCTTCGGCGTCGACTCGGACGCCGATCTGGGTCTTTACAGTCCTCGACGATCCGACGCCGCCAGTGCGGGCCTTGCCTCCTCGGCATTCAAGGAGCCAACGATCATTGATACGTCGGTCTGCCATCCGGCCCGCCGCTACAACTACTGGTTAGGAGGTAAGGACCATTTCAAGCCAGATCGGGAGTCCGGTGACATGATCGCAAGGGCGTTCCCGACCGTGATCACCGCGGCCAAGGAGAACCGGGCGTTCCAGCAGCGAGCGGTCCGCTTCCTGGCCGACGCCGGCATTCGGCAGTTCCTGGACATCGGTACGGGACTGCCGGCGCCCGACAACACCCATGAGGTCGCTCAGCGGGTCGCACCCAACGCGCGCGTAGTCTACGTCGACAACGATCCCATCGTCATGGTCCATTCCCGCGCTCTAACAATTGGAGATCCCCAGGGACGCACCACATACCTGGAAGCTGATCTACGTGACCCCGAGGCGATCCTCAAGCACCCCACCCTGACAGACACGCTGGACATGTCGCAGCCCATCGGCCTCCTGCTCGTCGCTGTATTGCACTTTTTTCACGACGATGACCAGGCGCTCGCCGTCGTGCGTCACCTGCTGGACGCGCTACCTGCTGGCAGCTATTTGGCTTTCAGTCACTTCACGATGGACTTCAACACGCCCGAGCTGATCGCGCGGTACGACGAGATGTATGCCGCCGGACGCGCAGACGCTCGTCCCCGGAGCGGGCCACAGTTTGCCAGATTCCTCGACGGCCTTGACATCGTAGAGCCGGGCATCGTCGCGGTCAGTGACTGGCGTCCCGAATCTGAGAACCGGCCGAGCCCTGCCGAAGTCTCCGTCTACGGTGCTGTTGGACGCATCCGTTAGAATCTACGTTATCCGAGCATGCGTCGTGTTCGCTCTCAGTGCCGCTGCCCACGCCGTTTTCGGGCGGTGCTGATCATCGAGAGCATTGGGGGCGCACCTCCCAACCGGATGACGGCGGCACGCAGCGATTGACGGAATGGCCATTTGTTGCCGTGAATAGTCACCCGGGAAGAGCCTTGACGGTCGCGCTGTAGGTGGCGCAGCGCGCGCCAACCGAGGTATGGCAGGTCACCGGTCCTCATCGTCCGCGACCGCATTCAAGCCGCGCCGGCTCCGGACCGCTCGTGGGATCGTTGCGCCGGCATGAAGCTCGTGCCGGTCTGTGATCAGAACGCGAATGCGCCCACGTGTGACTAGACCGTCGTTGGCTTGCTCAGATGCAGTCTTGGTGTCACGCGCGCGGTCGGCAAACAACCATCGGCCGGTGCACGCGATCGAAGCGCACATGCCCTTCACGGTCAGTGTTGGCCGATCGATAGCCGTGGTCACCCGTTTGCTTGCGATCGGCGACACCGCACAATGTTTTGCCGCGCACGCGCGAGCGGCCTTGACGCGAAGTGGGACCAAAGGTCGGTATTCCCCCGTGGTCGGTGCACTGGCAAGGTAGAGGTGTACACGAATTCGGTGTGAATAGGGGTGGGGCTGGTCGCCGACGCTAGTCAGTATTTGGGATGGGTCGTCATTAGTGACGCCGACGGGCCGCTTTTCGGACCACGTCGTGCAATTCGGCTCCGCGTATCGCAAGGGAGAGTGCTGTGGCGAGAGCGTTTCGAGGGAGTCGAACGGCTCCCACCGTTGACCGGCAGAATGCCTCCTACCCTCAGGGGTGCGCGCAGATCTGCCGAATACGGAGCCGATTCTTAGGCTGGACGCCGTAGCCATAGACGACGGGTTCCGGGCATCGACTCCGCGGAAGCGGGTGATCGAGCGGCGGCCGAGGCTGCGGACCATCAGGCCGCGGCCCTGATGTTGCGATCTCGCCGGAAGGCCGTCACGGTCGATCGACTGAAGAGGGGACGCAATCGACGATGATCCTGTCTAACTCAGTGCGGGACGTGCCATCCGATCAGGGCAAGACTCCGGGTGCACGGATCCGGACAGCACGGATGGCACGCCAGCTTTCTCTACACAAACTTGCGCTTCGGATGCAGCGGGAGGCGCGTCGGCGTCATGAGGCCGCGGCGGCTGTGAGCTCCCTGAAGTGCATGATCAGCAAATGGGAGCACGACCGTATAGCGCCGGACGAGTACAACCGTCGCCTCCTGGCTGCGTCCTTGTCCGTCACGGTCGAGGAACTCGGCCTGACCAAGGACCCAGATTTCGTTTGGTGATCACGGGGCGGCCGGGGCGGTGAAGTGGGCGCGCCTTTGCCGCCAGGTACCGATCAGAACTGGCTATGACACCGATCGCCCGCGCGATGACCTGGGAAAAAGTACCGTCTCCATCTGCGCCAGCCGAGTGGCAACGCCTGTGGGTCAAGAGGCGTTGAGCAACTTAGCAGGTCGGCTGCAGGAATCCCCGGCCTTCCGGCTCGTAGCAGGGCGCGCCGTCATCAACGGCGCCCTTCCTCGGCCGCCGCCCGCCCGTGACCCTATTCCGTCACGATGACGATGGCTCACTGCCGCATATGCAGCATGACAACCACGATCAACCCCTGACAACCTTTGTCAACTTCCGGTCAGAGTTGCTGAGTAGGATGGTCGAAGGCATGAACGACGGACACAGCATGCCGCACTACAGACGCCACGACGTCCGCACAGGACTGGCTCGGTTATCCATTCCCCTGTTCTGCGGGACTGCACCTTGCCATCTGCGCAGTCGTGCCCTGGCCCCGCACCGTGATTGCAGTCTTGGCTCTCGCCCGCCGCCTTCCCGATCTCTGACTCACGCCGGCGCAACAGCGCAGTGCAGGCACCAACCCCACGTTGTGTGTTTGCCGTCGACGGGCACCGGCATTTCGACGCCACGCAAACCACGTGACAGCCCTCCCGTGACCAACGCCCGGCGGTACTCCAGCCCGGTGCTCCAGACTCGGCCTACCTCGGCGAAACGTCGGTTTGTACATGCCGGTTGATCGCTGCCGCTGCCGTCGCCTCACGGGGCTGCGGTGTGACGCGGGTGCCCTTGGTGGCGCTACCGACACTCGGCCCGGAATCTGCCACGGGCCTGGGTACCCGCCGGTCGACGTTGCGACGAGCGGGTGTCGCGTGTGAAGTGATCCTCTTCGTCGTCCTCAAACAACACACGCGGGAGATTGTGGTGGAACTCCACTCGTCGAGCGTCCAGAAAGCTCGAATTCTTCATCGACAGGTGATCTCGGGTCCGACAGTGGGGCTGCATCCCCTGTCGTTGTTCCCGCTGCAATGCCGCCCGGTTCGGCGCGGGGTTGTCCAGGCGGCCCTGGCGTTAACGATCTCGCTGGGCATCGCGGGGTGCACCGACCAGAAGCCGGCGCCCGCGGGTCCGCCGAGTGTGTCGGCGCCGCCGAGTGTTGCATCGCCGCCCGACACCAAGGCCGCGGCAGAGGCGAAGGCTGTTCAGGCGTACCGGGGGATGTGGAAGGCGTACGCCAAGGCCGGCCTCACCGCGAACCCCGACGAACCCGACCTCGTCATCTACGCGACCGATCCCGCGCTGAAGCTGCTGCGTGACGGCCTCGCCGGATACCGGGCCAAGGGGCAGGTGTTCAAGGGGGAGTACGGCTCCACCCCGTCAGTTGCCGAGGCGACCCCGGCCGTGACTCCGACGACGGTCATCATCGCCGACTGTCTCGACAGCACGAACTTCCTGGTCTACAAGGCCTCCGGTGAGAAGGCCGACGACATCCCCGGCGGGCGGCGTTCGACGAGCGCGACGGTGAAATCGCAAGGCGGGGACTGGAAGGTCACGAACTTCGCGGTACAGGAGCAGGGCACATGCTGAGCCGTCCGATCACCAGGATTCTCACCAGCGCCGCCGTCGTGCTCATCGTCCTGCTGCCGGGGACACGGGCATTCGCCGGCGACCCGTTGGAGCCGGTCGACTGCTCCGCTCATCCCCAGGCGCCGGGATGCACGGTCACGGTGGGCACTCCGGAGCGGCCGGGCGGCGGCGATGATTCTGACAACTCCGGCGGCGGCTCCGGCGCGGGGGGCGACGACGGGTGCCGCTGGGTCGAGGTGGATCGGCCGCCGCCGGCCGGCGCCGATCCCGACAGCGGCGGCTGGTACATGGAAGTCTGCGGCACCGACACCAGCGCACTGGGCTCGCCGCCGCAGTGGATCGTGAATCCGCCGGAACCCGTCGACCCGGCCGTCCTGGCCCGCCAGGCGTCAGCGGATCTCGCCCTACCGTCGCCGGAAATCCGGGCGAATCCGGATCCGGAACACGACCTGCTCGTTCAAGTGCCGATCTGGCTATGGGTCGACCCGTCGACCTGGGGAGCCCGATCCGCGACCGCCTCCGTGCCCGGCGTATCGGTCACGGCGACCGCCCGGCCGACGCAGGTGCGCTGGGACATGGGCGACGGCACTACGGTGACCTGCACAGGTCCGGGCACGCCCTGGCGTGCCGGCACCGATCCGAGCGCCGCCTCACCGGACTGCGGTCACGTCTACCGTACGTCGTCTGCCGGAGCCTCCGGCGCGGCGTTCGCGGTGCGCGCGACGGTGACCTGGACCGTGTCCTGGGTCGGCGGTGGGACCGACGGCACCCTGCCCGCGTTGACCACCACCTCCACCCTCACCGTCCGAGTGGCCGTATCGCAGGCGATCAACGGGGGTACCGCATGAGCCTCACGACCGAACGTCCCCGCACCCCGACCGCGGCCCGCGAGCTGAATCCGGCCCCGCCCGCCGCGCCGCCGATCACCCGGCGTCCGGGCAGGCGCAGCGGCAGAAGGGTCGCCGCCGGACTGCTGATCGTGATCGCCACGGTGGTCGTCTTCTGGCAGGTGGACCTACGCCAGCACGCCGACGAGGCGTTCCTGTCCACGGCCCGCACGATCGCGGCGGGCAAGGCCATCACCGACAGCGACCTCACCGTTGTCCGGGTCGCGAACACCTCAGGCCTGGCGCTGGTCGCCGCCGGCAGCCGCAGCGAGATCGTGGGCCGCACGGCTGCCGCTCCGATCCCGCAGGGGGTGCTGCTGACCGCGGCACAGGTCGGCCCCGCGGCGTGGCCGCCGAGCGGGCAGGCCGTCATCGCGCTGCCGGTCAAGCCCGGCCGGGCACCGGCCGATCTGGCGGCCGGCGCCACCGTCGTCGTGCTCGTGGTGGCGACGAACGCCAACCAGAACAGCGCATCCAGCGACGGCGGTGCGAAGACCAACGACGGCACCCGGCGGGCGGTAGCCACCGTCGTGTCCGTGTCGACCGGAGCCGATCAGGTCGGTACCCAGCTCGTGACCCTGTTGCTCGCCGCCGACAGCGCCGAGACCGTCGCCTCGGCCGGCGGCGACGTGTCGCTCGTCCAGATCGGAGCCCAGCGGTGAACCCGGACGTGCCCGGCGAAGCGATGGTGATCGGGGTCGGGTCCGTGTCCGGGGCACCCGGGGCGTCCTGCGCGGCCCTCGGTATGGCCGGACTCTGGCCGCAGCATCCCGCGCTGCCGGTAGAGGCGGATCCCTGCGGCGGTGTCGTGGCCGCCCGGTTCGGTCTGTCGCGGGGACCCGGTCTGAACGATCTGGCAGCCGCGGCCCGCCACGGCGCCACGGTCAGCGGCTCTGCTCTGTTCGTCCAGCAGTTGCCGCTGTGGTTCAGCGTGATCGTCGGACCCGGTGACGCCCGCGAGGCGGCCGGCGCCGTCGCCGTCCTGGCCGCACATCCCGAGTCGGCGCTGCGACACCTGGCCCCCGTCGTGATCCTCGACCTCGGACGGCTCTACGTCGACAGCCCCGCCCTTCGACTACTCCCGGCCGCGGACGCGGTCGTGCTGCTCACCCACCCGAGCGACGAGCACCTCAACCACCTGTACACCCGGCTGCCCGACCTGCAGCGCGCGGTGCGTCCCGGCGCGATCGGCCTCGCCGTGACCGGCAGGAGCCGCTACTCGGCGCCCGAGATCACCGAGCAGTTGGGCGCCCCGGTCTGGGCGCAGCTGCCGCACGACCGGTGGGGTGCGGGCGCGCTGACCGGCCGGATGACCGGCCGGGCATGGGTGCGGACGCGCCTCGGTCAGGCTCTGAAGGTCCTCGCCGGGCAGCTCGCTGCGGTGCCGCGGCCGGCTGACCTGAGGACGGTGTCATGACCGTCGCCCACGACCAGCGCTCCGTCGACGCCGTGAATGGTCAGGGTGCCGGACGAGGTGGCGAGCGCGTGTCGGCACCCTTGGACGTCGTCGCCCGGCTGCGTGCCGCCATCAGTGCCAACCTCGCCGCCGCGGGACCGATAGCCGACACCGCACGCGACCAGGCGATCGCATTGTTCATCGCCCAGGAGATTGACACCAACGCCCGCGCCGACATCAGCCAGGGCCGAGCGCCGCTGTCGCCGCACGTCGAGGCGGCGGTCGCCCGCGCGCTGCGGGACTCGTTCACCGGCCTGGGGGCGCTGCAGCGCCTGGTCGACGACCCGAACGTGGAGGACGTCTTCGTCAACGGCTGCGACAACGTGTGGGTGCGCACCATCGACAACCAGCGTCTTCGGGCCGCACCGGTCGCCGCCAGCGACGACGACCTGATCGATCTGATCCAGATCGCCGCCGCCCGCAGCGGTCAGGAGGAACGCCGCTTCGACCGGGGCAGCCCATCGCTGTCGCTGCGCCTTCCCGGGGGTCAGCGCCTGTTCGCGGTGATGGCGGTCGCGAAGCGGCCCAGCCTGTCGATCCGCCGCAACACCCTCAACCGGGTCACGCTCGACGACCTGCTCCAGCGTGGCGAGCTCACCCCGGGGCTCCGGGCACTGATCACCGCGATGGTCCGCTCACGGAAGAACCTCGTCTTCTGCGGCGGGACCGGGATCGGCAAGACCACCCTGCTGCGGGCCGCCGCCTACGAGATCGATCCACTGGAGCGGATCGTCACCGTCGAAGACGCCTTCGAACTCGGCCTCGACGAGGACATCGACGCGCACCCGAACGCGACCGCGTTGCAACAGCGCGAACCGAACCTGGAAGGGGTCGGCGGCATCGACATGGCCACCATGGTCAAGTGGGGCCTACGGATGCGCCCCGACCGCGTCATCGTCGGCGAAGCCCGCGGCGCGGAAGCCCTGCAGATGCTCTTCGCCATGTCGCAGGGCAACGACGGGTCGATGTGCACGATCCACGCGAGCAACTCCAAGCAGGCCCTGCTGCGACTGGGAATGTACGTGATGGCCGCCCCGGAGCGGCTCACCCTCGACGCCGCGAACATGCTCATCGGCCAGGCCGTCGACTTCGTGATCCACCTCGACGTCGCCACCGACGGCACCCGCGTCGTGTCGTCGGTGCTGCAGGTCCTGGAGACCACCGGCGAGCAGGTCCCGTCAAACGAGATCTACCGGCCCGGCCCGGACCGACGCGCGATACCCGGCTCACCCATGCGCACCGAAACACTCGACGACCTCGTCGCGGCCGGCTTCGACCCGAACCTGCTGCACCAGGACCGGTGGTGACCCGTGCAGCTGATGCCGCTCCTACTCGGACTTGTCTGCGCCGCAGGACTCACCCTGATCCTCGACGGGCTGCGCCGCCGACCCGCCGGGCCGGCCCCCGCGAGGCGCCGACGCGGGTTCACCACCGCAGATCGCACCCGGGCGCTGCTCGCCGTCGGGGCCGGTGTCGGTGCGGCCCTGGCCACCCGCTGGCCGGTCGCGGCGATCCTCACCGCCGCCGGAGTGTGGGCGCTGCCGCGCATCCTGGGCCCCGACCGTGAGTCACGGCAGGATCTGGCACGCATCGAGGCGATCGCGACCTGGGCCGAGCTGCTGCGCGACACGCTGTCCTCGGCGGCCGGGCTCGAGCAGGCCATCGCCGCCACCGCCGCCGTCACGCCACTGCCGATCCGGGCCCACGTGCAAACCCTCGCCGCAGCGCCGCGAGCGGGAATCCGGTTGCCCGACGCCCTGCGGATGTTCGCCCGCGACCTCGCCGATCCCACCGGCGACCTCGTGGTCCGCGCGCTGCTGCAGGCCGCCGGCTATCACGGCGGTCAGCTGACCGACTGCCTGAGCAGCCTCGCCAGCACTGCCCGCGAGCAGGCATCCATCCGGATGCGCGTCGCCACGAAACGGGCGGCGACCCGCACCACCGCCCGGATGATCACCGGCACCACCGTCGCCATGATCGTTGGCCTGCTGTTCCTCAACCGCGGTTTCCTCGCCCCGTACGGCACCGTCACCGGGCAGCTCGTCCTGCTCGTCGTCGGCGGGATCTTCACCGCGGGTTTCATCTGGATGGCCCGCACCTCACGCATCCAGCAGCCCCCACGCATCCTTGCCAACCCCACAACGGACGCCACCGCTATCGCCGCCGCGACCGGGAGGCTCGCATGAACACCTCAGTGCTGATCGTCGGCGGCGTCGCCGGTCTCGGCCTGCTCCTGATCGTCGCCGGGCTGATCCCCGCACGGCCGACCCTGGCCGAAACCCTCGCCGGACTGCACCGCCCACCCGCCCCCCTCGACGCGCCGACCACGACACGGACCCGCGCGCTGTCGGCGCCGTTGCGGGCGTTCGGCCTGCCCCGAACGCGAACCCGCGCCGACCTGGCCGTACTCGAACGCCCGATGGCCACCCACCTCGCCGACCAGATGCTCGCCGTGATCGCCGGACTCATCCTGCCCCCACTCGCCGTCGCCGTCCTGACCGACGCCAGCAGCACCTTCGGCCCCACCACACCCGTGTGGGTGTCCCTGGCCGGAGCGGTGGGCGGCTGGTGGCTGGCCGAAGCCACCGTCCACGCCGAAGCGAAACGCCGCCGCGCCGAGCTGCAACACGCCCTGTCCGCCGTCCTCGACCTCGTCGTCATCTCCCTCGCAGGCGGTGCGGGCCTCGAACAGGCACTCGACGACGCCTGCACCGACACCAACGGGTGGGCAGCCGCCCGCCTCAACCACGCCGTGGCCACCTCCCGGCTGCTGCGGGTTCCTCCGTGGCGCACCCTCGGCCAGCTCGGCGAGGACACCGACGTCGTGGAGCTGCAGGAACTCGCCGCGACGATGAGCCTCGCCGGTGCCGAAGGCGCCCGCATCCGCACATCGCTCACCGTCCGCGCCGCGACCCTGCGCGCCCACCAAGGCACCGCGCAGGAAACCCAGGCGAACTCCGCCACCGAACGCATGGCCCTACCCGTGATGCTGCTCGCCCTGGCCTACATGACCTTCCTGCTCTATCCCGCCATCGCCGCCATCAGCCGCTTCTGACCAAGACAACCGACCACACCCGTACAGCCTCTATTTCCGGACCCGATATCGACGAACGGCGCAGCTACGACTGCGCGGGGGAGTACGACGCTGCCCGAAACGCCTACCCGCCGGCCCGCCACCCGGCGTCAGGGAAGGAGCCCGATGATGAACCGGACCCGTTTCATGACCACGCTGATCCTGCTGAAGATGACACTGGCCGGCCGGCTGCGCGCGCTGCGCGATTCGGACGAGCGCGGCAGCGAGACCACGGAGAAGGTCCTCTGGATCTCCGCGGTCATCGCCGCAGTGCTGCTGGTCTACCCGATCCTCACCGGCAAACTGTCGGCCTGGTTCAACGCCCTCAACTTCGGCGGCATGTGAACGACCATGCCGGCCTCCCGACAGTCCGAGAACGCCAGACCCGGTCGTGGCCGCCCGACGGACACGACCGGCCCGCCGGCCCGCCGTCGGTGGGCCCGGGCGCGCGCCCGCACGTCCGGCGACCGAGGATCCGTCACCGGCGAGATGATCGTCGCGTGGCCGCTGATGATCCTGGTCTTCGCCCTCGGCGTGCAGGTCGGCATGTGGGCGCTGGGACAACTCGGAGCACAGCACGCCGCCAACCACGCCCTGCAGAGCACTCGAGTACTCGACGGCACCGCCGCCGCCGGGCGTGCCGACGCCACCACGATCCTGCAGCAGCTCGCCGGCGCCTTCATCGACGAGCCGACCGTGACCGTGACCCGGACCGCCGACACCGCGACCGTCACCATCCGAGGTCACGCCCCCGCCCTGTTCGGCGTCAACATCCCGGTGCGGACCACCGTCAGCGCCCCCACCGAGCGGTTCCGGCCGCAGACACTCGCCCTCGGGCCGGTCGGAGTCTCCCGGTGAGCGGCCTGCGATTGCGCCGGGCAATGCGCCGGCGGCTGTCCGGCGACCGCGGCTCCGTCTTCGTCGAACTCGCCCTCGGCTACATACCGATCATGGTGCTGACCGTGGTCGCCGTGGTCGCCGTCGCCCGCGTCGTGTCGGCCCAGATGGACGTCAACGCCGCCGCCGCCGCGGCGGCCCGGCAGGCATCGCTGGCCTACACCCCGGGCGCAGCCGTCGCCGGCGCCGAGGACGCCGCCGACGCGGCGCTGACCGGCCGCACCCTGACCTGCCGCCCCCGCACCATCAGCGTCAACGCCGGGTCGATGGCCCCCGGCGGCCAGGTCACCGTGACCGTCGACTGCACCGTCGCCCTGCAGGACCTCTTCGGTCTGGGTATGCCCGGCGCCATGACGGTAACCAGCGAGGCCACCCAGCCACTCGACACATATCGGGGAACAGCCATGACACCGCCGACCACCGCGCCCGTTGCAACGGCGTCGCCCGCGCTGTCGCGGACAGCCCGGCTGCGGCGTCTGCGCCGCCGGCTGCGCGCGGACGACCGAGGGCTGATCACTCCCTGGACCGCGATCGGCACGCTCATGGTGATCCTGATCGCCGGACTCGTCTTCGACGCCGGCATGGCCATGGCCGACCAGATCCGCCTCTACGACCGGGCACAAGCCGCCGCCCGCGCCGCCGCCCGCGAGATCGACCTCGCCACCTACCGCAGCAGCGGCGTCATCCAACTCGACCCCGCCAGCGCCGCCAGCGCCGCCGAACGCTTCCTCGCCCAGTCCGGCACCACCGGAACCGCCACCGCGACCACCGCAGCCGTCACGGTCACGGTTACCGGCGTCCGGCAGACCCAGCTGCTGTACCTGATCGGCGTCACCACGATCGGTATCGACGCCACCGCCACCGCCACCGCGGCCACCGGAGTCACCACCGCCACCTGACCAGACCCCGCCGTCGGAAGAGGCCCACCGTGCTCGCGTCGCTCACCTCCACCCTGCGCCGGCTGTCCGGCGCGACGGTGCTGGCGCTGCTTCTCACCGCGCCGCCCTGGGCCCTGCTGCACTTCCTCGGCCGGCCCTGGCCAGCACACCTGCCCTCCTGGGCCGACATCGGCACCCTGCTCACCTCGCCGATGACCGACCGCACCCTCGGCGCCATGCTCATCGCGATGCTGTGGCTCGCCTGGGCCTCGTTCGCGTGGTCCGCGCTCGCCGAACTCGCCGCCGCCCTCACCGGACTACAACTGCCCCAACCCCGCGCCCTCGCCCCCGCGCGAGGGCTGGCCGCCCTGCTCGTCGCGCTCATCACCGGCGGCATGCTCGCCACCGCCGCGCAGGCCACCCCCGGTCTGTCCCCGCCGGCCCAGGCAGCCCCCGCCTCGGCAACCGAGCACCGAGCCGTGCAACACAGCGCACAGGCCCCGATCGTCGCGCAGCCCGCCCGGGCCAAACCGGCGGTCGTCGCGCCGGCCGCCGAACAGCAGCCGGCTCACCCTCAGCACACCCGCGCACGCGAACCCAGCGAGGCGCGTGCCGGCACCCCACTCGGCCGGTTGACGCTCGTGGCCGCCGGCCGCGAGTACACCTACACCGTCCAACGCGGCGACAGCCTCTCCGAGATCGCCAGCCAATGCCTCGGCGATGCCAACCGGTGGCCCGAGATCTACGCGCTGAACCGTGGCACCCACTTCGCAGACGTCGGCGGCACGCTCAGGAACCCGAACCTCATCTACCCAGGCTGGACCCTGAGCCTGCCCGACGACGCCACCGCACCGCACGGCGCAGACGACCACCCCGAACCGCCGACACAAGGGCACCCGAAGCCCGATCCGACGCAACCCCCCGCCGCGGCAAGCCCACCACCGACTACGGCTTCGCCGACGCCCACCGCGCCGACGGGATCCGCGCCGACGACCCCGCCGGCAGCCACCGACCCCGCACCAGACGACAGCACCGCCCAGACGACCTCACCGAGCAGAACCGCCAATCCCGGGAACTCCGCCCCCACCACCGCAACGCAGCCGAGCGCGGGCCCCACCAACGCGCCCACCGCCGACCGCGGCAGCCCTCGCGGTGTCTTCCTGCTCTCGGGCAGCTGGATCGACCTCGGGCTCGCCCTCGCGATCGCCGCCGCCGCTGCGCTCGTCTGGTTGCACCGACGTCGCCGCTACACACCCCGACCGCCTGGGCCGGCGTCACGCGTCGATGACCTCGATCTCGCCCCCATGCCACTGGTTGTCACCCAGATTCGTCGTGGCCTGCGTAAACCCGCCGCCGGCCCGACCGACGTGGACGTCGCCGGGCTGTTCCCGGACCCGGACGATGGCCCGGACGACGGCGGCCCGGACGACGGTCACGGCATAGGCGCAACGAGGGCCGACCCGGTATCCAGCACCGGCGAGCAGGACACGTATGACCCCGACACCGACGACGTCGAGGAAGTCGAGGGTGCGCAGGACGACGGCGTGCGGGGGCCGGTCCCGGTGGTCCCGGCCCTGGCGCACCCGCTCGCCGCGGTGTGGCCGCCGGCCGGAGTCGGCCTGGTCGGGTCGGGCGCTGCAGCCGCGGCCCGCGGATTCTTCGTCGCCGGCCTCGCCGGCGGCGGCCTCGACGACCCCGACGCGCGCACCTGGGTCGTCATGCCGTCCGCCACCGCGGCCACCCTGCTCGGCACCGCCGCCGTCACCCTGCCGAACACCCCACGGCTGACCGTGACCGCCGGCCTCGACGAAGCCCTCGACCTGCTCGAAACCCAAACCCTGCACCGCACCCGGCTGGTCTTCCAGCACGAATTCGACGACGTCGCCGCCCTGCGCAGCGCCGACCCCTACGAAGAACCATTGCCACCGATCATGCTGATCGCCGACACCACCGGCCGCCACGAACGCACCCGCGTCGCGGCCCTGCTCACCCAAGGACAACGCCTCGACATCCACGGCGTCGTCCTCGGCGACTGGCCCGACGGCGACACCATCGACGTCGCCGCCGACGGCACCACCCGCCCCGTCGACCGCGACGCCACCCGCCACGGCAGCCACCCCGCCGACGTCGGACGCCTCACCGTCATCGACCCCGCCGAGGCCGCCGACCTCATCACCACCCTCGCCGAATCCCACACCGGACGCCCTCAGCCACCGGCCCCCGCCGATCCCCACCCCACGACGGCAGCCGCCGATCCCGCCATCGA
>Ga0307515_10009256_pt1 | contig 19067 bp, 20 predicted proteins | sample 17_EM_MG_FD_194513 | JGI IMG/M metagenome (GOLD analysis project Ga0307515, IMG submission 194513) | Populus trichocarpa ectomycorrhiza microbial communities from riparian zone in the Pacific Northwest, United States - 17_EM | ecosystem: Host-associated > Plants > Roots > Unclassified | place...
TCACGCTGGTGCATGTCCGCGTGGAAATGGTCGATCAATGCCTTCGTCCCAACGAATTGTGTAATCCCGTCGGACCAGGACTGCCTGCTCTCGTCGGGATAGACATGAGAGATGAAGAGGCGAGGAACGGTGATACGATACTTGATGGTAGCGAGGTGCTGGCCGAGCTTCGGGTTCGAGAGCCGATGCTTGAAATACTTGCCCTGACGAATCGGGAGAGACATCCGGCCATCGAAGAGACCGATCCAGTGCCAGAAAAGCGCGAAAGTCTTGGGCGTGAGGTGGAAGCTACTGAACGAGAAGTTGTCGCACTCTCCGGACTGCTCGACAGACGACGTCAAAGAAAGAGACATATGTATGAAGTCGGACCGGAAACCGTTGTAGGAATCTTCTGGTGTCTATAACAATCCAAGTACACTCAGTGACTTGTCGGGTCATGCAGGAAATTTCCGACAAACCTTTCTCTCCGGGTAGTTCTGTTTGGCCTCGAGTGCCACGTCGTAGTGGGGACGGAAAGTGAAGTGACGGCATTTGCGCTTGAACGCAGGCAAGTCTCCACAATCTTTGCACTCGGAACCACAGGACCTTTCCAAGTCGAACCTAACTCCAAATCGAACTCCAGAACTAAGCTTGGCACAGGTTTTGCGGAGCTCGCAGATGTTTCGGTGACTAGACTTTCCTCCATCCTTCGGCAGTGCCGACGAGAGCGCAGGGTCTGCGTCAGCGTGGGTTGCCTCAAAGCTGGGCGATACAGATTAGACCACGCAAATCATATTTCTAACCCGGGGGACTTACTTCGGCACCACAACCGACATGGTATCGCTGATGACCTGGATCAACTCGCCATCCGGATTAGGCTGACCAACCAAGATTCTGGTGTTGCCGCTCCAGCACAAGGCAAACCCCGCTCCGTTATGAAGGACCGTGTACGGGTCCCTCGAGCCCTTGATGTGGAAATGCACATCGCCCTTGAAGGACGCTCTGACTTTCCAGTGGAGGACGAGCCTCAACTATAGTCCATCGTCAACGAACGCCGAATGTCAGCGAAGTAGAGAAATCAATTCACCTTATCCCAGAACCCAACGGAAGGCGAAGGATCTCTCGGAGCACTCGACAGCGTCTCCAATATCCTCATCACATCCTGAATCGTGTAGCTATAGCTGATTCCCCAACAAATCTCCGTAGTCTCCTTCGTGGTGGCATTGACCTCAGGGTTCGCGTACGTCTTTACCGGCATGATAGTCTTCGGAATATCGAAATGGAACTTGCTCGCCCCGCGAACACCGAAATCCTCTTCCACGATAACGCAATCCCACCATTCAACAGACTGTACCGGGCCCATTTGTTCGGCAATGACGAGATCGGCGCGGAATGTCAGAGCGGTAGCTTCCGTCCCCGGCTTCCCTTTGACCGCGAAAAGTGGCAGAGGGTAATCTCTGAGGTGTATTGCGATGGAGCTAACTGCTAAATCGAGGTTGAGGGGGACGAGGAGTGAGTACTCTGAGTCTCGCGGTTGACCACCTCCGATATCGAACAAGAAATCAGGGAGCTCTTCCATCGGGAACGAAGGACCACCAATCTGGAGGTTTACACCGTTGATGACGAGTCGAATCAGGGGAGGTCCGTCGGGAATGGGCGCCACGGAGATGAGGTTGGATTCCATGTCCCTAACGTTCGGTGAACGAGGTTTGGCAGGGGTGTAAAACGATTGATTCCACTGAATCTGCTTGGCATGGTATTGCTGATGAACCTCTTGCCACGTCTTCGCGTGGACAGCGAGCAAGCGTTGTCGCGCTTCTTCGATAGGAACAGAGTGTTGGGTCGTGAAGTGGTATCCATCGAGCTCGTCATGATTAGCCCGACCATTCCGTGCGGATTGTGCAGCTAGGACAGCGGCAGCTTTCGCCTCAAATGCATCCCTGCAAAACAACCAATCAGGTAAGTATTGCATTTTCAATGGTCCCGATTTCCTTACTCGTGTGCGGCGATGATCTCCGATGCCTTGAATCCGGCATGAGTAATCAGCCCCAGCTTGCTCTCGAAGGGATCGTCCGCAGCCTCCGCGATCAACCTACGAATCTTGAAGACCATCTTTGGAACCTTCTTCGCGTCCTCCTTCGCAGGAATATCCATCTTCTTAAACTCCCCCAGATCCACAACCTCCACTAGATGCTTCATCGACTTGATGCTGAGCGTAATGGCGAGAACGAGCTCCGAGAGGATAAAGTGATGCGGGATCCTGACCCTTCCGACCTCCCCTTGAACGGCTATGGAAACTCCGGATTGAGAAGCAGTGTCGATCGTGACATCCCAGGACTGCATCGAGATGAACTCTTCCCACCGATGATCATCAACGGGTCTCTCGAGCCTTTCGCTCAGCCCCTTGAGTCGCGGTACCCAGAAGAAGCACGACGGCCAGCTGACCAGAATTTTCCGAGCCGGAGTGACTTGCAGGTTGAGATCGTTCATCCTCGCGGCGATTGCTCGTTCCTCGGGCATACTGAACAATAGTTCCAAGGTATTGACTGAAGCTTGCAGCTGAATGATCTTCTCCCTAGTCGGTCCCGCCGGTGGGTTTGACCCGGTCGGTTCACGCGCAGCCTTCGCCTTAGCGTTGAGAGATGAAGGGGCGAACAACTCCTTCAACCCTCTCATAGCCAGGAGCGCACAATAGGCATGAACCAATTCGAGCTTGATTTTGACCGTAGGTACCCTCACACTCGCCTCACACACCCACTTATCCTCCATATCTCCACCCCACTCCGCGGCACGTATACCAGGATAGACCAGATCGATCCTTGCATTTGGGATAGACAAAAATTGCGTGTTCTGCTTGTCGAACTTCGAAGTCAGATCCTCCAAACAGTACGGATCGTCCGCAACACATGCGGTGGAGATAGCGCTGCGGATACCGGTACCCCAAAGCGAGATCCTCACGACGTCGCTGGTCCAATCCGATTCGCGCCTGGAAGTGGTCTTGCTGATAGCATGGGTGACGGGCTCCTCGGGTAGGTAGAGCTTGTGTCGAGTTTGGTGCCTATCCGAAATCTTGCCGATCGCGGCGACGTGGCATGGAAGGATGGAACAGAGGTGGACAGAGAATCCGGTATGGAATGCGATCCCGCGGGCGACTTCCGTGCTTTCCGTAGGGTTAAGGTCTGGACTTGTCACGAACACGGTGAACCTGTCGATCGCAACAGTCACGGCAACGCCCACAGGCAATCGATCGAGGAGGTGAGGTCCCCTATGGATAGTTGTCGACCAAGGGTGTTGAGGGGGTGGCTTTGGTCGCTGACTAAAGGCATTCAGAATTTGTGAAAGTGCGGAAATAACCTCGACATGCCACAGCTCGACCGACATGGCATCGGTTGAACAGTGGAGGTCCAAGAAAGTCGACGAGATATCCAAAACGGTTACTCCATCATCTTTGATCGTCGCCGTCGACATCCCGTTGGCAGAGACACTGAGAGTGTCGACTATCAATAAGGGCTCGAGGCTTGTTTCGTTCGTCTCCCCGGCGCCAAACGAACCATGAGTCTCGACCCCAACTCGAATCCCAAGTTCCAAAGGTTCGATGTTACACGCGATCGACGTGCGCATCCGCATGGGGGTTACCTCCTCGTAGATGAAGATCTTCTTCGGCTGATGAGGCGGCGGAACGAAGTCCGAGTTGAGAGAGAACACGGCACCAGCGGTCTCCATCTCTATCGCGGCTTGTGTTTTCCCTTGCACGGAGCTCGGGAACGGAAGGCTTAACCTGATACTGCCCAACTCCACGTCGATATGCACCCGAGGGAAGTGTTCGACCACCAGGTTGTCGAGTATCCATTCCTCCCTGGGCAACAGAACATTCGGGGAACATAAATCTGGCGATGGCGGCGTAGGAGGTGCGGGTTGGCGGGGTTCCTGCCGGAGGAGGTCCCGGATCGATTCCCAATCATGCGTGATGTCAACAGATGCCACTTTGAACCTGAGGGCCAAAACTGCCGAGTTTGGGTCCCCACTGTAATAGCCCAACCCGCGAGTCCTCCGGACTGCGAGGCGGGACATGAAAGGCACGGTCAACTGGGAAACTAAAGCGTCGAGTTGTATGTTCCCGACAGAGGCGATCACAAGAGAGGGGGATGTCGGAACGTCAGGAGTGAGGGAGGGGTGTACGATCCTCTGGAAAGCCACACGTTGCATGGAGAAGTGTGTCGAGTATACTTCCGAATCGAGACCAGTGATGGACTTGTTGCGCCCGAGGATCTCGCGGTGGAGTAGATGTTCTTCAGGATCACTGAGACCGACGGAGAACTCGAGTTTTTGAAGGTTAATTGCCATCGAAGAGCTATCATTGACCCGAAACTGGAGATTGACTGTGGCGACTTTCGTCCTTATGAGCTTGACCGCGGACAACAAGGTCTAACCAGACCATCAGAATGGGAAATGGAGTGCGCGGAGAAAAATGCGCTTACATCGAGGAAAGTTTTCTTGGGATCCCTCCTTGCAGCGGAACCGCGACGCAAGTGCTGGGGAAGGATGAGAAGAGAATACTTGGACACGGACTAGAGCACAAACCATGAAGTTGATGGATGGGGACACGGGAGAGAACAGGGAAGGAGATGTGGGGATAAATGAACTTGGCGGAGTCGAGGGGGATTTCGCGGGTCCCCCTGGCTTTAGCCGACCAACGAGCTCCCGGACCAGATCGATGGTTAGGTTGATTGATTCGAGGCCAATGTTAGCCTCCAGACTGTGAGGTTCGATCCCTCGTTGAGAGTTGACTTGCACGGAAGCATGAAAATTGCTACTGGGGAAATGGAAAACCAGGTTTCCGTCTGCAGTGACAATAAGTGTGTTGTTCAAGGCAAGGTATGTGAAGGGACGAACTGTTCTGGGAGGCCGAGTTCTGGATCGCCGAAAGATCGTTCAAGTGAATGGTGAGAGAGGCAGTACCGCTCGTATTTCCCCACGCTCCTGCCCACGTACGGGCGATGTTATCTGACAGACGAGACTTCCAGTCTACCATACTCAAAAAACGGCTGTGCCTCCTGTGAAGTGGACGAGATGGGCTAGGTCGTGGTTTGAACGCAACCTTTTCGACCTGAGTGAATACCACTTTGGTTGATACCCCGAGTTCCTTGAGCTTGAACTGTACATCTGGCAACCTGGCCAGGGAAAGTTCTGCCGAGACGAGTTCGAAGTCGAGTACTTGGGTTAAGGTAGGAAGGCACCGAATGAGCACCCTTAATACGAATATGATGCTTGCGCGAACGAGCGGACGGAAGTGGGGCTCCAAGCCAGCGTAGATGGCATAAATTACTTGGCGGATTGTGAAAGCGATGGGGGAAGGTGAAAAGTCGGCAAGGGTCGGCATTCTGCGATGGCCTGCCGTCGGTTTCTGCGGTGGGGGAGTGGGTTCATCGGGGGGTTCCGCAATGTCCAGCTTGAGACCTTGAACAACGACGGTAAGGCGACTGGCCTGGGTTTTTGATGGGCGGTGGTATGAGAGTCCGATTCGATCGATATGCCATACGTTGCGGCCCTGGCGAAAGTAGACCCCTCGTATTGAACGCAGGCTGACACTACGAACACGGAAGCGAGTAAAGAGGAGACGCAATCCCCACGGAACGATGTAGGTGCGAAGTACGACGGAAACTGTGAGGAATCGAATGAACCAGACGAGAAGGAAGGACCACCAGGCGTCGTCGGGACGTGCAATTACGAGCAGACGTAGGGCGGAAAGAAAGGGTGAAAAAGCCGGTGTCGACGAAGCCATGGCTGGAGGGTTGGGTTGGACGCGGCAGGGAGCGGAACCGAGATGAAGGGAGCGCACCGAGCACTATGAGAGATATTTGTTGGGAGTGTGCATGCGACCAGACCACTAACACATGCACACGTCGGGAAGCCGATAGTCAGTCGATTGCAGTGATGGGTAAACAACGTCTGATGATCGAAGAACGCGGATTGGGTTGGCTATAGACGCTTTGCCACATGGCTACAGCGTGCGTGCCGACGGCCGACAAAGCGGGAGAGAGCCAAACTGATATCCCCGAAGAACGTCCTCCCTCAGACCCGGGCCTTTGTTCTCGTGTACGTCTACGTGTGTGAGTTCTCGAGAGGCTCTGATAAGTCCGTCATATGTTCATGCCGATCGTCGTCACAAAATTATTCCCCGCGCTCTCCCCCCCCCGGTCCTCTTGGTGTAGATCACAGATTAGCCTTACGCTATTGACAAGAGGACAGGAAGAGACCGCAGCGTTGGTGAATGGTGAAACACCCGAAGCGGAAGAGTTCTCCACTCGGTTTAGCTGGAATTTCATCCGGCGGCGTGCTCATGAGTTTGATCGTCGCTGGCCCGAGCGTCACAGAGCGACGAACGTTTGCGTCCTCTCGTCCTTTCTTGAACCGCGACAACCTCCAAACTACCGACTCAGCAAACGGCCAACGGGAGGCGGTCCACACCGAATTTTTGTTTGTGTTGCGGTGTTGACGTTGAGGCACGACCACGTGCTGATCATTGATCAAGCGACAGCACCTCCTTCCCGCTCTTCCGTCCCCCCCTCCTCCTCCCTGCCCCGCCTTCGTTCCAGAGACCCCGTTCTCCGCCTCTTCTGGCCCCGTATACTCTCTCAACGCCTGCTTCTACAAAACATGCTTGCTTTGGCTCCTCCTCTACAGCACTCTTCCTCGGACTACGTCTCCGTCAATGCTGACTACAGGCAGCCATCGACATCGTCTTCAACCTCTTCCAATTCCTCGCGTTCGTCCAGACACCAGTCCAGAAAGCACTCGTCCTTCTCCGCTTCATCTACAGTCACCCCCTCGTCCACAATCGCTTCCTCCACCGCGTCGCTACCAACGACTACCCCGGATTCGCGGTCTTCGAGTACAGACCTCTCTTCTTCCTCTTCGCGAAATTCGCATGTGTCTTCCTTCCAATCCATGAAACACCACGTCGACTCCAAACAACATCCATCTGAGCCCCAGAGGGATCCGGTCGACATCCACTCCGTCCCACCCCACGATCTCCTCCGACTCCTCGCCACCTTACTTACCCAGATCGCTTCTGCCAACGATTCCCTCTCGTCCAGGTCCGACTCTTCCTCTTCGACCCCCCATTTCGATCATGCATCATCTCCGGTATGGAAAACCCTCACAACCGCCTCAAAATCATCCCTAGGAAACGCTTCATCATCCTTATCTTTCCATGCTCGAAACATCCCTACAATTACGCTCGAAGCATACCTCCTCCGCATCCACAAATATTGTCCGACCACCAACGAGGTCTTCCTCTCTCTCCTCGTTTATTTTGATAGAATGTCCAAATTGGCCGCCCAAGTAACCGGCAAACCATTTGTGATCGACTCGTACAACATCCACCGGCTGGTTATCGCAGGCGTAACCGTAGCAAGCAAGTTCTTCAGTGACGTATTCTACACCAATTCTAGATACGCCAAGGTTAGTGCCGTCCGAAAATACCACAATCCTTACCCATTCAACCCCATCCATCCTAGGTGGGAGGTCTTCCACAGACCGAGTTGAACCAGCTCGAACTCCAGTTCTTGCTCTTGAACGACTTCCGCTTGATGATATCTCCCCAGGAGATGCAGAGATACGCTGAGCAGCTGGTCTTGTTCTCCCAATTGAGATCAGAGGGCGATCTATCTGCCATGCCCCCCAAATCACCCAGTAGCCTATCTGCCCCGATGCAAGCCATGGGTGCCGTTGACGCTTACGGTGGATCTCTGGTTGGCTCCCCCCACCGCGCCGATCATGCACCACCCCCACCACCTGTAACCTCGAACCACAAGAACGGCACAAGAACACCCCAGGTACGACCCAGGGAACTATCCTTTACGAATGGTACGGTCAGCGAAACCGATGCATCGGACGCCGACACCACTAGCGAAGCAGGGACCGAAACCGACGCAGAGACCGATGACGAGCCCACGATCAGGCCTAACCATTCCAACTGCTCGAGCGATACGATGAGCATGTACAGTTGCACGAGCGAAGACACGGACGCAGACATAGCAGATGACGGAAGAGATCATCGCATGGGCAGCCCATGATTGGACACTAGGCCGCTTCACTTCATGGTATACCCCCCGCGCGCCATAGTGCACGAATTCGTCTAACCGCCTCTCCCCTCGCTTTCGTATTCGTTGTCCCTCGCTCGTCGTTGCTCCACCGCTTGCATTCCCCTAGCATCAATTTCAGAACTAATGGACCGTTAATCGCTTCTGGGAGACTGCTATACATCTAATTCGCCGCCCTCTAACCCGTCCGTCTTACCTGCTACCCCTCTGCTTGTGTTCACTCGTTGCAGATCATGCACTTTAAGTATTTGCATACATTTCCGTAAGTCACCTGGTCATTCTTCCTCTCGTATTTTTCCAGCATTCAACCCTCTGTGTTGGGTATGCCCCCTCCTGCTCTCTGTTTGTGCGATGTTGGTGTTTCTTCCATCTCAGTTTTACCCTGTATCATTCTATAATCTTCTTGGGTCGCCCCTCTCAGTTTTACTCTATACTTTTGTGCCGCACTCTGCCGAATTGTTTCCCACTTTCACATGTGTGCCCGTGTCACGACTTTTTCCTTTTCCTCTCTTTTCTCTCAAATGCCCGAAGAGCTCGCACTGTCTGCATAATGTATTATATACAACCTAGAAAAGACACGATGAATACAAAGCAATGCCTGGCAGTTGTTTATTGATAGGGCTCGTGCGCGCACGAAAATACACCATTGGCCGGCTGATCTATCGATAGTACCAGCTTGGAGAATGGTGATGTATCTCTCCATCTTTCATCACGGATTGCTGCCGACCGGCCAAACCCCGCACGGACTCCTACTCAATGTGGATCTTAACAACAGTCTTGCGTCAGCCCTGATACCAAAACCCGTGCTGTTCAGTTGTGACTCACCCACGTAGGTTCAAAAACGTTCGATGCTGCTCACCTACTGCACAGGTCCGCGTGCTCTGGTTCCCAAGTACTTACCCCCACTAGTCAAGTATCTCTGACCCCAGTCTGACGTCATAACTTACGCCAGATCGTCCGTCCGCTTTCGATCCTAAATCCCAAAAAGACAAGCCGGAGAGATCGCGTTTGTGATACGCAGGGTGACAGCAGGTGCAAGGGTAGAAACCCTCTGCCTTGGAACGGAGTTTCGTCATATACACACACCCCTAGAAACTGTCCTGTCGACGGGAGGTGGAGTGAAAGTGTTCCGCCCCGTTATCCGAGTCACATCCCCGAGTATTCCAAACCCCGTTCCTGGGAATAACGAGACACCGTAACGGGGATTCAAAAGGGTTACGTGCTCAGTGTGCCCACCTGACCCAGGGAAGAGATCATGAACGTGCTTGTAGGTGACCACAGTTATATTATGTAGAGCGGTTCCTTTCGACCGGAAGTTTGCACGAAAGAGTCCGTGGGGCCCGGAATCTCTCCGTACTCCCTGTTTTCCCGTGACTGGGGACTCGAATGAAAACCTCGAGGTCCGGATAGAATAGTTGGCCGTTGCCGATGACGTCATCGGTAATGTCGGTCCTCCTCCATGAGGTTCAAGCTCCTCGGGGGATTGATGAGACCCGGCGGGACGATATGTCGGCGGCGACCGTTCGTCTAACTGTCACGAGCTTCGCCGCCGCAATGGACCGGAGATGAAATAACCGTCCGAGGCTCGGGCGACGCAAGGGGAGTGTCCCCTTCGTACGCTTGGGATAATTCTCCAGTCGGGACCCGTGAAGGTTCTGGGCCACATCCCGCGAGCACGGAGTAAGCCATCGCACAGTTTGGACATACAACGGAGCCGGACACATCCGTGAACAGCTCTGAGAGAATAATCGTCGGGATGCCGGCTATTATCGGGGGATGTAGGACGTTTCTCTATTGGCGAGAGACCGACGGCGATATCGCAAGGATGTGCAGAGCCACGAGCCCGTATACCTGATTCGGAGATGGACCCGACGGCCGGTTGTAAACGGATAGATCGATAGGGGGTCGGGGCTAACGGAGTCCAGAGAAAGTTCCGCGTGCTGTTTCCGACACGTCCCCCTCCCCGATAAGCGACCTGGGGACACCATCTATGGAATTCCAAATGGCGCGCGATCAACCCGGACAGGTCTCGTCGGGTGAGTCCCTAAAGACACGTCGAAAACGGGAGGCCGGCTCCGGGAATTCGCCTCGTATCTGTGGGGCGTGACGCCGCCAGAAAAGTAGTTCGGATCCGCGGCTCGTTGGTGGACAGGGACAGACGTTTCCGACCTTCAACAGCTGGTAGGACGGTGGAGAGATTTACTGTCGAATACATAAATCTATCCACATCTCACGAGAGGCTACGGGTCGGAGGGTTTCGACGGTAGTACCTAGCTCCGTTATGGTGAGGGTTCCGGATGAAAGCGAGCGCTGGAATTTTTGGCGATCACTGGCTGGGTCATCGGATGTCACGAGTCACTGTAGTCAAGCATGGTCAGTCACCGCTGTCCCCCCTGTACTCTCGCTGTTCCTGGAGTCGAGGCTGGATTCCGGCCTGAGCCGTCGCCATGTCCTTGGAAGCCACTCGGAACCTCTTCGTCCCAGAACTCCTTTGTGTATTAGACGAGGGACCCGCTCTGGAATGCGTTAGATCGCGAGATTACCCTCTAGATCTCCTTCATGTTGTTTCCACCACTTCGCTGGAACCCCACGTGAGTATATCTTATTTTACCATTCCATTCTCAACGAATGTGACGGTGGTGTCCTGCGGCTAAGCGTTGACCGATATCCCGGTACTGACGCGAGTGGTCACCAGGGAACTGCACGTTTACATCCAGCAGGGACAAGGGCTTGATGGCGTTGAGCTTGGAGCGGCCCAAGGGGGGTGGGCGAAGTCGAGAGGATACCTGGATTATCTGATTTAATAGTGTCATGTACCCGAGACACGAAAGCCTTGCGGGTAGATTGCATTTCATCCGTCAAGGAGCCCACGCAAGAACTTCCAAATTTCCCCCAGTTGATGCCAAATCTCCGGTCACTGCAACTTTCGAAGGACACAACTAGTGAGCGGGATCAATCTATCGACCCTTTTGGATCGTTTACCCCTACTCTGGGATATCTTAAGCTGGTCTCCTTCTCTCTATACCCCTCGCCCCTCCGCCTCAGGGCTCTGGCAGGGAGTTGGCTCTCCATAGTGGCAGGTTCGATCTCCACTTGGACAACTCTTTTAGACTTCTTGGAGGAGAATCGCTCGCTCGGGGTTGTGATCCTAAACATCAGGTTTAACGTTTGGAAAGCTACTGGGACGTGGTAGACGGCAAGGTGCTGATTTTCTGTCCGACATTCCCACAACTCAACTTCCGAGCCTACCGTCACCAACTTCCATCGACTACGGGGACTTCCCAGAAATAATTCGACTGCTCGGGCCGGGTGGAGGCTTCTCGTTTGGGAAGTCCATCGGTTCACAAGACCATTTCATCGAGCTCCCCCCCCACCCTCTCGCAACGTTCGAAAGTTTCACCTCAAACACCCGACACCGAGGGCGCAAACCCCTGCTCCATCCGTCATTCTTCCCCGCCCTCGAGACATTTAGCGTCGAACGCGATGTCTAGACGTTAAATTTATTGCCAAATCCTCCATCCCTTCCTTCGCCGAGAACACTTACATTTTAACTGCCACAGATTTTATGAGGGCACTGGCAGAATTTTTTTCCAGTCGCAAGAACACGTTGACCTGGTTGTATCGTGTTGACATCGTCAGTTTCTCGAGGAGAACCCTCCCAGGCGTCCCTTCGATTGAAGCACTTGGGAAACATGTCCCATTTGCCGATGTTAATGTGGGTTACCGGCGGATTTGATGTGGAGAGTTCCTTGCAAGGTTGCGAACCCTCAGGGCCATGGACGTTGCCCGTTGTGAATGCTTATGAACTCCTTTGTATGTTAGGTACTAACGATGATTATCGTGACAACCGAGTTACCCAACCACTGGGTGGTGTGATGTTAGTACGCAAGCTGTACTGGCAGAATCATCCAGAGTTGACTATGACCATCACGACCCCGGATCCTGGCTGTCCCCGAACTCTCCGTCGGATGCGAACCCGGGGTGCTGAGGACACCCAGCGTAACCTCACGCATGCACCACGGAATTTCCAACATCGATTATGTTTCTCCCCCGGGCTCGAGAGCCAGATTACGGGGTATTCATGCCCAGACCAGACCTTTTCGACGCAGAGGGTGTTCTATCTGCGACCCTCTTTCCCTTCGCCCAACTCTATATCTTAAAGGCACGACAAAACTCCCTATCCAACAGCGTTGTGTTCGACGTACAAGGAATTCCCACCAAAAAACCTCCGGAAATATGATGTTGCTCCCCGTGCACCGCAATAAACTGTCAACGAGCCATCCTTGTCGTCGCAAACGGGGAGAGGGTGTTTCCCGGAACAAGGTTCCGGGACAGATTTTTGCGCTGACGAATAGTATCCAACGGAATTTGTCTGTGTACACAAAACCAGACCAGACACGACAATACAGGGATGTGCTATATGGTGCTTGATACGAAAATCCTACTCATCGTGGACTCGAGCTCACTCCTCCTCGCAGCAATCCGCTACACCGACCCATGGCTCCAACATCTCCACCATTCCGTCGGGAAGCTCCCCCGCACGGACCGTTACACGTTCAAAAGGTACCCCCAGCGCGTGCTGTGACTTTGCGAGTTCCACGATGGCAGCCATACATTCCTCCTCACTATCCATCCTCGATGGGTACGAGATCGACAGCTCTTTGATAGGGGGGAACACAACCGATTGATCCATATCTTTGAACTCCGGGAAGTCAAGGAAGGGAGCGAGGTACGGACAAAAACTATAACCACGGAGAGTCAACTGGTCCAGAGGCCCCACGGATCCAAACAACCTCCCCACCTCGTTCGCCATACTCCTCAGCTGGATGGGTCCCGAAATGAAAAACCAGCACCTAATGTGAAGGCGCTTGATGCTGGGCAACAGTGGGTGATTCCGGACAGCCCTGGAGGCCTGAGAAAAGACTTCTAGGGCCATCTCCCAGAAGGGCATTCGGGGCTCGTTCTCGCCGTCTCCAGAAACTTCAAGACCCAACCTTATGACAGTCATGTCGGGGGACTGGAAGGTGAGCATGCATGCGATGGTGGAGTTCTGAGGGAGTGTAATCTCGAGTGTGACCACTTCGGCCGGATTTCTTGTATACTGGCGGACGATCGTGTTCCATGAAGCTGCGGTGGGAAACGCAGCTCGTATATATAGGCCAGCGATTATATCGTCGACGATTTTCTCGTGAATCAGCGAGGTGTGGCTCGCGGAGGGACACGATATGTGGGCTACGAGCTCGTAAGCTGGTTCCCCACCGTCCGTGACCAGGGAGAAGGTTTGGACCTTCGGAAGTATGACGACCCTTCTTCGAGCGACGCGCTCTAGCAATATTCTTGCAATGATCTTCATCTCAACCGTCCGCAACATGGGCGAAGCTTCCAAGAAGTTGAGTAGATCTGCAGCCTGGAATCCATACAATCCTGGCGTCGTTGAAAACTCGAACGTAGTCAGGTTTGGAAAGACGAAGTGGTTCAAAAACGATGAATTCTTCGAACGAAACACGAACCGCTCCAGATTGACGGCGTTGCTGAAGAGGGGAAGTGAGGGAGGATGCATGATAGCAGGATCAGGCTGGCCGATCGACCGGGAACCTTCGACGACATTGATTTCGAGGGTACGGAGGAGCGGTTGTGGTCCAGAACTGACGTCAGAGAATATTTGAATATCTGCCCAGTAATTTCGCGTGAAATTGAGGGACCTGATTTGCTGAGTGTGGGGAGAAAGCAGTGTTACGGTTCCGACAGGGGCATGGCAGTCGGTGATTATATCTAGCGGAGACCCTCTCGCGCGTTCGAGGAGAGTTCTCACGTAGACCTCGCCCTTTGAAAGGAATAAATGGGACCATAGGGCTGCATGTTGAAGGAGGGTCCTACGCCAATGACGGCATACGTGACTGACGCTAAGGCGGTCTGTCTGGGAATGGAGGTAGGTGGGGATCAGAGGAAGGACGTCCAACGGGATGCGGTTGATGTGAATGAACGAGTTCCTCCACTCGCGGATGTTCGCCAACGCGGTCGAGACATCCCTGTCGAGTTGGGAGATGTCGTCAAAGCTGAAGCTGTAAAGGAAGTCGGCGTATTGTTAATCATTACTCAAGACCTTGCACGGGAGCCTGCGACTGTGTTTCGCGACGTACGATGGAGAATAGGCCGCGTGCTTCAGCCCCTCGTTCAGGGCGAAAGCGAGCTGAGAGAGCGACAGGTCCTTTCCGGGGTAGCTATGTACGTCCATTGAAAGGAAGGGTTTGTGACATGCCACCGCTAGACGCGGTCGAGTCCAGTGAAGTCGTCACACCAAGGTCAATATTCTGGTGACACCTCCTTGAGTCTTTCATATTCTTAGGGTCCAGCCATGTGTGCTATACGGTGCTCGATAAGGAAATCCTATTCATCGTGAACACAAGTATACCATCGCTCCCCATCTAGGAGTAGTCCACTACACCCACCCATGGCTCCAACATCTCCGCCATCCTCGCAGGAAGCTCCAAGTTCACTGCACTGACCGTCACGCGTTCAAAGGGTCTTCCTAGCCCATGCCACGAATTTGCGACTTCCACAATAGCCGCCGCATTTATCATCTCGTCGGAATATGAGAGAGGGATCCCATGTAGAACGTGAAGATGCTTGGTGTCGTGCAGTAGTGGGTAATCCTGGACAGCCTTGAGAGCTTCAGAAAAGGCTCCCCGAACCATTTCTTCAAAGGATATGTGGAACTCATCCCTGTCACCGATGTCCCTAGAAACTTCAAGACCCAACTTAATGATAGTCTCATCGGAGGACCGGAAGGTGAGGGTACATGAGATTAGGGGGTCATGAGAGGTCTTTATCTCGAGTGATATCGCCTCAACCGGACTTGTTGTATACTGGCGAACGATCGCGTCCCATGAAGCTGCAGTGGGGAATGCATCACGTATATCTTGACTGGTGAAAATATCGTCGATTTTCTTCTCGTGGGTCAACGAAGTATGGTTCGCGGAGGGACACGATATGTGGGTCACGAGCTCGTAAGCTGGTTCCCCATCGTCCATGAACAGGGAGAAGGTTTGGACATTGGGGAGTACGATGGCCCCTGGAGCGACACCGTCTAGCAATATCTCTGCGATGATATTCATGTGAACCGTCTGCAACATGGGCGAAGCTTCCAAGAAGCCGAGTAGATCCGATGCCTGGAATCCATACCATATCGGTGTTGTCAACAACTCGAGCGTGGTCAGGTTTGGAAAGACGAAGTGGTTCAAGGATGACGACCTCTGCAAACAAAACACGAACTGCTCCAAATTGACGGCGTTCCTGAAGAGGGGAAGCGAGGGGGGAGTCAGAGGGTCGGGCTGGCTGGCCGACAGAAGATCATCGACGACATTGATTTCGAGGGTACGGAGGAGCGGGAGTGGTCCGGAATTGACTTCAGAGAACCATCGAATGTCTGCCCAGTAGTTGTGTGCGAAGTTGAGAGACCTGATTTGTCGGGTGTGGGGAGAAAGTAGTATTGCGGTGCCGACAGGAGCACCGCGGTTGGTGATTATATCTAGCGGAGACCCTCTTGCGCGTTCGAGGAGAGTTCTCGCGTAGACCTCGCCCTTTGGAAGGAATAAATGGGACCATAGTGCGGCGTGTTGGAGGAAGGTCCTACGCCAATGACGGCATACGTGGCTGGCGCTGAAACGGTCCATCGTCTGGGGATGGAGGTGGGTGGGGATGAGGGAAAGGACATCCAACGGGATGCGGTTGATACGAATGAACGAGTTCCTCCACTCGCGGATGTTCGCCAAAGCGGTCGAAACATCCCTGTCGAGTTGGGAGATATCGTCAAAGGTGAAGCTGTAAAAGAAGTCGGCGTGTCCATCAGTCATTACTCGAGACCTCGCAAGCGAGATGATGTTTTGCAACGTACGACGGAGAATAGTCCGTGCGCTTCAGCTCCTCGTTCAGAGCGAAAACGAGTTGAGAAAGCGACAGACCCTTTCCAGGGTAGGTATGTACGTTCATTGAGAAGGAGAGTTGGTGGCGTGCCGCCGCCGGACCCGATCGATTTCAGTGAAAACCCCCGGTACTAGCGGTAGGCTGGAGTCCGGCCTCAAGTTCAGAGGCGGGGAGGGTGTAATTAGAAGAGGGAGCGCGCAGGGAGGGGTGACTTTGGATGAAACCGCCAGGTAAAATATTATTCTGGGGATACCTCCCCCGCACGTGCTATACTAGTAGGTTCTCATACGTCTCATAGCATTCTGCTACACTAACCCATCGCTCCAACAGCTCCTGTATCCCCGCAGGAAGCTCCCCCGCATCGACTGTCACACACTCAAAGGGCATTCCCTGCCCATGCCGTGACTCTACAAGTTCCACGATAGCCGCCACATTTATCGGCTCATCGCAAACCAGGGAAGGAATCCTGTATCGGATGTGAAGATGCTTGGCGTTGTGCAGTAGTGGGTAATCCCGGATGGCCCTGGAAGCTTGGTAAAAGACTCCTCGAACCACCTCTTCCAAGGACGTGTGGAGATCGTCCCCCTCTCCAGAAACCTCAAGCCCTAGCCGAATGGTAGTTATATCGGAGGACTGGAAGGTGAGGGTACATGAGAGTACAGGGTCCGCCTCTATCTTGAGTGAGATCGCCTCAACTGGACTTGTTGTATACTGGCGAACGATCGCGTCCCACGAAGTTGCAGTAGGAAATCCATATCGTACATCTTGGTTTGTAGGTATATCGTCGAGGTCTTTCTCATGAATCAGCGAAGTGTGGCTCGCGGAGGGACACGATATGTGGGCCACGAGCTCGTAAGCCGGTTCCCCGTCGTTCATGAACAAGGAAAACGTTTGGACATTGGGAAGTACGACGACTCCTCTTTGGGCGACGCCTTCTAGCAGTATCCTTGCGGTGATCTCCATCTTGACCTTCTGCAACGTGGGCGAAGCTTCCAAGAAGTCGAGTAGACCCAAAGCCCGGAATGTATACCATCCTGGCCCTGTCGACAACTTGAACGTGGTCAGGTTTGGAAAGACGAAGTGGTTCAGGAGTAACAGCTCCTGTGAACGCAACACGAACCGTTCCAGATTGACGGCGCCGCCGAAGAGGGGAAGCGAAGGAGGAGCCATAGTGTCAAACTCGTCGTCCGACCGAAGATCCAGGATGACGTTGATTTCGAGGGTACGGAGGAATGGGAGTGGTCCAGAACTGTCATCAGAGAACCACAGAATGTCTGCCCAGTAGTTGTGTGCGAAGTCGAGGGACCTGATTTGTTGAGTGTGGGAAGAAAGCAGTGCTACGGTGCCGACAGGGGGATCGCAGTCGGTGATTATATCTAGCGGAGACCCTCTCGCGCGTTCGAGGAGAGTTCTCGCGTAGACCTCGCCCTTTGAAAGGAATAAACTGGACCATAGGGCCGCATGTTGAAGGAAGGTCCTGCGCCAATGACGGCATACATGACTGGCGTTGAAACGGTCCGTCTGGGAATCGAGGTGGGTGGGGATGAGGGAAAGGATATCCAACGGAATGCGGTTGATGTGAATGAACGAGTTCCCCCATTCGCGGATGCTTGCCAACGCAGTTGAAACACCCCTCTCGAGTTGGGAGACGTTGTCAAAGGTGAAGCTGCAGAGGAAGTCGGCGTGTCATTACTCAAGACCTCGCAAGTGAGATGATGTTTCACAACGTACGACGGAGAGTAGGCCGTGCGCTTCAGCTCCTCATTCAGAGCGAAAACGAGCTGGGAAAGCGACAGGCCCTTTCCAGGGTATGTATGTACGTTCATCGAGAAGGAGAGTCGGTGGCGTGGTGACCGCCAGACGCGATCGATTCCAGTGAAACTCCCAGTTTGGAGTCCAGCCTCAAGTTTAGAGGCGGGGAGGGAGCCTCTGAACGAATCCCCCAGGTCAAATATTATTCTGAGGATACCGCTTCCAGATTCTTAGGGTACAGCCGCGCATCTGCTATACTACTAGGTGCTGGTACAGCTCATAGCATTCTACTACACTAACCCATGGTTCCAACAGCTCCCGTATCCCCGCAGGAAGCCCCTCCGTATGGACCGTCACGCGCTCAAAGGGTATTCCCCGCCTATGTCGTGACTCTACGAGTTCCACGATAGCCGCCACATTTATCGGCTCGTCGCAAATTAGGGGAGGAACCCTGTATCGGATGCGAAGATGCTTGGCGTTGTGCAGTAGTGGGTAATCCCGGATGGCCCTGGAAGCTTGGTAAAAGACTCCTCGAACCACCTCTTCCGGGGACGTGTCTGAATCATCCTCATCTCCAACTAAAAGTTCCAGCTGAATGGTGGTTGCATTGGAGGACCGGAAGGTGAGGGTACATGTGAGTATGATTTGTCCCACTATCTCGAGTGAGATCGCTTCGACCGGACCTGTTGTATACTGGCGAACGATCGCGTCCCACGAAGTTGCAGTAGGAAATGCATATCGTAGATCTTGGTTGGTGGGTATATCGTCGGAGTTTTTCTCGTGAGTCAGCGAAGTGTTGCTCGCGGAGGGACACGATATGTGGGCCACGAGCTCGTAAGCCGGTTCCTCGTCGTTCATGAGTAGGGAGAAGGTTTGGACATTAGGAAGCACGACGACTCCTCTTTGAGCGACGCCCTCTAGCAGTATCCTTGCGGTGATCTCCATCTTGACCTTCCGCAACGTGGGCGAAGCTTCCAAGAAGTCGAGTAGACTCAAAGCCCGGAATGTATACCATCCTAGCTCTGTGCACAACTTGAACGTGGTCAGGTTTGGAAAGACGAAGTGGTTGAAGGATAACGACTTCTGCGAATGCAACACAAGCTTTTCCAGATTGATGGCGTTGCTGAAGAGGGGAAGCGAGGGAGGTGTCATAGTGTTGGGCTGGTTGGCCGACCCAACGACGACATCAATTTTGAGGGTACGGAGGAGCGGCTGTGGTCCAGAACTGACGTCAGAGAATCTTTGAATATCCGTCCAGTAGTTGTGTGTGAAATTGAGGGACCTGATTTGTTGAGTGTGGGAAGAAAG